>CESD01010815.1_pt1 | contig 12275 bp, 6 predicted proteins | sample 531191 | NCBI WGS metagenome assembly CESD01 (sample SAMEA2622021, study PRJEB7988) | marine metagenome | biome: marine biome (ENVO:00000447); feature: deep chlorophyll maximum layer (ENVO:xxxxxxxx); material: "saline water (ENVO:00002010), including plankton (ENVO:xxxxxxxx)" | depth 188 m
TTTGATATAGGATGTATCTGGTAATTTCTGTATCCTTCACCTCCACACCCACCAATCTTTATATCAGTATTTACATATACTGGTTTTCCTTTTTTTACTTTATTATAAAATAACTGGTTCGGATGAGGATAGGCAGTTGAAACTCCTGCTCTTACATATTCAGAGGTTACTAATATTCCTACGGCATTATGCGGTTTTCCATCATAAGAAAGATCTTTCATTAATAGATTTATTCCATACGCCTTAAGAGCTTGACCGATTTCAAAATCATTTGTATCAGTTCCATTTTCTAAAATATAATCTCTAGCAAAGGAATGAATTTTATCGAAATATCGATATGCTCTTTGAGTTAATGCAATCTCTTCTTTTGTCTTAATTATTCTCATTTTCTCACAAACACTATTTATATTGATAAATTTAGTTTTGGGAAGATATTTGTTTAGTTGTTTTAGTTGATTAGTTGATAGGCTCATATCTGTTGCGATTCTTTTACCAGCGTATCCTTTTTTCTTTAAATTTTCTAATAGCCATTCAAACAGATTTACTTGCTCTCCAGCAACAACTTTTCCCTTATTTGGAAAGCCACCTTTTCCATGAGGAAAACAAAAGTAGTAGTTATTCTCTGTACACCACCATGATGTAATTAAGTCTCTATCTATTCCTGGTGAAAACCAGTAGGCTGAATCTTTTTCGTTTTGAGGAAATAAAACCCATGTTGTTCTTTTTCCACTCCCTCTAAAACATCCGGAGAAATATACTTTGTTCACATCATTCTCTAGTAAAATAGCATCCACCTTATCCTCTAAGAGTAGATTTTTTAATGTTCGAACTCTTTTTTTATACCAGGATAATGGTAACCTGTCATATCCTTTCGGAGCAGGTTTTGGATGCATGCGGTCAGTTACAAAAAGAGATTCTGATTCTCCTGATACATTCACAAGATTTTTTGCATTTAGACTCATAGTAGTTAAGCCTAGACCCATACTTTTAATGAATTTTCTTCTATCAATTGTCATATGATTCTCCTATTGACTATTTTTTTTATAGTAGCAGCCTTTACCTAAAATTGCTAGTGTTGGTGCTATAACTAAATTTATTAATGATAATAATTGCCAGTTCCAATATTCACTATAAGATACACCTAAAGTAGTAGTTAGAAAAATTGCAGTGGCATGCCAAGGAACTAGGCTTTCAAACATTGTGCCATAATCTTCAATTGATCTTGATAATACTTTTCTAGATATACCGTTATCATCGTATCGCTTTCCAAAGGCATCCCCAATAATAAAACTTGTGGCAGATTGATTTGATGTAATACCATTTGTAAAAGCCGTAGCAAATAAAGATGATATAATTATAGATGATTTAGATTTTATTTGACCAAAAGTTTTGTTTACAATAGAAGGCATCGCGTTAATAAGATCAATTGTTCCAATAAAGATAAAGACCATTATTGAAAATATAATTGCCTCATTCAGTTCATATAATCCACCCCTATTAAAAAGTATAGAGATATTATCAGGTAGATCATGAACCCAGAATGCCATTTTAGTGTTAAATCCTTTATTGATTGTTGCCATTATATCGGTAGATGTATATGGTTGGAAAATCAGGGCTAATGTTGCTGCTGAAAGTGATGACGTTAGTAGGGTAGGTAGTGTAGCCATTTTTTTTATTGAACCAATCAGGACAATTAAAGGAGGAATTAGCAACCAAATATTAAAATTAAATATAGATGAAATTGCACTTAAAGTAATAGATACCTGCTGAGTTTCACCGCTTAAAAAAGATGGAGGGTAAATAAATCCCAGAATAAAATAGATTATAGCTGCTATTATTGCTGATGGTAGAGTCGTAATCATCATTGACTGAATATGATCATAAAGATCAACTTCAGTAGCCATTGCTGCAATATTTGTAGTATCAGATAAAGGAGAAAGTTTATCCCCAAAAAAAGCTCCACCTACAATTGCACCAGCCGTTATTCCAAGATTAGCATCAATCACTGCTGCAACACCAATGATTACTACACCTATAGTTCCTATTGAGCCCCAAGATGTACCGGTTAACGTTGAAAAAACAATTGGAATAATAAAAGCTAAAATATATATATATGATGGATGGATAAGATTAATTCCAAAGTGAATCAACATAGGAATAGTTCCACTAATAATCCATGTTCCTATAATAACTCCAATGGCAAATAAAATTAATATTGCAGGAAATCCTTTTGATAATTTTTTTACAATACTTTTTTGAATATCTGTCCATTCATATCCAAGAAGTAAAAGTTCTGCAATGGCAAAAAAGGCTGCCATCATGAATACAACTTCTAAAGGAAAACCAGGTTGATGAAATACTTTTGGCCTTAAGACCATCCCATATATAATAAGTATACCCAGAAAAATAATTGGGGTTATTGTTATAATAAATGAAGGTTGTTTTTTATTATTCAATTATTTTTTGGTTTTAAACAAAACTGCCCCAGCTTTTGCTAGGGCAGTAAGCTAGATTGATATTATGATTGAACTATTCTTTGAATGGCTCAGTTACGATATCTGAACCTGCATTTTTCTTAGATTCTTTTACAATCCGTTCAACTTCCCGCATTAGATTTTTATTTTCGTAAACAACTCCATCTTTGATTGTATGAATAATTCCTTGAGTACGATACATCCTTTCTGTTTCTGGCTCCATATTAATCGCCCCAAAAGGATAAAGGTATCTAAAGTTTTCTGCTGGGCTACCATCTACAACTAAAATATCTGCAATATATCCTTTTTGTATCATCCCAAGTTTTGGTTCTAGAATTGTTTGTGCACTATTATGTGTTGCACTTTGAAGTACTTCTAAAGGATGCATTCCAGATTCTAAAACCAATTGTAACTCTCTAATATTCCCAAATCCTCCAGTAGACCATTGATAATTATCATCAGTACCATAAGCTACACGACCACCTCTTTTATTAAATTCAAATATGAGGTCACCCCAAAGGTCGTACATATAATGCCAACGATATTCATCAAGAGATGTCCAATTATATTGAAATGAAGCGTGCATATGTGGACTTGGTAAATGCATTTCCCATAGAGCTTGGTGTGTATATTTTTCATGCCATGGCAATCCATGAGCGCGAACAATATCGCGATTTGCTTCGTACGTTGCTCTGTTGGGTTGCATTGTGACACCATAGTGTACTAGTGAGTCAGCAATATCATTTAACAGTCTATGTTTTGTCTCTGGATTTTCCCCAGCTTCAATCCAAACTTGAGCAGCTTCACGGAAGCGAATATTCTCATCCATATAACTATAGTCAACTGGATAATTCATTACGCCGCGATTCAAAGCTGATTCTGCGTAGCCATAATGGTGTACAATCATTGAGACACCTAAACGCGCTGCATCTAAAGCATTTACCTGAGATGTAGAAGAAGGTTGTATATGTACTGCAGTAAGTCCACCTGCTTTTTCAATTGCTTTCGCAGCTGCACCAAAGATTGTTGGATTCCAACATAAGTTATTTATATAAACTTGGCGAACTCCGTTGCGAATCATCTTTTTTGCAACTTTATCAGCATTGATTGGGTTCATTATAAAATCTTCATCAAAATCAGTTTTACTCCCCCAGCCATAAAGTGGAAATAGTCTTGGAGAAATAACTTCGTTATTTCGTTCAGCTTGTAAAATGTCCTGTACACGTCCTTCTTCTGCAGGTCCAATTGATGTTACACCTGTGGCTAGCTGTAAATAAAAAATATAATCTAGTGGCAATGATTCGTTTCTAAGATGTAAGTGCAGGTTTAGCATTCCAGGCATAACAAATAAATTATCACCTTCTATTACTCTATCACCTTTCATTCGATTTGGATTTTTTGGATCATGTCTCTGCATTTTAGCAATGACATTTCCAGTTATAAGAATATCAAATGGTCCATTAGCAGGGCCACCATGCCCAGGAATAACCATAACATTTCGTATGACTAATTTTTGATATGGTCCATCTGCAAGATCGCCAAATTCAACTTTTTTAGTTGGATTTGGCTTGAACTCAACTTTTTCTAATTGAGCCCAAATCAAGGATAGCATGGCCAAAGATTGAATAAGTAAGTTGCGTAATTTCATAAATTCCTCCTCAATTTATATATAAATGATATGCACTGAATTGTGCAAATAGCAATACTTTATGGATAAAAATTAATAATAATCCATAATTGTAAAAACCAACGCAGTTACCCAAGCAGCTGTTGCCACTAAAGAAAAAATACTACGTCCAATTTTTGTTTTTGGCATTGTTTGTGGGATTTGATCAGATTTAAATGAAATTAAAATATCGATCATTGGAATAGATGTTATAATAAGAAATAGTACGCTAGTTTTCATAATCTACACTTCACTCACATTCAATTAACGAGAGTTTTGATTATTAGGCATAAATAAACTAGGCACTGGGTCAATCCAATTTTCTTTAGATTCTTTAACAATCTTAAGTACATCTTCAATGAGCTTTTTATTATCAAAAACCACCCCCCCCTTTATTGTCCATTTAACACCACCCTTGTAGTTTATTTTACCATTACTGAAATCCATTCCACCAAAAGCATATAGATTATGCAAATTATCTAAAGGGTTCCCATCGACTATTGCTAGATCTGCTATGAATCCAGTTTGAATTAATCCTAATTCAGGCTTTCTAAGAGTTATTGCACTGTTACGCGTAGCAGACCTAATAACTTCAAGCGGATGCAATCCAGCTTCATGCATAAGCTGCAATTCTCTTACATTCCCAATTCCTGAAGTATTCCAAATGTAGGGATCATCTACTGCATATGAAAGATGACCACCGCGTTTATTAAATTCATAGATTAATTTCTGCCACTTACGAAATGTATTCGACCATCTTTGTTCATCTTTAGAAGTCCAATTCCAATGATAGGATCCATGATATTCTGGGTTTGGGAAATACCATTCAATTAGCTGAGCATGTGTAAAATTTTTATGCCAAGGTAGACCCATTGCACGATTTAAATCTCGGTTTGCTTCGTATGCGCTCATGGTTGGAATCATCGAAACTCCTGATTTTACTAGGCGATCAACAACTTCGCCAAAAAGTATTTTTTCTGGAGCTTTTTGCCAGATTTCTCCTGCATGCCTGAAGCGATCAGCCTCATCCATATAATTATAATTTGGAGGGAATGGATGTACACGACCGCCTAAAGCTGACTCAGGATACCCGTAATGATGCTCTATCATAGTTACACCAAGCTCTGCGGCTTTAACAGCATTAACAACTGAAATATCTGATGGTGGTAAATGTACTGTTGTTATCCCTCCGGCTTCATAAACAGCCTTAGCAACAGTACCGAATAATTCGGCATTCCAAGCTAAAGAGCCTATTCGAATAACATGGGCTCCTTCATTAATAAGTTTTTTGGCTAATCTTGAAACATTCTGTGGGTTCGTATCATGCCATTTTTTCATTTTGTCAGAATTTGGCATTTTTCCAGGATCACGTGATCTCGAGGGACCCCAATCTTGTATTGGAAACATTCTCGGTGCATTTATTTTATTTTCATTTGATAATTTTTGTTGTTTTAGTGCTTCTGACCAGCCTCGACCAGCACCATTAACCATAGTAGTTACTCCATGTGCAAGTTTCATATTATAAATATATTCAAGAGGAAGCTCAGGTGAGCGAATATGTGTATGTAAATCAATTAAACCAGGCATAACATACATCCCGGTAGCATCAATTATTCGATCACCCTGAGGAATTTTATCTTTACTACCTCTGCCTGTTAAACCATTATAGGAAATAATTTGTACAATTCGATCATTCTCAATAATTATATCTGCGGGTCCATATGCTGGGCCACCATGCCCAGGAATTACCATTGCATTTGTTATAACAAGTCTATTATAAGGACCTTTTCTATGTGAGTCTTGCGTATTTCCAGTACTGTGTAATACTGAAATAAGCATAATACTTATTATAAAATTTTTTTCTTTAAATATATTTTTACTCATTATTTACCTTTATTAGTAATTTATTTTCTAATTATAATTATTTCCTAATGGCCATTTATAAGCAGGCTCAACTATTCCTCTTTTTGTTATTTTATTTTTTCCAATCATAAGAGTGATATAATATTGCCCAGGTTTTACATCTTTTGTATTCCAAACTACTCTATTGATACCTTTTGAAGATGAGCCAGAAATTTCAGTTATATTTGAATTCTTATTATCGCTAACAACTATTTTACTTGTAGACTTTGAATCGTTCTTTAAATAATAATAGATCATCAACCCATTTGGTTCATTTGGAGTATAGATATGTGAATCACCCATTAATCTAAAATTGCCCCAGTTTTTTTGATCAGAATAATTTTTTTTGGGCTGGGGCTCAATATCGAATAAATGGATTTCACTATTTAATATTTTATTTGACATTTGTTTAATAGGAGCAATATCAGTGATATAAACACCACGTCCATAAGTACCTAACACTAAATCATCTTCTCTTTCTTGAATTTCAATATCTTTGATAGGTACAGAAGGAATATTTTGATTAAAGTTAATCCATTTTATTCCTGAGTTTATACTTAGATAAACGCCTCCATCAGTTGCTAACCACAACAAATTTTTATTATCCTCATCTTGTAAAACAATATTTACTGGTTCTTGAGGTAAGTTAGAAGATATTGATTTCCATGATCTACCATAATCGGTGCTCATATATACATAGGGTTTAAAGTCATCATGATAAAAACCTGTGATTGAAACAAAAGCTACAGCAGGATTGTGGCTTGAGGTTGTAACTCTGCTAATCCAATAATTCTCTGGTGCACCAGCATTGACTAATGCATTTGTTGATTCGAACCATGATCTACCAGCATTTTTTGTTAAATGAACTTTTCCATCGTCTGTACCTACCCAGATTAATCCTTGTTTTATTGGAGATTCGGATATTGAAGTAATTGTACAGTACATAATATGTCCTTTACCAGCAATCTTTATTGAATCATTAGAAGTTAGATCATCGCTTATTGCTTCCCAGCTATTTCCTCTATCTTTTGACCTTAACAAATATTGTCCTCCAGTATAAATTATCTTTGAATTGTGTGGTGAAATTTCTATCGGCGTATTCCATGTATAACGGTACTTCAATCCATTATTAGGTTTTGGTTCAATTTTTTGTCGTGTTCCATTTAATTGATCAACTCTATGATGAGAACCGAATTGAGTAGTGAAATAAAGCCATCTATTATTTTTATGATCAACTTTATGATACATTCCATCCCACATTCCAACAATATTCCAATGTGGTGTACCAATCATACCATTATAACTGTTTGATGGAGCTTTCCATCCTTCATGATCTTGAAGTCCTACATATATATTATAAGGTGATGAATCATCTACTTCAATGTCATATGCTTCACCAAGAGGAATATGATATAGATGACTCATATTTTTACCACCATCATAAGTAACATATATACCCCCATCACTCCCAATAATTAGGTGTCTAGAATCACTAGGGTTAATCCACATTGTTCTAATATCTCCAAACATTCCAGTAAATAAATGCTTTGGTGGCCACTTTACATCATTCCAAGATTTCCCTCCATCATTTGATGAAATCATTGAGATACTATTAATATAAATATTTTGGTAATTATTTTGGTCGATCATTATTTGATTGAAAGAATAAGCAGCTTTCCCACTTACATCTACAGTGTCATGATTGGTTTTAACCCACGATTTTCCTGCATTATTAGTAAAATAGACCTCTCCATATTTTAAATCTTCAGGATCATTTTCTTTTGGGTTTAAATTTTCAACAACTGCATAAAGAATATTTGGATTTTTTCTATAAATATCTAATCCAATTCTTCCAATATTACCATTAGGGAAACCCCCTGATAATCTATCCCAACTATTACCTCCATCTATAGTTTTATATATTCCGCTATTTGTTCCACCTGCTTCCAAATGCCATGGATATCGGATTTTATCATAAGTTGCTGCGTAAAGTATATTTGGATTATCTCTGTTTATAGCAATGTCAATAACCCCAGTTTGTTGATTTATGTAGAGAATTTTTTGCCAAGATTTCCCTCCATCTATTGTTTTAAAAACTCCACGCATTTTATTTTTGCTAAACAGATGACCCATGACTGCTACATAAATTATATTTTCGTTTTTTGGATGGATTATAATTTTAGGGATATGATGAGAGTCAGCTAATCCCATAAATTTAAATGTTTCACCTCCATCAATAGATTTATATATACCATTCCCAGAATGAGTTGACCTAGCGTTAGATGCTTCTCCAGTGCCAACCCAAATTGTATTTGGGTTAGAATTTGGAATTTCAATAGCACCAATAGATGATGTGCCGTAGTCATCAAAGATTTGTTGGAATGTTGTCCCATTATTAATTGTTTTAAATACTCCGCCATGTCTTCCTGAAACATAAAAGGTGTATTTATATTCAGGATTATTTGTTTCTGGAACAGCTATATCACTAATCCAAGATCCAACGCGATGAGGAGAAAAGTTTCTATATTCAAAAATATTGAATAATTCTGAACTGTAATTTGATTGACAGAAAATATTTGCATTGTAAAATGCAATTACCATTAACGTGATTTTTATACTATTTTTCATTCAACTAATAGTTGTTTTATTGCATAAAAATGTAATTGTTGAATACTACAATTTTCAAGTTAATATAATTGAGTATTTATTAATGGTAAAAATCCATTTAATTCTATTTAATTCGGGGGAAAATGAGGAGGAATAATGAGAATAACATATAAGGCACTAACAATATTGATACTTATTTCGTCAATTTTTTCACAGGGTGAAAAAGAAATAATTATTGAGGAAGAAAAAAAAATTGTTGATAAAAGGAAACCGGTACGATTTAGTAAAGAGATGAAAGGTACGTTTAATGGAAAAAGAATGAGTTATTTGGCTTCTCATTATGAAACAATTCTATATGAAAAAAACAATTATAATAAACCAATGGCATCTATTTTTGTCACAGAATATCGTTCTTTAAAAAATGATCCAAGTAGACCTGTAATCTTTATTTTTAATGGTGGCCCAGGCTCAGCTTCACTATGGTTACATATAGGAGTAATGGGTCCGAAAGTTGTGAAAGTCCCTTCAGATGCGACTGATGATGGTTCTCCACCTTATAAGTTAGTAGATAATTCACTATCACCACTAGATGTTGCAGATCTTGTTTGTATTGACCCTATTGGGACAGGATATAGCCTTGCAATGGGAGATCATGAAAACAAAGAATTTTGGGGAGTAAAGCAAGATGCAGAAAGCGTTTCCCAATTTGTACGTAGATGGTTACAAGATAATAATCGATGGAATTCGCCTAAGTATATTTTAGGTGAAAGTTATGGTGGTATAAGAGGGCCTCAAATGCTGAAAGAATTGCGAAATGGAAGCCTAACTAATATTGAGATAAATGGAATAATTTTAGTTTCTCCCGCAACAGATCTTCAACATATTCGGTTTACCCCTGGAAACAATTCACCTTACATTGGATACCTTCCTACATATGCTGCAACAGCATATTATCATGGAAAAATTAAAACGAATCAATCGTTGCAATCTTTCTATGATGAGTCAAAAGAATTCAGTATTAATACACTTGGCCCAGCCTTGATTAAAGGCTCAAGGATTTCTGAAATAGAAAAAGACAAAATTGCAGATGGGATTGCTTATTACTCAGGTTTATCTAAAGAGTTTATTCTTAATTCTAATCTAAGAGTTAATGCGACTAGTTTTAGAAAAGAATTATTAAGAGACGAGGGATATTCAGTTGGTCGACTTGATTCAAGATATAAAGGGAGAGATTATATTGTTGCTGGTGATAGACCAGATACAGATATTTCAAGTGAAGGGTTTTCTGCTGCATATGTATCTGGGCTTCATACTTGGCTTGCTGAAATAGGAGTAAATATTAAGAGACTTTATCGAAGTGGCGATAGCGAATTAGGTAAAAATTGGGATTGGGTCTCCACACAAAGCGGTTGGCCTCGATATGTAAATGTAGCACCGCATATTGGCCGTGCCATGAGAGAAAATATTGATTTCAAAGTTTATGTTGCTTGCGGCATATATGATTTAGCTACACCTTGTTTCACGGCGTCAAATACAATTTATGAGAATGGGATTGATCCAACCAGAGTAAAGTTTTCAGAATTTGAAGGTGGCCATATGATGTATAATCATCAACCTTCTTTTGATAAATTTTTGAATGAATTAAGAGACTTTGTAATGACTAAATAGTTAATAATTTTAGAAATTTATAATGTTTAATATGGCCATTCATCTATTATTAAATCTTTCTGTATTATTTCCCCAGAGATTTTCATTCTAAATGAGTAGGTACCTGGCTGAATATATTTTTTATAATTGATAAAATATGGTAGTTGGCTTTCTTGATGTTGAGTTACAAGATTCCATCTGAATTGATTTAATCCTTTTTTGGCAATTATTGTTTTTTCCCAGAGTAATTGCTCTCCACTTTGAATAGATAATTCTACCCGAGTTTTAGATGGTGACCAATAACTAATTGGTAGTTTAGTAATAGTTGATTCGTCCACCTCTCTGTGAGTATCTACTGATTTGGGGAATTGGCCGTTCGGTATTTTAAATAAATGATATTGTTTTTTATCATTAAGACTTAATTGGTAAGCTTCATGTATAGGGTCAAGATTAAGATAATAAATTCCTCTGCCATGAGTCCCTACAATTAAATCGTTATCTCTTTGTTGAATTATAAGATCTGCAACGCTTACAGCAGGTAAATTTTTTCCTAGGAGTTGCCATGTTCTACCTCTATCGAAAGAAATGTAAACTCCTCGATAGCAACCCGCATAAAGAATATCTTCAAACAAAGGATCTTCAATAATAACATTTGCTGGATCATTTGGTAGGTTAGCACTAATTGATGTCCATGTTTTACCTAAATTTTGAGATGCAAAAAGGTAATTATTCAAATTATCATAATTTATCCCAGTCATGGCAATATAAATGCGAGATGAATTGTATTGAGATGGTTGAATGCTTCGGATATAAGCTATTGGAAGTCCTTTGGATCGTTCTTGCCAAGTTTTACCATCATTATTGCTCATCCAAAATGAACCATGGTCAGTTCCAACAAATAACAATCCTTTTTTAAGTTTTGATTCGGCTATTGCACCTGCAGCGATTGATTTCTTTTTTGGATCATTTGAATTCGAAAAATCTCCACTTATTAGTTCCCAACTATTACCACGATCAGTTGATTTTAATGCGTGATTTGCTCCATGATATAGTGTTTTAGAATTGTGAGGAGAAATGATATAAGGAGATACAAAGTTAAATTTTAATTTATTTTTTTTAGAAATATTTGTTCTATTTGGTCCAATAGAAATTGATGTATCTGCTGCCATATCTTTACGCAATCCATCTCCATTCTGACGACTAAAATAAACTGTATTTGGATCATCAGGATCGACTTCTGTTACACATCCATCACCGCCACTCCATGGATCTATCCAAAGATATCTCCATACATCAGTCCTCGATTGATTCCATTCTCTAGCGGGTCCATAAACTGTAGCGTCATCTTGGACACCTCCATAAATATTATATGGGTTTTTATTATCAACCGTAATATCATAAAATTCACCAGTTGGAATATTATTGTGATGTAACCAATTATTGCCTTTGTCATAACTCACATAAAGTCCACCATCATTTCCAACAGCAATATGATTTGGATTAACTGGGTTAATCCACAATTCACAATGATCTAAATGAAGTGTTTGTGCCGGACTTGGTTGAATATGTTGTACTAAACCTTTCATTACTGAGAAGGATTTCCCTCCATTTGTACTATTAGCCATTCGAACACCTAAAGCAAATATTTCTTCGTCATCTGATGGGTTGACATATATATCTGCAAAATACCAGCCAATATTATTACTTGGGAAAATATAAAGTGTGTCTTTATGTGCTATATTCCAAGTTCTGCCCCCATTTATTGTTTTATATACTTCAGCTGAATTACCTCCAGTATTATTTCTATTATCGATAAGGGCATAAACTTTTTGTTCGTTTTTATGTGAAACTGCTAATCCAATCCTTCCAATTTTGGGTCCTTTAGGTAATCCCTTTGTCAACTTTTCCCAATTAAGTCCCCCATCTTCACTACGAAAAATTCCACTTTTAGGTCCGTAGACACTTTCCGCAATATTTTG
>CESD01026580.1_pt1 | contig 12232 bp, 5 predicted proteins | sample 531191 | NCBI WGS metagenome assembly CESD01 (sample SAMEA2622021, study PRJEB7988) | marine metagenome | biome: marine biome (ENVO:00000447); feature: deep chlorophyll maximum layer (ENVO:xxxxxxxx); material: "saline water (ENVO:00002010), including plankton (ENVO:xxxxxxxx)" | depth 188 m
TATCAAAAACCTCTTTAAGTTTAACGTTTGACTCTCCAATGACAAGATCAACTCCATTTTTTATAATCCCTGCCTTTTCTTTTGCAATTTGAGTTAAAGTATTTCCTAGAAATTTTTTATGATCGTAACCAATATTAGTTATTACTGACAATATTGGATTAATTACGTTTGTTGCATCCAGACGTCCACCTAAACCAACCTCGATAATTATAAAATCAGGCTTGATTAGTTTGAAATAGCAAAGTGAAACCGCAAAGCTTATTTCAAAAAATGATAGTTTATTTTTTTTTATAAACTTTCTATTTTTTAAGACAAATTCAACTACAAATTTTTTTTCTATATAATCTGAATTAATCTTTATCCTTTCTCTAAAATCATACAAATGTGGAGATGAAAAAAGACCTACATCATAGCCATGCTCTTGCAAAATTGATGAAATAATATGACAGGTTGACCCTTTACCATTTGTGCCTGCAACATGAATAAATCTTTGATTAGTTTGAGGTTTACCTAAATGATTTAAGAATTTTTTTACATTTTCTAATTTTAATTCATAATTATTGTAATCTGAGTCGAAGGATATTGGAATATTTTCAAGCCAATCAACCGCTTCAGAGTAATTCATTAAATTAGAACGAAATCTCTAAGAAAAATAAATGTAAGGAATCCTGCAATATATCCAATGAAGGCCAAGAAAGCAATTTTTTTCAGGTACCACATAAAATCAATTTTTTCCATACCCATCGCAACTACTCCAGCAGCTGAACCAATGATTATCATACTTCCACCTGTACCAGCAGCATATGCAATTCCATGCCATAATGGATCATCTATAGCTTCACCAAACATTCCCATGGATGCAGCAACTAAGGGAACATTATCAATAGCTGCAGATAAGAAACCAAGGACAAAAACTACAATATCTAATCCTCCAAAAATTACCCAATCAACATTTTCAAAAGTAGAGACCATCCATTGTCCTACACCAAATACAATTCCCAATGCTTCAAGCGCTCCTACGGCCATTAAAATTCCTAAGAAAAAAAGTATGCTTGGCATCTCTATTTTGGTAAGAGCATGATGGATGGGACTATCATGTGACACATCAAAATCAATTCTTGGTGAATTAGAATCAGATTTCATAGAAATGAGAGAATAATTAAAATATTCTGCAATAGTAGCTACAACAGCTAATGACAACATCATTCCCACATAAGGTGGTAATCCAGTAAAAATTTTAAATATAGGAACAAATACAATTGATAAAAGACCAATTTTTAAAATTAATGATCCATAAGGATTTTCTTTTTCTAATGTATTTGGGGGAACAATATCGCCTTGAAAAATTTTATATTTAGAAGCGACATATGTTGGAATGATCATACAGACTAATGATGGTATTATAAGAAACTTTATTAATGCTACAATTGAAACTTTTTCACCAATCCAAAGCATAGTTGTTGTTATATCGCCAATAGGTGACCATGCACCGCCCGCATTAGCTGCTACTATAATCATACCGGCATACCAAAGTTTAAGCGTTCTATCTTGAACAAGTTTTTGAAGTATAGTTATTAATACTATAGTTGCAGTCAAATTATCAATAATTGCAGAAAGTATAAAGGCTAAGAAACAAATTATCCATAGAATTCTAACTTTACTTTTAGTTTTGATTAACCTTTTGATCGTGGAAAAACCATTGAAAAAGTCAATTGTCTCAACAATGGTCATGGCCCCAATTAAGAATATTAAAATTTCTGCTGTATGACCTAAAAAGTAATTCATAACTGATTTAAGTTTGTATGGAATCAACTCCTTGTTTTTAGTGTCAATTTCAAAAACTGTCATATCAAAATATGAGATGATACCCCACATTACAGCCATCATGATTAGTGCTGGAATAAGCTTGTCAATTTTGATTGAATGCTCAAAGGCAATTCCGAGGTAACCTAAGACAAATACTACTAAAATGATTGTTTCTAACATATTTTGTTTTTCAAATTCTCAATTATCGAGCCAAAATAATGTAAAAAAATTAAAAAAAAAGTATCAAAACTGAAAAGTTGATATTAATTATAATAAAAAGATAAATAATGGTTACAGGGCATAGAATTTGAATTAAATTAACTGGTTCCACTTAAAATTTATGAAAGAACAAGGTTTATACAGTCCTCTTTTTGAACACGAAAATTGTGGAGCAGGTTTTATTTGCAGTTTAAAAGGCGAAAAAACAAATAAAATAATTCACCGAGCTCTAAATATTTTGACTTGCTTAGAACATAGAGGTGCTGTAAGTTCTGATGGAAGAACTGGAGACGGTGCAGGTATACTTATAGAAATTCCTCATCAATTTTTTTCAAAGGAGTGTGAATTTCAATTGCCTAATCCTGGTGAATATGCAGTTGGAATGCTATTCCTGCCTAAAAAAACCAATCAGGCAAACTATTGTATTAAAACATTCGAAGATGAAGTTAAGAATCAAAAACTAAAGATTATTGGTTGGAGAAATGTGCCAATTAATTCTAAAGTAGTTGGGTCTATTGCATCAAAATCACAGCCTATTATAAAACAGGTTTTTATAACTAAAGAAAATGACAATCAAAGTGAGAAGGAATTTAATCTTAAACTTTATCTAGCAAGAAAAGTTGCTGAAAATAAAATTTATAGCTCGCCTCTATCTCAAAATAACTACTTTTATTTTTCCAGCCTGCACAACCGTACAATTATATATAAAGGATTGTTAATTCCAGAAGATATTGAAAGGTTTTATACTGATTTATCCAACTCTAAACTTGTCACAAGTCTTGCACTTGTACACCAAAGATTTTCAACCAATACATTTCCAACTTGGGATCTAGCACAACCATTTAGATACATGTGTCATAATGGAGAAATTAACACATTGAGAGGGAATGTAAGTAGAATGATTTCTCGTGAAGAGTTGATAAAATCTAAACTTATTGATGATGAAATTTTGGAAAAAATATTTCCAATAATTATTCCTGGTAAATCCGACTCTGCGTCGATGGATATGGTATTGGAATTGTTGTTAATGACTGGAAGATCTTTACCAGAAATCATGATGATGTTAGTGCCTGAAGCGTGGGAGAAACATCAATCTATGAGTGATCAAAAAAAAGCCTTTTATGAGTTTAATGGTTGTATGATGGAGCCATGGGATGGCCCTGCATCAATACCATTCACTGATGGAAAATATATAGGGGCGTTACTAGATCGTAATGGATTAAGGCCATCAAGGTATTCGGTAACAAAAGATGGGTACGTAGTGATGTCATCTGAAACAGGTGTTATTCAAATTGAACCAGATAACGTAGAAAAACATGGGAGATTAGAACCTGGAAAAATGTTTTTAGTTGATATGAAAGCTGGAAGAATTATTGAAGATGAAGAAATTAAAAATGAAGTTATTTCCAAACGCCCATACAGAAAATGGATAGATGAGAATATTCTACCATTAAGTAAAGTCCCTTACACAGGAAATAGAACAGCTAAAGAAAAAACAGCTTTTGAGACTAGATTGAAAATATTTGGTTATACTAGAGAGGATTTTAGAACTATTATAATACCAATGTGTATTAAAGGTAAAGAGGCTATAGGTTCAATGGGAACAGATACTCCATTAGCTGTTTTATCAAAAAGACCACAGCTTCTTTACAACTATTTCAAGCAGTTGTTTGCACAAGTAACTAACCCACCTCTTGATGGGATTAGAGAAGAAATAGTAACCGATACTAGTCTGTCAATAGGTAGTGATTATAATATATTTGATATAACTCCTAATCATGCCAAAAAATTAAAAATTCAGAATCCTATAATATCAAATGAAGACTTAGACAAGATTAAATATATAAATCACGCTGATTTCAAAGCCTCTTCTGTAAAAGCCATCTACAAATTGTCCAAAGGTCATAATGGATTGGAAGAAGCATTAGAGAATATAGTACGTGATGTTGAAAAGAAAGTGGATAAAGGAAATAATATCATTATCCTAAGTGATAGAAATGTTAATAAAAAGTATGCCCCAATACCTATCTTGTTAGCTTGTTCTTGTGTTCATCATTCAATGATAAATAGAAAAAAAAGATCCAAATTTGGGATTGTAATTGAATCTGCAGAACCTAGAGAACCTCATCACTTTTCAATGTTGTTCGGCTATGGAGCTAGTGCAATAAACCCTTACCTAGTTAATGAAATAATTTCATATCATCATGATAATGGTCTAATTCAAGACCAGAGTCTTGAAGATGCAATCAGAAACTACAATAATGCTGTGGCCAAAGGAATCCTGAAAGTAATGAATAAAATTGGTATTTCAACTCTTCATTCTTACCGTGGAGCTCAAATTTTTGAAGCATTAGGTTTAAGAAAAAAGTTTGTAAATAAATATTTCAATAACACACCATCAAGAATCGAAGGGGTTGGACTATATGTGATAGAAAAAGAAATATCAACAAGACTAAAAAAAGCATTTGAGTCTGACAATGATTTTGTAAGTATTGAAATTGGTGGTCAATATAAATGGAGAAGAAACGGTGAAGCACACATGCTTAACCCTCTTACAATTTCAAAACTTCAACAGTCTGTTCGTGAAGAAAGTTATGAAACATTTAAGGTTTACTCTGATGCTATAAACAAGCAAAACGAACAATACATGACTTTAAGAGGGCTATTTAAATTTTCAGAATTTGATCCAATACCTATTGAGGAAGTTGAGCCATGGACTGAGATTGTAAAAAGATTTAAAACAGGTGCAATGTCATACGGATCCTTAAGTAAAGAGGCTCATGAAAATCTAGCTGTTGCAATGAATAGAATTGGAGGAAAAAGCAACTCTGGTGAAGGCGGTGAAGATCCAAAAAGGTTTAAACCTCAAGGAAATGGAGATTCTAAAAATAGTTCAATAAAACAAGTAGCTTCTGGAAGGTTTGGAGTTAGCTCTCATTATTTAACGAATGCTAATGAAATTCAAATTAAAATGGCCCAAGGTGCAAAACCTGGTGAAGGTGGTCAGTTGCCAGGCCCAAAAGTTAATCCAATGATAGCAAAAGTTAGAAACTCGACTCCTTATGTTGGATTAATTTCTCCTCCTCCCCACCATGATATTTATTCAATCGAGGATTTAGCACAACTTATTTATGACCTAAAGAATGCCAACAGAGATGCAAGGATAAACGTAAAATTAGTTTCAGAGGTCGGCGTTGGCACAATTGCAGCAGGAGTAGCAAAAGCCAAGGCTGATGTTATTTTAATTTCTGGTTTTGATGGAGGAACTGGAGCTTCCCCACTTACTTCCCTTAAGCATGCAGGCTTACCATGGGAACTTGGAATTGCTGAAGCACAGCAGACTTTAGTATTAAATGACTTGAGAAGTAGAGTAGTTATTGAATGTGATGGCCAATTAAAAACAGGTAGAGATGTAGCAATTGCATGTCTACTAGGCGCTGAAGAGTTTGGTTTTTCAACGGCTCCTCTTGTAGCATCAGGATGTATTATGATGAGAGCTTGTCATTTAAATACATGTCCTGTAGGTATAGCCACCCAAGATCCTGAACTAAGAAAAAATTTCAAAGGCAAACCTGAGCACGTAATTAACTATATGTATTTTGTTGCTCAAGAATTAAGAGAAATTATGGCAAATTTAGGCTTCAGAACTATCGACGAAATGATTGGAAAAAGTGAGAAACTAGATACAAAAGAAGCCTTAGATTATTACAAAATAAAAGGTATAGACTTGTCAAAAATTCTTTTTAAACCTGATGTAGACGAAAATGCTCCTTTGAAAAATATGGAAAAACAAGATCATAATCTTGAAAATGTTCTTGATTTTAAAATTTTGAAACAATCAAAATTAGCAATTGAGAAAAAGATTGAAATGTCTTTGGATTATGAAATTAAAAATACCGATAGAACTGTAGGAGCAATTATGAGTAATGAAATTTCGAAAAAATATGGGGCAAAAGCCTTGCCCAAAAATATTTTGAAACTATATTTTACTGGTTCTGCAGGTCAAAGCTTTGGTGCATTTTCTGTTAAGGGATTAAAAATGGTAGTTGATGGAAACACAAATGATTATTTTGGTAAAGGTCTATCCGGAGCAACAATAATTGTAAGAAAACCAAAAAAAGCAACTTTTAAATCTCATGAAAATGTTATTACAGGAAATGTAGCCTTATATGGAGCTACATCTGGAGAAGCTTACATAAATGGGATTGCCGGTGAAAGATTCTGTGTAAGAAATTCTGGAGCAAATGCTGTTGTTGAAGGAATTGGTGACCATGGCTGTGAGTATATGACAGGTGGAATTGCATTAATTTTAGGTGGAATAGGTAGAAACTTTGCAGCAGGTATGAGTGGTGGTATTGCATATATTTATAATAATCAAAAGGATTATAATTCCAAGAATTTTAATATGGAAACGATCGAACTAGAAAATCCTCAACAACAAGATTTAGACATTATAAATGAATTGGTTCAAAATCATTTTACACATACAAATAGTAATATTGCTAAACAAATATTATCAAATTGGGAACTGAGTAAAAGAAATTTTGTTAAGGTAATGCCGATTGAATATAAACGTGCATTGGAAAAATTAGCGCAAGAAAAAATTGATCAAATTATAAGTTAAATTTTGGATAAATTAAGGGGATTTATTGAATATGACAGAGTTACTGAGGAAAATGTTCCTGTTCACAGTAGGGTTAAAAATTATAAAGAATTTACTGTTAAACCTTTAGATACTGAGCTTGAAAAACAAGGGTCTAGATGTATGGATTGTGGTGTACCGTTTTGCCATAGTGGATGTCCATTGGGAAATATGATACCTGATTTCAATGATGCTGTTCACAGAAAAAGTTGGAGAGAAGCTTTAGAAATTTTACACTCAACAAATAATTTCCCTGAATTTACCGGAAGATTGTGTCCAGCACCATGTGAGTCAGCCTGTGTTTTAGGACTTATAAGCCCACCTGTATCTATTGAACTAATTGAAAAATACATTGTTGAAAGAGGTTTCAGTGAAGGTTGGATCACAGCAAAGTATCCAATTTTAAGAACCGGAAAAAAAATTGCTATAATAGGATCTGGACCCGCTGGGTTAGCTGCAGCTCAACAATTAAATTATGCTGGACATACTGTATTTGTTTATGAAAGAGATAAAAAAGTTGGAGGTCTACTTAGATATGGAATTCCTGATTTCAAATTAGAAAAATCAGTAATTGACAGACGAATCGATTTAATGATTGATGAAGGAATAAATTTTATTACATCTACGGAAGTTGGCAAGGATATCTCAATTAGTAAATTATATGATAAAAATGATGTTGTTCTATTATGTGGTGGAGCAACAATTAAAAGAGGATTGCCAATCCCTGGTGCAGAATCAAAAGGAATTATTCAAGCTATGGATTTTCTTAAAAACCAAAATAAAATAATTGATGAGAAAATCAATATGCAATCTAGTTTAAGTGCAAAAAATAAAAATGTTATTGTAATTGGTGGTGGTGATACAGGGTCAGACTGCATTGGAACATCAAATAGACAGGGTGCAAAGTCAGTTGTTAATTTTGAAATATTACCTAAGCCTCCTAAGCAAAGATCAATTGAAAATCCTTGGCCTTACTGGCCATTTACTTTAAAAAGTAGCTCATCACATGAAGAAGGAAGTAAAAGAAAATGGTCAATTCTGACAAAGGAATTCATTTCAGATAAAGATGGGAAATTGAAAGGACTTAAAACAGTAGAAGTTAAGTGGGAAAAAATTGATGGTCAAAAACCAAGACTAATTGAAATCGAAGGATCAGAAAAAATTTGGCCATGTGATATGGTCCTTCTAGCACTTGGATTTACAGGCCCAGAAAAAAATATTTTTGATGATCTTAAGCTAAAAACCGATGAATTAAATAAACCTATTACTAATAATTATGTGACATCAAATAAAAAAGTTTTTGCTGCTGGTGATCTAAGAAGAGGACAGTCCCTAATTGTTTGGGCCATATCAGAAGGTAGAGAAGCTGCTTATAGAATTGACGAGTATTTAATGGGTTATTCTAATTTACCTACAAAAACAAAAGGTGACCTACCATTAGTTAAATAAATTCCATCTAAATCCAAATCTTATATTACTATCCCTGTATGGTGAATTTGGTGAAGATAAAAACTTCCCTGAAGACAATGATGAATTAACATGCTCCGCAATCAAAAAAATTCTTGTTTGCCTAATTTTTGCATTTAAGAAAAAGTCTAAAATTGGATAGCCCCCAATTTGATTTAATGTTTGAACATGAAAAGTAGAAAGTAATGGATTGTATTCATTGGCATAAAACTTAGAGAATATCTTTAAGCTAATACCCGTCTGAAGGTCAAGTACATTTTTAAAAACCTTTTCTGAAATATAGAAAGTATTTCTAATCAAGAATTTGGGCAAATTTATTATTTCTTGATTTTGTTTTACTTTTTGGAAAATAATTGAATTATCTAAACTAAATATTCCAAACTTAAACTCTTTATCATATCTAATTTTAAAATAATTAATCTTTCCGTCATATTGATTAATTATTGGTTTAAGCTTATTTTGCTGTGAATTATCTACCGTCAAATAAAAGTGATTTAAAATATTTGAATAATTCATATTCAAATTACCAAAATTTTTATAATCGAATCTTATTCCAACAGTCTTTATATCTGATAGTTTATGATTTTTATTAAAAACTATATCACTATAATCACTTTGGTAAATATCATAAATCATACCTGGGTGATACTGTGTAGCATTTAAGTTTAATTTATATTTTAATTTACTATTGACTAAAGACTCAAAACTTAAATCAAAATTATTACCTACTCTTTTTCCATTAATCTTTTGATTAATTTCAAATTTAATTTTTGTGTTTTCAAAATTCTTCAACAGCATGCCATGAACAAGGTTTGTATTTTCACCTGATAATTTTTCCAATGTTTCTCCAACTTTGAAAAAATTATAATTGTAGTTCACATAGCCAAAAGTAAGCTCATCAAAAAACTTAGTTTTTGTGTGAATAGAAAATTTATTTTTTAATGATCTAAACTTATAATGATCATTTATTTTACTTTTATCAGGTTCAATATTGCCATATAAGTAACTTGCTTGATCTTGTTCGTACTTGTTATTTGTAGTTTCATAATCAAGATTATAGCTTAAATAAACCAGGTTTTTATTTTTATTTATTACTATAAATTTATTATTAAAATAAAAGTTTCTTTTTTGAAAAATATTTTGAGCATCTTCAAAGTTTACATTAAGCTTAGATCTTTCTTTAAACTCTTCATCACCTGAAACAAAATCAATTAAAGACACATCACTCAAACCTCCATTTTCTTTCTTTTCAAGCTTTTGACTTATAAAGAATAATTTGGAATCAAAATTTTTATTTACAAATGAAAAACCAAATCTAAAATGTTTTGATCCAGAGAGACTATTTTGATATTTTCCTAAACTTCTTAATGCTTTAAAAGCCAACAAAAAATTAGTATTTCTATTAATGTTTGAAGTAAATAAAGCATCAGTTAGCTGGCCTTGAGAGAAGACGGACTTAAACAAAAGTTCTGTGACAGGATATGCAACATCATAAAATTTATAATCACTTTTATTTATTAATAATGGGTTATTTGCTGTGTAGCCAATTGTTGAAAAATTATTTTTTTTTGGGTTAAAACTTAGGTTGTTATAAACCTGTCCGACATTGCTAAATTTCAATAATTCTAAATTGTCTTTTTTTCTATAATTAAATTGATAATATTTTTTTATAGTTAAAGATGTGTCTAATACAATTGTGTCATTATCTATCCCAAAATATTTTAATTTATTTACATCGAACTTAAAGTTTTCAATAGACATACTGTCCTTAACCTTATTAAAAAAACCACCAGTTGCATTATTAGTTCTAATTGGGTTGTCTTGAGCTAAATTGTTAAAACAATTTAAAAAGCAGAATAATAAAATTAAATATCTCATTATTATTAATAAAGTTATAGATTTAAAATAATTAATCTATTAATTTAAGTTTATATGTTAAGAGTCTTCAATAATAAAATTTTTGTTTGTGGAATTGATGAAGCTGGCAGAGGATGTCTTGCAGGTCCAGTAACAGCAGCAGCTGTTATTTTGCCAAAAAAATATAAGAATCCATATATAAAAGACTCAAAAAAATTAACCGAGAATAATAGAATTGATTTATACAATGAAATTATCGATATATCTATAGATTATGCAATTATTGATATATCTAATGAAATAATTGATTCAATTAATATTCTTGAATCAACATTTTTAGCTATGAATAATGCTATTTCCAAAATCAAAAACAAAATTGACTATATAATTATTGATGGAAATAAATTTAAAACCAAAAAAAAAATTCAATATGAATGTGTTGTTAAAGGTGATAGCATCTATCAAAGTATTGCAGCAGCTTCAATATTAGCAAAAGTTCATAGAGATAAAATAATGAAAGATTTAGATTTAGATTTCCCTGATTATGAGTGGGGAAACAATAAAGGTTATGGAACATTGAAGCATAGGCTAGCGATTAAACATAAAGGTTTAACTAAATATCACAGAAAAAGTTTTAATCTATTTGAAAAACAATTAAAAATTAAAATTTGATTTTTTATTTTTGTAAGAAGGATTTGAAAAGGCTTGTAATTTTATTTTTTATTTTTTTTTCATGCAATAATGTTGATGATCAATCTTTAATCATTGATAAAATTCCTGACAACCCATTATTGGTTTTAACTATAGATGATGCTAAAGATATTGATTATAAGACTATAAATTTCATTTCAAAATCTACTAACCTAAATTTTGACGACATTAATTTATTAAATCCATCTGAAGAGATTACATATAGCTTTCACAATAGTGGTAAAAACAAGTTAAATGGAATAATTATACAAAAATCACAACTCATCAATATAGATCCTAAGCTAGTAATTGATACAATAAATTACAATGGTTTAAAAATATTTAATTACAAAGAATATTACATTTCAAAAAAAGAAGAATATGTCTTAATATCCAAAGACAAACTACTTGTTGAAAATGTTTTGAGAGATGCTACTTTCTCCAAAAATAAAAATTTCAATGAGTTTAAAAAACTTCATTTATCCAAAACAAAAAACATATCATTAAACTCATCTGAAAATTTTAAAAATGTGAAATTTAATATGAAAGAGGAGAATATTTCAAAATATTCTAATTGGATTCAATACGAATTCGATTTAGAGAATGATGACATAAGTATATTGGGTGTTTCAAAGAGAGACAAAGCAAACAGAGAAATTAACATAATCGAAAGTTTAGATAAATCTAAATCTGAAATTTTAAGTATTATTCCTGCCAATTTTATGTTTTTTAAAAGAATGAGTTTTAATAAAGATATAATTGATGAGAACTACAATAATTTTATTAATAATGAAAATATTAAAGAGAAGAGATTAGACTCAATTTTTAATAATGTTAAAGAGATAGGGGAAGTTAATATTAACGGTAAATCTATTTTAATTTTTAGTTATAATGACTTAAATATAAATGAATCAATCAAGAATTATGATCAACTAAGTAAATACCGTGAACAAATAATCTATAGTGGAAAAAACATAAACCTTTCAGATTTTGATATACTTGATTTCAATATTTCCAACAACTATGACTTTATAACTAATATTAGCAATTTTTTAATTCTATCAAATGATTTGGATATTTTACAAAATTTAATTTTAAATTATAATAATCGATCTACGATATTAAGGGATGAAAATTTTATTAAATTCTTTGAATATGTTCCCAAGAAAACAACATTTTTTGAAATAATTAATTATAGCCAAAGTGAAGACTATGAAAATTTTCCTTTTTGGTTTTCAAATTACGAATTGAAAGATCTTAATAGTTTTAAATCAATTTATACAACACCTAGCTATGACCTAAAGAAAAATAAAAGCTTGAATCTCAAATTTTCTAAAAAATTCCAAAATAAGATTACACTCGACCCAACTTTTGTAGATAATTATAAATCAGGTGACAAAAACATTATTTTACAAGATGCAAATTTAAATCTGATACTTATTGGATTAGACCAGAAAATAATTTTTGAAAAACAATTAAACTCTAAAATTATTAGTGAAATATATCAAGTTGACCTTTATAAGAATAATAGATTACAATTTGTTTTTCTTA
>CESD01018463.1_pt1 | contig 12091 bp, 9 predicted proteins | sample 531191 | NCBI WGS metagenome assembly CESD01 (sample SAMEA2622021, study PRJEB7988) | marine metagenome | biome: marine biome (ENVO:00000447); feature: deep chlorophyll maximum layer (ENVO:xxxxxxxx); material: "saline water (ENVO:00002010), including plankton (ENVO:xxxxxxxx)" | depth 188 m
AATAGCCTCTTATCATCTGAACAAAATTCAATTTGAGTTCTATTGGTAGCTGAAGCTACCTCATACAGAAGTTCTACTTCATCAGAATGTTCCAGGCTCTCTAGCCACACATTAGGAGAGGTGGGAAAAACTAATTGAGATTTGACTCCAAGAAGATCTAAAGCTTCAGATCTATCATGCTTATCAAAGGAACCTAAAGCATCATAGTTTTTTCTTGTCATAAGATTCTTTTCATTCGAGTCTTGGTAAGATTTCTGTTTATGGACTTCAGCAATATCTTCAAAATAGGTATGCGCAAGACCTTTGCTTCCTTTAAAGCGCTCTCGAAATGCTTCTTGAACTTTTTTTGATCCAAATTCGTCATACCAATTTGGAAGTTCCATAGTATGGGCATCTGCATCATGGACTATTCTATTTTCTATGTACGGCATATCTTTATTTAAATGTGATACTGATTTATATTAGGCTAACCATTTAAAACAGTAAAGTCATACAAGTGTTCAAGGTAGATAAATTAGATAGATCTTTCGGAGCGAGAGTTACCGATATAACTCTGACGAACATTGAAGAAAATGAAATGCAACAATTGTACGAACTTTGGCTAGAGTATGCTTTGCTGATCTTTCCAGCACAAAATTTAAGCAATGAAGAACAAGTAAGATTTGCTAAGAGATTTGGTGACTTAGAGTTTGAATTAAGCCCAATAAGCAATGTTAGAACAGATGGAACCTTAAGGGACCCTTTTGATGACGATATCGTCAAATCCTTGAAAGGTAATATGGAATGGCATCACGACAGTACTTATATGCCTATACAGGCAAAGGGAGCTGTTTTTACAGCCCATGTTGTTCCAAAAAAAGGAGGTGAAACTGGCTGGGCAGACTGCAGGGCCTCTTATGCAGCTCTTGATCAAGACATCAAAGATAAGATTGATGCATTATCTGCTTACCACTCTTATGAGTTTAGTCAAAAGGATAGATATGGGCATAAGCCTGCTGAAGAGAGTGAGTTTAATAGTTATGGCTTTGATATTGATCCTAAGCCATTAAGACCTTTGGTGAAGACGCACCCTGAAACAGGAACCAAGTGCCTTACTATTGGAAGACATATACATAGAATTCCAGGCATGACTGATATTGAAGCTCAAAAATTAGCTAAAGATCTTGAAGAGTTTACTACTGAAAATAAATTCTGGACTTATCACCATTCCTGGGAAGTAGGGGACGCTGTTATTTGGGATAATAGATGTTTAATGCATCAAGCGTCTCCCTGGGATTTAACTGAGCCACGAACTATGTATCATTCTAGAATTGAAGGAAACGCAATAACTGAAGCAGCCTCGAATTACTTGTAAATTGTTAGATAGAGATAGTAAGCTTAATGAATTAGAAATTGAGAGTTTGGAAAAACCTAAGTGCTATGTTGGGGAATAATATATAAGTTATTAGCATTTCTTCATTTTCCGAAAGGTCTGGCAGAGAGTTTTCTGAACATAATTCCTTTAATTCTTTTTTCATGTTGTCTAATTCTTCAGGGTCAAGAGCTTCACCCACTTCATCCATTGAACCTACTCGTTTTTTAAGTTCTTCTTTTATTTCGCCTGGTAAATTGCCGTACTTTCCTTTAATAAGATTTATAGATTCATTCGATAGATTTTTATATCTCTGCCCATCAATAACATTAAGCAATGCTTGAGCTCCAACTATTTGGGACGCAGGCGTCACAAGAGGAGGAAAACCAAAATCTTTTCTTACTTCAGGTATTTCATTTTTTACTAGATCTATCTTATCTTCTAGTTTATTTGATTTGAGTTGGGTTTCTAGATTTGAAATCATTCCACCAGGCACTTGTTTAACCAGCATAGTTGTATCTACACCTTTCATATCGCCTTCAAATTCAGAGTACTTTTCTCTTATATCTTTAAAATAGTTCGAACATTCTTCTAGAGCTTCTAAATCTAGATCAATGAATCGTTTTTGACCTTCAAAAATGGCGTTCATGGTTTCAGTTGCAGAATGACCATAAGTCATACTTAACGAAGAAATTGAGGTATCTATATTGTCAATTCCAGCCTCTATTGCTTTCATGTTAGTAGCGGCTGACATTCCTGTCGTTGCATGAGTTTGCATGTGGATAGGTATAGAAAGGTTTTGTTTTAAATTAGATACTAATTCATATGCGTCGAATGGCCTTAGTAAACCAGCCATATCTTTTATGGCTAAAGAATCTGCTCCATTATCTTCTATCTTTTTTCCTAGATCTAACCAGGTGGACATGTCATGAACTGGACTTGTTGTGTAAGCCATTGTGCCTTGAGCGTGTTTTCCAATCCTTTTAACTTCTTTAATAGTAAATTTGATATTGTCGAAATCATTCAATGCATCAAAGGTTCTAAAAATTTCAATGCCGTTTTCTGCGGATTTCTCTAAAAAGCGTGAAATAACTTTTTGTGAATAGTGTTTATAACCTACCAGGTTTTGACCCCTTATGAGCATTTGTTGCGGAGTGTTTGGCATTAATGCTTCAAAGGTCCTCAGCCTTTCCCAAGGATCTTCATCAAGATACCTAATACAAGCATCATAGGTCGCTCCTCCCCAAGTCTCCATAGACCAATATCCTATCTTATCTAACACTGGGATAATTGGCACCAGATCCCTAAGAGGGACTCTAGTAGCTAATAGAGATTGAATACCATCCCTTAATACAACTTCAGTTATGCCTACTTTATTAGAAGGTGACATTTATTATGAGTCTCCCCATTCAATTCAATTATTATTGATCCAATCACTATAACCCCCACTCATTGAAAAAACATTTTTATAACCCATCTTTTGTATGCTTTCACCAGCAAGTGCTGATCTAAAGCCGCCTTGACAGTATAAGACTATCTCGGCCTCTTTATTGGGAATTAGATTGGCTATATCTCTTTCTATGACACCTTTCCCAATATGAATAGAATTAGGGATATTACCTGCTATCCATTCATTATCTTCTCTTACATCTATCAAATAGAATTCTTCGGAATTATCTAATTTATTTTTTACTTGGTGAACATCGTATTCTGGAACGCTCTCTAATGATTTTTGAACCAGCTCCAAGAAGCCAACATCATGATCTTTCATGGGAATCACTATAGAACTAAAGTAAAAAAAAAGAAATATTAAATAGAATTAGATAAAAACTCTTTGATGTTGCCTGGACAATTAGTTGTTATTGAACTAAGTCCTATCTGACAATAGTTTTTAGCTTCTTCTTTCGAATTCACAGTCCAAACATGAACCTTTTTGTTTTCTTTTTTAATTTTTTTATAGAACTCTAGATTCAAGGATTTATGGTTCTGAGCTCCTATTCCGTCCGCATTTATTTTTTTCATTACGCTTATTATGTCTTGCTCTTGTACCAATTTTTGCCCTTCAAAGTTTATTAATAAATTAGCAGTTAATTCATTCGCCTTACTTTTAATGTCTTTGATGACCTCTGGATAAAAAGAAATGATACTTATTTCATTAATTTTTTCTTTATATTGGTAGATCTGTTGAAGTAGGTGCTCAACTATTTCTGTTCCAGTTTTAACTTCTATAAATATTAGTTTTTTATCAGGAACCAGATCTAATACTTGCCCTAATAAGGGTATAGTTTCATCTGTCCATTCTTTTCCATACCAAGAACCTACATCAAGTTTTCTCAACTCTTTATAATTGCTATCTTTTATAAGAATAGGTTTATTCGATGTTCTTAAACAGCTTTTATCATGATGACAGACAATTTGATTATCTTTGGTAAGTCTAATATCGATCTCAACACCATCAGCATTTTGGTCAAATGCAGATTGAACAGATGCTAATGTATTTTCTGGTGCATCGTCGGATGCGCCGCGGTGGGCTATTATCTTTGTACTTAGTCCCAGCTTAAAGCGCCGCCAGTTTGATATTCAATAACTCGAGTTTCAAAGAAGTTCTTTTCTTTTCTTAAGTCCATGATTTCAGACATCCAAGGGAATGGGTTAGCTGCTCCTTCAAACTCTTCTTCTAAACCTATCTGGACAAGCCTTCTGTTAGCAATAAATTGAAGGTATTCTTCCATCATATTAGCATTCATTCCTAGTATTCCTCTTGGCATCGTATCTTTTGCATATTGTACTTCCAGCTCTGTACCTTCAAGAATCATCTGTGCAGCTTCGTGACGCATTTGTTCATCCCAAAGATGAGGATTCTCTATTTTGATTTGATTAATCATGTCGATTCCAAAGTTTAGATGCATAGATTCGTCTCTAAGTATGTATTGAAATTGCTCTGCTGTTCCTGTCATTTTATTTCTTCTTCCCATCGAAAGTATCTGAGTAAAGCCACAGTAGAAGAAAATTCCTTCAAGGACACAGTAGAAGGCAATTAAGTTTTTAAGTAGCAACTTATCAGTTTCATCTGTACCAGTTTTAAATCCTGGATCAGAAATTTCCTTTGTATACTTTAGTCCCCATGAAGCTTTTTTAGCTACACTTGGGATCTCTCTATACATATTAAATATCTCTCCTTCATCCATCCCTAATGATTCAATGCAGTATTGGTAAGCATGAGTATGAATTGCTTCTTCAAAGCTTTGTCTTAGTATGTATTGTCTACACTCAGGGTTTGTTATGAGCCTATATATTGCAAGTACTAAATTATTTGCAACAAGAGAATCAGCTGTCGAAAAGAATCCTAGGTTTCTCATTACAATCGTTCTCTCATCTTTTGTTAAGCCATCTTCAGACTTCCAAAGTGCAATATCTGTTGTCATATTTATCTCTTGAGGCATCCAGTGATTTGCACTTCCGTCTAAGTACTTTTGCCAAGCCCAATCATATTTAAAGGGTACTAACTGATTTAAATCAGCTCTGCAATTTATCATTGCTTTGTCGTCTACTTGCACTCTTCCAGCAAGCACCTCTAGCTCTTCCTCTCCTTCTTTAGTGTCCAGGTCTTGTATTGCTTCCTTTGCTTCTTTTGCTCTGTCACCTGGTTCGATTGGTGCATAATTTTCTAGAACTTGCTCTTGTATTTCATCATTATTTGTTTCAGGAACTTGCTGCTGGACCTCTTGCTGTGGTTTTTGTTTTATTTTTGGTTCGTCGTATTCATCCCAATTTAACATTTTTTTCTCCTTTTCTTACTGACAAGCATCACAGTCTGGATCTAGGACAGAACAGGCTGAAGGTGCTGTAGTTGCTGCTGGTTTTGGTTCATCAGGCTGTGCTGTTGCTGATACTGCATTTAGCTCACCTGTTGCTATTGTTGATTTTTCTGCCGTTGTCGCAGATCTCGATCTTAAGTAGTAAGTTGTTTTTAAGCCTCTAAGCCAAGCCATGCGATACATGATATCTAGCTTTTTTCCGTTTGGTTCGTCTATATATAGATTCAAAGATTGACTTTGATCTATCCATTTTTGTCTTCTGCTTGCTGCGTCAATTAGCCATCTTGGCTCAATATCGAATGATGTAGCATAGAGTTTCTTAATCTCTTCTGGAATTCTTGATATTTCTTTCACACTTCCATCATAGTATTTCAGGTCATTTATCATTACTGAGTCCCATAAGCCAAGTTTCTTTAAGTTCTCGACCATAGGTATATTAGTTACTGTGAATTCTCCTGAGAGATTAGATTTAACATAGAGATTTTGATAAGTTGGTTCAATGGATTGAGATACACCAGTTATGTTAGCTATAGTGGCCGTTGGTGCTATGGCCATGACATTAGAATTTCTCATCCCTTGTTTTTTGACTGTCTTTCTTAGCTTGTCCCAGTCCATAGTAGAGCTTTCATCAAGGTCGAGATAGTTTTCTCCTCTGCTTTCTTTTAAAAGCTTAATTGAATCTATAGGCAATATCCCTTGACTCCAAAGCGATCCTTCGTAAGACTTGTAAGCTCCTCTTTCTTTCGCAAGATCACTGGATGCTTTGATGGCGTAGTAACTGACCATCTCCATTGATCGGTCAGCAAATTCTACGGCTTCTTCTGATGCATAGGGCGTTTCAAGCATATAGAGTGCATCTTGAAAGCCCATAATGCCAATACCTATTGGCCTATGCTTCATGTTTGATGTTTCTGCTGCCGTTACAGCGTAATAATTTATGTCTATTACATTATCTAACATTCTTATTGCTGTTGTTATTGTTTTTTCTAGCTTTTCACCATCCATTTCTCCATCTTTTATATGATGAGTTAGGTTTACAGACCCGAGGTTACAAACAGCTATTTCATCTTGGCTTGTATTAAGTGTTATCTCAGTACAGAGGTTTGAAGAATGTACGACCCCTGTGTGCTGTTGTGGAGATCGAAGATTACAAACATCTTTAAAAGTTATCCAAGGATGTCCAGTTTCGAACACCATAGAAAGCATCTTTTTCCATAGTTCTTTTGCTTCAACCTTTTTAAAGAATTCTATTTCGCCTGTCTCTGTCATTGCTTCATATTCTTCATACCTTTTCTCAAAGTCTAATCCATATAGATCATGTAGGTCAGGTGTATCGCTTGGAGTGAATAGTGTCCATGCTTTGTCTTCAGAAACTCTTTTTAAGAATAAATCTGGTACCCAGTTCGCTGTGTTCATGTCATGAGTTCTTCTTCTATCATCTCCTGTATTTTTTCTCAGCTCCACAAATTCTTCTATGTCTACATGCCAAGTTTCTAAATAAGAACAAACAGCTCCTTTTCTTTTTCCTCCTTGATTGACAGCTACTGCTGTGTCATTTACCACTTTAAGAAAAGGAACAACACCTTGAGACTTTCCATTTGTTCCTTTTATTTGTGATCCTAGCCCTCTAACAGGAGTCCAATCATTCCCTAGTCCTCCTGCCCATTTAGACAACATAGCATTATCTTGTATTGCACCATATATGCCGTGTAGATCATCTGGTACGGTTGTTAGATAACAAGAAGACAATTGAGAATGTTTTGTACCAGAATTAAAAAGTGTAGGGGTAGAACTCATATAATCAAAACTAGAAAGAAGATTATAGAACTCAATTGCTCTTTCTTCTCTTTGGTCTTCTCTGAGTGCGAGACCCATAGAAACCCTCATGAAGAATACTTGGGGCAGCTCATATCTGACTTCAGTATCATGGATGAAATATCTATCATAAAGAGTTTGAAGTCCAAGATATGTAAAGTCATTATCCCTTGCTGAGACTATAGCTTGACCTAGCTTTTCTACATCCATCTCAAGAAGTTCTGGGTTTAATATTTCGTTTTCTACTCCTTTAGCAAGGAAATTTCTTAATGCTTCAGGATAGAGGGACTCCATTTCTTTTTGTGTTGCTTGCTTTTGCATTCCAAGATAAGTAAGCGCCTCTGTTCTTATGTTGTCTAGCAATATCCTTGCAGTTACATAAGTATAATTTGGCTCTTGCTCTACTAGGGTTCTAGAAGTCATTACTAAAGAAGTCCTTGCGTCTTCTTCACTTACTCCATCGTATAAGTTTTTGTTAGCCTCTTCTAATATGAGATCTGGGTTTGTATCTTCTAATCCGTCACACGCTTCATTTACCATCTCTTCTAACCTATTCATATCTAGGTTATCTTCTTCCCCATTTTCAAGGACTATTTTTACTCCTTCTTTCTCTTTTGTCGCTTGACCCTCTTCTTTATTTCTAATCTGCTTCCTTTCTTCTCTGTACAAGACATATGCTCTTGCTACTTTTTGTTCCCCTGAGCGCATAAGCTCTAGTTCTACTTGATCTTGTATTTCTTCAATATGAAGTGTTCCTCCAGAAGGCATCCTTCTTGAGAAAGTTTCAGTCACAGAATTAGCTAATTGATTTACTTCATTATGTATTCTGGTGGAAGCAGCTGCTGCTCCGCCTTCCACGGCTAAAAAGGCTTTAGTGATAGCTATGGCAATCTTCTCAGCATCGTAAGATACAACTGAACCATTTCTTTTGATAACTCTCATTTGACCTGGTGCTATTGCTGGCTTTGTTCCTTCAGGTTTTACTTCCTTTTTAGTTGTTTTTCCCGTTGTTTGCGCAGATGTTTCCATTTTTTTCCCTTCCTCTGTCTTTTGTTGTCTTTTTCCTATAACCCTACATATAGTGTCTTATTTGATTTCGGAACACAAGATACTGTGTTTTTGTACAAAACACAATACTATAAATATAGAAATTTTCTGTGAATTTCATGTGGATAAGTTTTTATAAGTAATATTTTGTATACTCGCCCTTTAGATTAAGTATTTATGCCTAAAAAAATTCTTTCAATTGATCAAGGAACAACTAGTTCTAGAGCAGTTGTGTATAGCGATAAAGGTGAGTTAATAGGGTATGAACAGATGGAATTTTCCCAACTGTTTCCAGATGATGGTTGGGTTGAGCATGACCCGGAAGAAATTTGGCAATCAGTTGTTCAGGTATTAAAAAGATCCATTCAGCGTTTCGATTTGATCCCTTCAGATATTGCATCGATAGGAATTACCAATCAACGAGAGACTGTCGTGATTTGGGATAAAAAAACAGGTAAACCAATTTACAATGCTATCGTTTGGCAAGATAGAAGAACGAGTGATTTCTGTGATTCTTTAAAGGAGAGTGAAAGCTTGATACAACAGAAAACAGGCTTAACAGTTGATCCATATTTTTCGGCTTCTAAAGTTAATTGGATTCTAAACAAAGTTAATGGTGCAAGAAAGAGGGCTGATAAAGGCGAACTCCTATTTGGAACAATAGATTCTTTTTTGATATGGAAATTAACTGAAGGAAGAGATCATAAAACTGATGTATCTAATGCCTCGAGAACAATGTTGTACAACATTCGGACTAATTGTTGGGATGATGAATTATTAAGTTTATTTAGTATCCCCTCTAATTTATTACCATCTGTTTGTGATAATTCGTATGATTTTGGTTATACAGAATTGGTAGGTGGAAAGGTCAGAATAGGTGGAGTTGCAGGTGATCAACAATCAGCCTTGATAGGGCAATGTTGCTTTGATGTAGGCGATGTAAAAAGTACTTATGGAACGGGTTGCTTTATGATGATGAACACTGGTAGTGAGATAATCAATTCAAGCAATAAACTTTTATCTACTATAGCTTACAGGCTTGATGGTGAAACAACATACGCTTTAGAAGGAAGTATTTTTGTGGCAGGCTCCGCCATACAGTGGTTGAGAGATGGACTAGAATTTTTTCAACAAGCTGCAGAATCAGAAGATATAGCCTTACAAGCTAAAGATAGCTCCAGAGTTATAGTTATACCTGCTTTAACTGGTTTAGGTGCGCCATACTGGGATGCGGAAGCTAGAGGGGCAATTTTTGGCCTAACAAGAGATACAGGTATTCCTGAGATAACCAAGGGAGTGCTAGAGTCTGTTGCTTATCAAACAAAAGATTTACTTGAAGCAATGAGAAACGATAAAGCCTTTTTTAATACTATTAAGATAGATGGAGGAATGGTAGCTAATAATTGGTTTTCACAAGAATTATCCAATGTTCTTCAGGTGACAGTTTCAAGACCAAAAATTACTGAAACCACTTCTCTAGGCGTTGCGTATTTAGCAGGACTGCATTCAGGTGTATTTGAAAATTTATCTTCTCTTAAAGATAATTGGGCAATTGATAGGAAGTTTACCCCTGATAGGACCACTACAGGTTATGTGGAATGGAAAAATGCTGTTAAGAAGGTACTTACAGATTGATTTAATTTAGAAGTTCAACTAATAAACCCTTTTGCGCATGCAATCTATTTTCAGCCTGTGTCCATACCTTGCTTCTTTTGTCTTCTAATAAATCCTCAGAAATTTCTTGTCCTCTTATAGCAGGGAGACAATGTAAAAAAATTGCTTTATCATTTGCTTTATCCATTAGAGAGGGGCATATTTGGTAATCTTTGAATAGTTGTTCTCTATAGTCTTTTTCTTTTTCATCTCCCATTGAGACCCATACATCTGTAGTTACCAGGCTGCTGTCATCTATTGCTTCATCTAATGATTCCGTAAAAATCACATTAGGAAGACCTTTAATTTTCGGCTGGAATTCCTTTGGGCATGCAACATGCAGTTGAAAATTAAAGATTTTGGCAGCTTCTGCATAACTAAAACAAACATTATTAAAGTCTCCAGACCAACAGACCTTTTTGCCTTCAATAGAACCATTTTCTTCGTAATAAGTAAAAAGATCGGTTAATACTTGGCAAGGGTGAGATTGGTCGCTTAATCCATTGATGGTTGAACTTGCTGAAAATGATGCAAATGTCTCTTGTGTATCATGTTTTTGGGTCCTTAATACAACTCCATCTGCCATTGACCCTAGTACCTTGGCAGTGTCTTCAAGAGGCTCTCCTCTGCCAAGCTGTAAATCTGTTATGGCTAGAAAACTAGCCTTTCCTCCAAGTTGATTCATGGCAACCTCAAAAGAGACTCTAGTCCTAGTTGATGATTTTTCAAAAATTAAGGCAATATATTTCCCAGCAAGCATATCTGACTTTTTGGTAGATCCCTTCAGAGATAATGATCTTTCAATAATTATTTCTATATCTTTTTTAGAAAGATCACTTAAGTTTAAAAAGTTGTTATTCATGTATTTGTTAAAAAAAGGTTGAGAACTATATAGATTATCGAAGATTAACGCAATTAATGATATGCTTCGCGCCTTTTAAAGAGTTGTTAAAATTTTATGGATAAATACCAGTTAAAAACTCATAGTAGTATCGCCAAGATAGGACTAGATAAACTTGAAGGAACGGAGTGTTCTATAGATGAGAATGCAGAGTCACCTGACGGAATACTTATAAGGAGCACAAAGCTATCTAAAGATTATTTAAAAGAGGGTCTAAAGGCCATATCAAGAGCCGGGGCAGGTGTAAATAATATACCGGTTGACTTATGTACTAAAAAGGGAATTGTTGTATTTAATACACCGGGAGCTAATGCGAATGCTGTAAAAGAACTAGTTCTAGCTGGATTAATGCTTTCTTCAAGAAATGTCTATGCAAGTATTGATTTTGTAAACGGACTTTCCCATCTCGAACAAATGCAAGATCTAGAACCATTTCTAGAAGATAATAAAAAATTATTTAAAGGCACTGAGTTAGCGGGTTCAACGCTTGGTGTAGTTGGATTGGGCGCAATAGGATCTAAGGTAGCAAGCATGGGAGTTGCCCTAGAGATGAATGTAATAGGCTATGATCCAGCTCTATCAGTCGAAGCTGCATGGAGACTGCCAAGTCAAGTTATTCCCGCTGACTCTATTGAAGACCTATTTACTACTTCTAATTACGTTTCAATACATATACCTGCTTTAGATGACACTAGAGGGATCATAAATAAAAATCTTTTTAAGAATGCTAGTAATCTATCACTTTTAAACTTTGCCAGACATGAAGTAATAAACACCGAAGACGTTCTAGAATATTTAGATAAAGGTAACCTAAAAAACTTTATAACAGATTTTCCAACTCCAGAATTAATTAATAGAGCTAATCGTTCAAAGGATGTTATCTTATTACCTCATATTGGAGCCAGCACTTCTCAAGCTGAAGATAATTGTGCTGTTATGGCCGTTAGTCAACTTGCAGATTTTTTACAAACCGGAAACATAAAAAACTCTGTTAACTTTCCAGATGTACAACTTAAAAGAACTACAATAAATCGAATAGCTGTAACAAATAAAAATGTCCCAGCTATGATCGGCCAAATAGCAACATCTTTAGGTGATTTAGACTTAAACATCGCAGATATGACAAATGTTAGTAGAGGCGACATCGCATACAACTTAATTGATATTGAAAACGAAGTTACCAATGAAGCCATTATTGAGTTAACTAAAATAAAAAATATTTTAAATGTCAGGCTCATTAAGTAAATTTAATATTTTTTTCAAAGAAGACTTTTAAACCCTTGTTTTATCAAAAGTTATCTAAATATTTATCAAATATAAAGTTTTATTTCTTATTATAATTTCTCACTTTTACTCACATACAAAATAGTTAATATCCTTACTCATTAATAAACTTAGAAAATATTCTAAAAAATACACTAAATTCACTATACATTCGTAAACTATTGATTTAATTATATATTTTATCATTATGTTGAAAATTTGATCAATCTGTTAAAACTTATT
>CESD01099471.1_pt1 | contig 12067 bp, 8 predicted proteins | sample 531191 | NCBI WGS metagenome assembly CESD01 (sample SAMEA2622021, study PRJEB7988) | marine metagenome | biome: marine biome (ENVO:00000447); feature: deep chlorophyll maximum layer (ENVO:xxxxxxxx); material: "saline water (ENVO:00002010), including plankton (ENVO:xxxxxxxx)" | depth 188 m
TATCACTCATGGGAGAAGGCGAAATGATTGTTGATGATGAAATTGTAGATTCAAAGGATGCCTTAAAGAAAATTGGATTAGAACCACTTGAACTTGAAGCTAGAGATGGTCTAGCTCTAATTAACGGAAGCAATGTTCTGACCGCACTAGCTGCAATTACATTATATGATGCAAAAAAATGGATGAAATTACATGATATTGCTGCAGCTATGACTTTAGAAGCTCTAATGGCAAATATGAAACCTTATGATAAAAGAATACATGAATTGAGAGGATTTAATGGTTCTCAAAAAATAGCTAATAATTTGAATTTATTAACAGAAGAATCTGAAATATTATTTAGTGGAGGAAAAAAAGTACAAGATGCTTATTCTATGAGATCAACTCCACAAGTGGCTGGAACTTTGAGAGATTCTATTGATTATGCAGTAAGTCAAGTAGAAATTGAACTAAATGGTGTTGGAGACAATCCTATTTTCTTAACAAAAGAAAAAGATGTTCTAACTGGCGCTAACTTTCAAGGAAGTCCTATCGCGCTTCCAATGGAAATGATAGGAACTGGACTAAGTATGGTTGCAGTTTTATCTGAAAGAAGAATGAATCGGTTAACAAATCCTGCATTATCTGTAGGGCTACCTCCGTTTTTGGCTGAAAAGCCAGGGTTGCATTCAGGCATGATGCTTTCTCAATATACTGCCGATGCATTAATTGCTGAAACTAGAATTTTGTCTCATCCTGCAGCTAATCAATCTATTCCTGCTGCAGCAGATCAAGAAGATTTTGTTTCAATGGGATTAACCACCTCTCAAAAAACAAGACAAATATTGGATAATTGTTATGGAGTTTTAGCTATTGAAATGATGGCCGCTGCCCAAGCACTTGATATGAGAAAGAAAGGTATGGGAAAAGGCACTTCTATTGCACATAAAATTATAAGAGAAAATATAGCCTATTTAGATGAAGACCGGCCACTTTATAACGATCACAATAAAATGGTTGAAATTTTGAAATCTGAACGAATAATTAACGAAATTGAAAACAAATTAAATATTGATTTATAATTAATTTAAGGAATCTCGAAAATCAATAATTCCTTCTCTTACTATTTTAATTATTAAGTCAATTTCCTCGGAAGTTATACTAAAATGTGATGTAAACCTTAAAGCATTTGTTCCACCATGAATCACTCCAAGTCCTCTTCTACGGCACCAAGGTTCCATACCTGTAAAACCAACAACTGGGATTTCAGGCCTTAATTCTGCACTACACAACAATCCAGTTCCTTGAACTTTAAGAACTTCATTAGGAAACTCAGCCATAAGTTCATTCAATTTAAAAACAAATTCTTTCCCCCTCTCCTTAATGTTTGACCGCAATTCAGGAGTGATACTTTCTAACACACTTACTGCAGTCTCGAGTGCACGAGGATTGGTTGTCATTGTATTTCCATAAATTCCATTGACATATAATTTTGAAGCTCTTGAATTCATTCCGAGAACGGATAGCGGATACTGACCTGCATTAAGTGCTTTGGACCAAGTTTCAAGATCTGGTGCCTCACAGTCCTCAAAACCTTCGTAATCAATAATTGAAAGACAACCTTGACCTCTAAAGCCAGCTTGAATTGAGTCTATTAGTAGTAATGAATCATGTGCATTAGTCAATTTTCTTGCTTCATCATAAAATTCTCTAGTAATGCATTGACCAGGATTGCCTTCTCCTTGAACGGGCTCAATTGCCATTAGCTCAATAAAAACATTACTTTTCTCAGCATGGTCATATATCTTTCTTAAAGCATCTATATCATTTGGAGGAACTAAATACAAATTATCTCTATCTCTAAATGATGCTAAATTTTTATCATAGCCGTCTTTACATGAGTGTGATAATTGAGCCGGCCTATCCGTTCGTCCATGAAAACCCTGTTCAATTGCCAATAATTTTATTTCTTTTCCTTCATGCTTTCCTCCTGGAGAAGTATGAACATTGGAATTAACATCTGCAATTCTAAGACTAACTGACACAGATTCAGAACCACTGTTAACGCAGATATATCTATCAAATGGACAAGAACCTCTTGTGTGCCCTAACTCCCTATTTAATGCATCTACAAATCTTTGTTGTGAAAATGAAGGCGTCATTACATTGGCCATAACCCAATTTTTAGACATAGAAGAAATAACATTTTCTGGGCTATGTCCTGAACCCAACATACCGTAACCACCATTGTCATGTATTACAGCTCCATGAGATGAAATTATCCAAGGACCTTGAGCTCCAATAGCAATATAAGGGTTAATGGTAGCTGGAGCATAAAAATTTACAAAACCTTCCTGTACATATTCTACCAATGACGCTTCCGATTTCATGATTATCTCGTCGCCTACTAATTGCCTAAGTGATAAATGATAATCGAAGGCTTGTGTAATTGCTTTCTTAAGGCTTGAATCTGATGCAAGGAAAAACAATATTTCAGAGTCCAAAAGGCCAGTAGTATCAGCTTTTCCACTATTGTCTCTTATTTCTTGTAGCTTAGAAAGATAACTTGAATTGTCATCCTTGCTATCTTCCTTTTTATTGCTTAGAACTTGCATTATCTTTCTGAACAGATATGGATTATTAAAGGGAGAGGGCCTACTTACCAAGACTATGCGCAAATGTAGCAAGTTCTTCTACACATGATATCTCTTTATCTGTAAATTTTGAAAGCTTACGTCTAAAGTCATCGTTTGGCTTTAGATCTGAAGCTTCGCCATACAAAATTAATTGCTTAGCTAATTTATTTCCTGTTTTGTCCCAATCTGTCATAATAATAAATTCACTTGAGGCTCCAGAATCTTGGAAAATACGCTCAACTGTAGTCAATACTGATGTACCATCATTAAGCTCTATAATTGGATTTCTAATTTGTAATTTTCGTAAAGCTATAGTATCTCTTTTCCCCTCAACTACTATAGGAAAATTATCTAATCGCAAAGCACTCAAAAGATTCTGAAAATCAATAAAACGTTTATCTTTGCTGAGCTTCATTATTGCAATACCTTACTTTTTTCACACTATGATGTCATATATAATTAAAACGCATCTTACCTTAATTTTTAAGTTAAGGCGTCTTTCACGGGTAATGATTAGAGTTGCAGGGCTAACAAAATATTACAGTGGTAAACCTGCAGCAAAAGAAATTACTTTCAGTGTAGAAAAAGGTGAAGTCTTTGGATTATTAGGAACAAATGGTGCTGGAAAATCTACAACAATAAAGATGCTTTGTGGATTGCTAAAGCCAAGTAAAGGAAGTATAACTATAGGTGGCATAGATTTGCAAAGAACTCCATTAAAAGCAAAGTCAATAATGGGTTATCTTCCTGAAAATCCACTACTTTATGATAAACTCACTGGAGCTGAATGCTTAGAATTAATTGGGAAATTAAGAAAATTATCTGCTGACATGATCAAGCAAAGAGTATCTTATTATGCTAAAACATTAGGTTTAGATGAACAAATTTACCAAGAAGTGGGAACATACTCTAAAGGTATGAGACAAAAAATAGCTATTGCCATGACCTTGATTCATGATCCTGAAATGGTATTGCTGGATGAACCTGCAAGCGGATTAGATCCAAGGTATACTAAATTACTCAAAGATTGGATTAAGAATCTTGCAGCTAATGGTAGAACTGTCTTACTTTCAACACATATTATTGAAATGGCTGAAAGTTTGTGTACAAAAATTGCAATCATAGATAATGGACAATTATTAGCTGTAGGCACAATACAAGAAGTACTGGCTAGTACTAGAACCAATAATCTAGAAGATGCATTCATTAGACTTATTGGTGATTAAAGAATCTTAACTTTATCCGTTTCTTCTTTACATTTATTGACTATTTTGCGTGCCCATGATAATTTCTGAAGTTTCTTAAAACTAAAATTACCGGTGTATTCTCCAAGTTTTTCAAAATTAAAGCCTACCAAATTAACAAAATCTGCACCTAAGCTAAGAGACATCATAAGTGATCTGTCTCCATCTGTAAATCCTCCCCAGCAGTCAGTATTATTTGAAGGATAAGTAGTTGTCAAACTTATCGGATGAATCTTAGTAGAAAACTCAAACAACCTAGATAAATTATCACCATGTCCATGTACTATTACTTCTGAACCCTTTTTATTTGCCATGACCATATCTGGCAAGTAGCCATCTAAATCGGTAACTACTACATCTGGAATTAAGTTTCTTTTAAGACATGCTGAAACAGCCCCATCTGCGGCAATTAATACACCTTCAGGAATTATTTCATTTTCTGTTATTCCAGCACCAACTATGGTTACTGTATTATTTAGTAATAACTTTGATAAATTTCCTTTAGGCTTATACAACCTAGAAATCAAACGTGACGAAACTTTCTCTCTAGATTTTGAAAAACCAAACTGGGAGTTTATTTCCTCTTGGAAAGGCCACCACCAATCTATGCGGAAAGACAACTGAATCTAATTAATCTTAGAATCGTGCCTATAAGGCATTGCCGTCTTCGTCACAAGGAACTTCTTCACCTGTGTCTGGATCTATGTAATAGAATGAACCATCTTCATCTTCATAAATCTCAACTTCGTATTCATCATCATCTCCGCCAAAGTCTCCGAAATCTCCGAAATCTGCGTCGTTCATTGAACCGCCTGATGCTGCTGCACTCAACATATTCATAATGTTATTCTCAACTGCTGCTGCATCTCTAGCTTCCTTTGATGATTCTAAAGCATCAATTTTACGTTTAGTTGTTTCATAAGATTCTGTCATTTCAGTTAGCTTCTCTAATTGCTCATCACGTTCCATTTTTAGAATACGTGCAAGATGCTTTTCAATTTTTGATAAGTCATCACGTGCTGCAACTAAGCGTGCTAAAGATTCATGGAATCTTTCTGCAACCATTTCTATATCTGGATCTTCCAAGTCAAGTTGCATTTCCTCATCCTTCTTTTGGCGTGCTTCTTCAGCAGCCTCTAGCTCTTTGAGTTTATCTTCTGCAGCTATTTCCTGGGCTTTTACCAGTATGCTATTGAAAGCTGTAATGTGCTCTTCCAATTTTGTCGCTGCACGGGATGCATCATAAGCGGAGACTTCCATAAGTTCTTCACGCTCTGATAAACTTTCCATGCGGCGCTCTACACTCTCTAGTCTTTGTCGGTCTCTTTCGTTCATTTCTTCGTCACCTGCTATTTCACCTTGTTGCATCTTGAATGCTGTTCCTGATAAGATTGTTCCTAACAAGAAAAATCCAAGTAAAGCAACTAGGTTGTAAGTATAACCTTTCTCCAATGTTACCATTTCGTCGCCAACGGAAACTGCTACTGTTTGTTCAGTACTGCCTCCTGAATTGTCATATGCTGTTGCAACAACATTAAAGTTACCTGATTCTGAATAAGTATGTGTTGCTGTAACTGTCTGTCCACTGAAATCTGAAGCTTGGAAAGTTTGTTCTTCCCCATCACCAAACTTAACAACAAAATGAGTAACTGTACCGTCTGAATCTGTTGGTATTGTAAAGGAAAAGAAATGTTTTGTACCTTGTACTGGATTACTCAATGACGGTGTTGCAACTGTTGGATTAGTATTAGCTATTGTAGTATCAAATGAGTGTGTACCACTTTGAGCATTCTCATCGACATATACCATACTTGTAGTCCATGTACCTGCGTTAGTGTATGCTGAACCATCCCATGAGTCTTCATCATATGTACAAGTAACACCATCATTGCTACATTCTGCAAGACCCCAAGAGCTCATATCTGTGCTGAAAGTCCTAGCTGTTAAGGTAAAAGTGTGTGTAGCAGAGTTGAAATCAACATTATCTGAAATGGTAAATGATTGATCTCCACTAGCTGAGGCCATTATACTGAAACTGATTTCTTGAGTTGCACCTCCAACAACTACATATGATGATGTTTCAAAATTAACTGAATCTGACATTGATGTCACGATAAAAGTTGTAGAAACTCCATTGTTTTGAATTGTAGCTGTTCCTTGACCTACTGTGCCTTCATTGAAAGTATATGCATCCGGTCCAGTAATTGTTAATGAACGAGTTGTTGAAGCAACTACTACATCATATGAATCACTAGCGCCAGTGTCCATTGAACCTGAAGCTGACAATCCAACAACTGAAGATGCTCCACTAGCTACATTTGCTGGAATTGCTACATCTACTGTTAATGTAATAGAACTACCTGAACCTAGAGTTTCTGTAGTTGATGATACTCCTGTAGCCCATATTCCGTTATATCCTATGGTGTAAGTATCAAGACCGTTACCTTCATTAGTTATTGTAAATGATAATTCGCCAGATTCTCCTGGTTTCAAACCAGTTAAAGTATCTGCTGAAACTGATAACTCATACACTTGATTCACAGTCGTGGTAACTTCAGAAGTGGATCCTCCAACTACCGTAAAAGTAACTGTAGAATCATCACCTGCACCTGCATCGGCTGGAACTGTGTGGGTAACCACTATTGTTTCAGATCCACCCATAGCTAATGTGAAAGAACCGCCTGCAGGAAGTACATCCCAACCATTATTGGCAGTAACTGTGTAATCATAAGTTTCTTCAGCATTTCCTGTATTCAAAACCGTAAAATGATATGTTACTGTATCTCCAGGATTTCCTGAAAGGTCACTCTCCTCTGTTATATCATGTCCTGTAACCGTATCTACTGTAGTTGAACCACTTACAACTACATCCTCTACTGTACCATCATTGGTTGCTGTTGAAGTAACACTCCATGTATCTTTAGTGCCTGCAAGAGTATTAGGTATTGTTACTGTTACATCAAAATCTGAAGTGCTTCCATAAGCAACCGTAACATCATCAACTACTGAGAACCAGGCATTAACGCTACTAGTTGCAATTGTAAAAGTATCTTCAAAATTACCATTATTAGTTATGGTGTAAGTGTATGTGCTAGTACCTGGTGCTGTAGTAATCTCTGTACTTCCACCACCCTTAATTTCCACATCAAAATTACTTGTTTTAGTAACATTAATTTGATCTCCGAAATCTTCTGTTACGATTTCACCATATGAATCCGAAACTTGGAAAGTAACTGCTCTAAGACCTCCCCTTTCATTGATAATATCTGCTTCTGAAATTGTAACTTCGTAATGAGGGTCTTCAAAGGCCATTACAAAAGGTGCTGTACTATGTTCTATCAATGCATTGACTGTAAGTGAATCTCCAGCATCTTCGTTAACATCAGTTGCTGTCATTTGAATAACGAAATTATCTCCAACTCTCTCTACGAAACTACCATCAATTGTAGGTAAGTCATTGATAGTAACTGAATCTGAATCTAAATTATCGCCGGCGTCTGCATCATTTAATGCTGAGAATTGAACTGCTTGAGCTGTTTCTGCCCATGCTACAGTAGTTGATACTGTGTAATTTTTACCAACACCATTTACACAAAGTCCTGCGTCTGCATCACCATCTTCGGATAATGCATGGGAAGAACCACCTACATCTACAGATACTGAAGGTCCTGTCTGTGCTTCGAATACACAATAAACTACACTAAATGTTACTTGGTCAGACGTACCTGCTGAGGTTGGATTTACTGCATCATTTACTAGCCATGGTTTATCCTCATCTACTGAAAAAGATGCAGTCCTTATATCGTCAGAAGAATCAAAACCATCTGTAGCTGTAACTGTAGCTGTGAGTGCCCCACCAAATGCAGTTGTAAAGGTTGCTGAATATACTGCCCCTGCGGTATTATCCTCTCCATCTTCTTTTGTTAAACCAAATTCAGCTTCACAACTTGTTGGTTCTGTATCTTCACATACTTCTACCAAAATCACTCCATCATGATCGTCTGCATCAGTGTAAGTTATTGAAATCGTTCTTTCTGAATAAGGCATATCGTCTCCTGAAACTGCCGCATCATCGTCTAGTGTTGGAAGTGTATTGACTACAACTCCAGTATCTTGATTACTTACGAAAAAGTCCCCTACGCTAGTAGTAACTTCGAATCCATACCACATATGCTCATCTCCTGGGGCTGAAACTGTTTCGCCTGCAGTTAATGTATCTGGTGTTTTCCAAGTACCATCCAACTCATTTCCCTCACCATCAGACTCGCCGTCATCACAACTTGAAACGTCGTCAGTACATACTAACTCTATTTCAAAACTCCAATCTCCATCTGGATCTCCAAAAGTAGCAACGAAGGTATCACCGACTATAGTTTCTCCATCTTCTGCATCCAATTCTATACTAAAACTAACGCCAGATAAAGAATCAACTCTAGTGTTATCTGCAGACTCAAAATTAGCATTATTCAAAGTAGCTGCTTGTGAATTACCTAACAAAAAAAGGGACAATATCCCAAAAGCTAAAGCCGACATAAATGCAATACGGTTATTTGTCATTTGTACACCAATTGTGCGAAATTAAAACCCGTAAATTACATTCACAGGCTCTAAGTTCAGTGCAGTACTACAATCGCTCTTTATATAAATTTATTTGTGTAATTATATGAATAAAAAGAGATAAATATGAGCTTGGATGGATTACTACTGTTAATGTCCAATAATCCCAAATTTGAAATAAACACTCCTGAAGCTATTAAATGTATATCATCATCCGAAGACGGAATGAAAATAGCTTTTGGGGACAACGGGGGAAACATCTCCTTAGCCAGTAACGAAGGCAACATTATTTGGGAAAAAAATATTGATGAAGGTACCTATGGCATTGCCATTATGAAGGATGGCAATAGAGTAGTATGCGGAGGTAAAGACTGTAAACTAAGGATGTTTAATTCTTTGGGAAATGTTGAATGGGAAGTTAATGTTGGAAAATCTATTTGGTCACTTGCGGTAGATCCAAACGGCCAAGTTATTGTGATTGGAACCGGAGATTCGATATGTATGTTCACAGAGAGCGGTTCCAAACTATGGGAGTATGATACTCGAAGAGCAATGGTAGGTGTAGGTGTTTCAAGAAATGGTGCAAATGTAGTAGCATGTGGTGACGAATTCTTGTACTGCCTAGATTCAGAAGGCAATTTATCATGGAAAAAACAAAGAAGTGACGCTTTATGGGATGTAGATATTGAAAAAGATAATAATGCAATATTAATTGGAGGATGGGATTGCATGGTTCATTCACTAGATTTACAAGGAAATGAATTATGGAATTTTGAAACAAAGGGATACGTTCGCTCTGTAAGGCCTATTGAAAATGGAGGGGTGCTTGCGGGATCTCATGATCATAATATTTATCAATTAAATGACAAAGGAGAAGTAAAAAAAATATTTGAAGCAAACAATGAAATTACATGCGTTTCAACATCTTTGTCGATAGATGTTGTTTATGCGGGGGCTGGAAACAATATATTAGGTTTTGATATAAATGAAGGAGTTTCACCTTCTACATTTAAAGAAACTATAGATGCAAGTCAAGTACATGATGAAAGCAATGAAACATCCTCATCTGATGAAAACGAAGAATATGAGCCTATGTTTGGGTTTGGAATGTTTGATGAACCGAGTCCAGATACAACTGAAATTTTAGAAAGGGAAGTTTATGACAAAAATGAAACTTCAACCACTCCTAATGCATATTCAAGTAGTTCTGAAAACTATACGAATAGCTACCAAAGCAGCACTACTTCATATCAAGAAAATAATGACATCATTGACAAAGGTGGTGAATATCGAGAATTTGCATCTAAAGTTGCCAAAGGAGATGTTTCAAATTATCTAAGACTAGGCAATGCCGCTTGGGCTGAAAAACGCCTTGAAAGGGCTGCAGAGCACTTCCGAAAGGCTACTGAAATAGATCCTGAAGAACCTAGGGCTTGGCACAATCTAGCCGTTTGTAATTATCATCTTTCACTAAAACGAAATCCTGATGATTTGGATAATGCAGTCGAATGTGCCATTAAACCTCTTGAGATTGCTAAACAAAAAGGTGGAAAAGACTATAATGATGTTGTTGATAAAACTCTACTTTTCCTAGCATCAAAACTTGCTTCATCTGAAGAAATAGAAGAATATAATAATTAAATTTCAGTAATTATTGATTCATAATAATTATAACTAACGTAGAGTATCCAATCATTACCTTGATCTACTTCTGTAAATATTTCAGGAACTATGGAAGGCGCATCATTACAGGTAATAGACGTCGCCCAAGAACCTTGCCCTTTTGCACTAGTGTATCCATTTTGAAATAAGTGCTGCATCACTTCATTTTCAGAACCAAATGATAAAATTAAATCCTCAGGGATTGATGATAAAACATCAAAGTTGAGTTCTAAATTACCTGAAGTTCCATTTTCTGTTAAATTGAAAAGGTAATTTGTTGAAACTCCAAGGGAAAAATCATCCGGAAAAAGAGTGCCCACCACTGGGTTTTCTGGAGAATCTAAATCTTCATCTTCTTCCCATTCCAAATCATAATTTACTGATGTAAGATTATAAGGATATGCATGATTTTGTGTTGTTGTTGCCCCTTCTGCAGTATAGCCTGCAAATGCTGGAATTGTAATTTCATTTTGAATAAACTCAACACTGTATGTTCTTATGTTAACAAGAACCCAAGTTTGTGCAGTACTTGATTCATTACTAGGATCTGTCACTGTCAAAGTTACGGTATAATTTCCAGTATCAACATATTCGTGATTTGGCCTTAATAGTGAAGAAGTCGCTCCATCCCCAAAATCCCATTCAAATTCTAATACATCGCCATCTGGATCGCTAGAAGCTCCACCATCAAAAAACGCTATACTATTAACTTTAATTTGTTGTCCTGAACCTCCATAGGTTGCATCTAAACTTGCTACAGGTACTTGATTCCTATACAATATCTCTATATCTTCCTTAACTACGCCTATTTTATTATCCTCATCTACTACAGTTAAAGTAACTGTATAGGATCCTTCATCAGCATAAGTATGTTTCACCGATTTCCCCGAACTGCCTGTGTTATCTCCAAAATCCCACAAAAATTTAGCTCCGCTAGGATTGTTACCTGACGCCATAAAAGAAATTGTGTCACCTTCAACAAAAGACTCTGCTAAAATTGAAATCTCAACGCCTTCCAAAGATTCCGGAGTACTATCCAAACAACCTGGAACCAGCATCATCAATGCAATAATCCATACTTTGCGCACAGTGTGGTAAATACTGCTCATTTAATAATTAAGCCACCTACCGATACCCTTTATTAGAGCGGGAAACGGTGGCATGTAGGTATTTTTATGCAAGCAGGACACATGGCATATGACCGCGCAATAACTGTATTTTCTCCAGATGGGAGATTATTTCAAGTTGAATACGCAAGGGAAGCAGTAAAAAGAGGGACTACCACCGTTGGTATTAAATTCAAAAATGGGGTTGTATTAATAGTGGACAAAAGATTAAGCTCTAAGTTAATAGAAGCTGACAGTATTGAAAAAATTTTTAAAATTGATGGACACGTTGGCTGTGCAACATCGGGTTTAGTTGCTGATGCAAGGGCCTTAGTTGACAAAGCACGTGTCGAATGTCAAGTAAATTCATTTAATTATGATGAAGAACTAGCTATTGCTTCTTTAGTAAAAAAACTCTGCGATTTTAAACAAAGTTATACTCAATATGGGGGAGTAAGGCCTTTCGGAACTGCAATGCTTATTGCCGGAATGGATGCGTCTGGCCCTCATCTTTACGAGACTGATCCATCTGGCGCGATGATGGCATACAAAGCTGGAGGAATTGGAGCTGGAAGAAATGAAGTCATGGAAGTTTTTGAAAAAGATTACAAAGAAAACATGACCGAGAAGCAAGCTATTACTCTTGGATTAAAGGCACTTTCTGCAGCTAATGAAAATAATCTTAAAGCTGAAGTTATTGAAATTGCGGTTATCAGTACTGAAAAAGAGTTTGGAACTTTAGACTCTGAATTAGTTAGTAAAGAAATTAAAAAAATTAAGTAATGGTATCTCTTGAGGATGCTGTGATTGCCAGGCTTGAAACTGGCGGAAATCGTTTTGAAATATTAATTGACCCAAATGAAGCGCAGGCTTTCAAAGATGG
>CESD01274007.1_pt1 | contig 12038 bp, 9 predicted proteins | sample 531191 | NCBI WGS metagenome assembly CESD01 (sample SAMEA2622021, study PRJEB7988) | marine metagenome | biome: marine biome (ENVO:00000447); feature: deep chlorophyll maximum layer (ENVO:xxxxxxxx); material: "saline water (ENVO:00002010), including plankton (ENVO:xxxxxxxx)" | depth 188 m
AAAACAGCACCGCTTGCACCAACAACAGGAATTGCTGATTTATAATGAAATACTGCATTTAGTAGGCCAGAGCCCGTACCCGTAATAAAATAATATTTATAAAAAGCGATTTTACCCCAATATTGCTCAATATCTTTTCCAAACATCCATAAAAAAATCATATTTAGTAAAATATGGAAAAACCCATCATGTAGAAACATATATGTAAAAGGTTGCCAAATAGCGGCTTCAAATAAAGTTTGAGATGGAATTAAACCAAACATACGAAAAATTTCAGATTTTAATCCTGAAATTTCTAAGAAGATATAAATAATTACATTTATTATTATAATGGTTTTTATAGCCTGGGGAATAAAAAATTGAGAAGAATTAACCCCCCCACTTGTGTATTGATATCTCAATTAATATGACCTTTTAAAAATAATTTAATATCATTAAAAATTAACATTTGATCTGGACTTTTAACAAAAATATTGTGGGTAGCATAATTATAATATTTTACTACTTTTATATTAGATTGAACATTGTTTTTAATAATGTCAATATTAATAGGGATAGAAGCCTGATCTTTATTTGCGTGTAAAATTAATATTGGACATTTAATTTTTTGTAAATCATTTTTAACCTGAATATTCATTTTTCGAAATTCATTTAAAGCAATCATGGGCCAATTATTATATCCATGTAATATTATATTTTTTCTTAGTTCTTTTTTAACAAAATTTATTTTTTTTCTTATAGGAAATAAAGTACATAAGAGCGAATTTAAATATTTTAATTTTTTATGATCTCTAAAATGAAAAACAGCAGCGGCAGAAACAACACATTCAATAGGAAATAAAGATGCCAAATGTAGCGCTAAAACACCTCCCATACTCATACCTATAACTACAATTTTGTCTGATTTATTTGATAAAACAGCGAGGTCCTGCTCAACAAAACTTAACCAATCTTGATATTTTATTGTATTACACTCTTCAGCAGTAGTGCCATGACCAGGCAAATTTCGTGTTAAAGTGTGATAGCCATTTTTTCCTAAAAATTCTGCTAAATATTTAGTTTCATATGTTGAACTTGAAAAACCATGAATAATATAGCAGCCAATTTTACTTTCTTTGTTAAACTCAAAATCTAAAGTTTCTATTTTTGCTTTATTATTCATTTATGCATTATAGAGTTTAAAAAAGTTAATGATTTAATATTTTGCATACCATGTATATGGAATTCCATAAATTTAATTAAATATTTTTTTATTAATTCTAATGTGTTTTCAAAAAATTCAATTTCATTTAATGATTTAATATGTGTTTTAGAAATTTTTTTCATTAATAAAAAAGTGTTTGAATTAATATTTAATGATTCTACACTTTGACAATTTTTACAATCAAGAAAACCACTTTTTATATTGTAAAAGGCACTAGATAATTCGTTTTTACAGTTATGACAATTGTTAGAAACAGGACTAAATCCCGAATATTTTGAGAATTGAAGTAAATAAAAAATAAATAATAACCTATTTTCATTATTTGGATTATTTAATTTTATTATTGAACTTTCAAGGAGACGGTATAAGATTGGAGCAGGATCACTCTGGTGGGAGGTTTTATCAAGAATTTCAATCATAACTAAGCCAAGAGCCATTGTTTTTATATTTGTTCGAATTTTAGATAAATTATATTTAATTGAAATTTCATGAAGAGTATGTAGGTCTTTTGATTCATTGAAATTCATTTGGAATTCTACAATATTCATTGGTTCAAGCATCGCAAATTTACCGTTATTTGCTTTTTTTGCACCACGAGAAATTATGGAAATTTTACCAAAATTTGGTGTGAAAATCCGAGAAATAATGCTAGATTCTGAATAAGGAATCGATTTTAAAATAATACCGATAGACCCCTTAAGCATTTAATAAGATTTAGCAAAAACCGCTTCATGTTTTGCCGGAGATCCGCTATAAACACATTTTAACTTCTCGGGCTTTTCATCAAATGGTATACAGCGAATAGTTGCTTTTGTTTCATTTTTAATTTTGTTTTCAGATTCTTTAGTGCCGTCCCAACCACACTTTACAAATCCTCCTAGTTCAATTTTGGATTTGAAGTCTTGCCAGTTTGTAACATTATAACTATTTTTTTCTCTAAATGCCAGAGCCTGATTATACATGTTTTCTTGGATTTCATCTAATAAATCAGCAATTTTATTTCCAACATTTTCAATATCAAAGGCTTGTTTTTCTCCTGTATCTCTTCTGACAACAAACACTTGACTATTTTCCATATCTCTAGCGCCCACTTCTAAACGGATAGGAGCACCTTTCATTTCCCACTCATTAAATTTATATCCAGGAGAAACTTTTTCTCTATCGTCGACATAAAATCGAATATTTAATTTTTTTAAATTTTTTAATATTGGTTTAATATATGTTTTTATTGGCTCCATGTTCATATTTTTTTTAGCAATTGGTAATATTATAACTTGGTTTGTCGCAACTTTTGGGGGAAGCCTTAATCCTTTTTCATCACCATGAACCATAATTAGTGCGCCAATTAATCTAGTACTAACACCCCAGCTTGTAGCATAAACGAATTGCTCAGTATTCTCTTCAGTTTGAAACTTTACATCAAATGCTTTAGCAAAATTTTGTCCTAAATAATGAGAAGTACCTGCTTGAAGTGCTTTTTTGTCTCCCATCATTGCCTCAATACATAATGTTTCAATTGCACCAGCAAATTTCTCAGATTCAGATTTTTTACCTGTAAGTACTGGGATTGCCATAACATTTTCAACAACTTCTTTATAAATTTCAAGCATTTTATAGGTTTCTTCTAGAGCTTCTTCTTCTGTTGCATGGGCCGTATGACCTTCTTGCCAAAGGAATTCACTCGTTCGGATAAATAATCTTGTACGCATCTCCCAACGAACAACATTTGCCCATTGATTTATCAGTATTGGTAAATCACGATATGAATTAATCCATTTTTGATACATGGACCAAATTATAGTCTCACTAGTAGGGCGAACTATAATTTCTTCTTCTAATTTAGAAGAAGAATCTATTTCAACAGTTTTACCATCATCAGCAGCTTTTAGACGTGAATGTGTTACAACAGCACATTCCTTAGCAAACCCCTCAACATGTTCAGCTTCTTTAGATAAAAATGATTTTGGAATAAATAATGGAAAATAAGCATTAACATGTCCTGTTTCTATAAATCGTTTATCAAAGGAATTTCGAATAGTTTCCCAAATTGCAAAACCATAAGGACGAATAACCATTGTTCCTTTAACAGGTCCATAGTCAGCCATTTGAGCTTTTGTGATTACATCCGTATACCAACGATTAAAATTTTCACTTTTAGGAGTGACGCCTTTTGCCATTTGAGCCTTTCTATGTTTTAGTATTCTTTTGGTAGCTGTGCAGATAGAGCAGCATCAATTTTAGATAAATTTTCCGCCATATGAGCTCTAGTATATGAGTCTAAGGTCTGTAATTTGGTTAATCTTGTAATTCTCTTTTTTAAATATTCTAAATCTGCACGCGCTAAAGAAATTGCATCTCTAGGAAAATTATTATTAGACTTAATAGCCATATGAATTAACATTTTTAAATGAACTCTTTGTAATTCACGACGATAACTGTTCACATTTTCACGTTTTTCTATTTCCTGCCAAACTTCAGATCGCAGCATTTCAAACATTTCAGAAAGTGTAAATTTATCTTTATTTGATCTAAATTTTAATTCATTATCTAAAATTCTATGCATTCTTAAAGGAGCATAAAGAGAAAACAATACATTTGACTGTAAATACTGGACCATACCTCTAATAGGAAAATCAATACGCGACATTCTCCACGGTGTCCCTTTAAAGTCTCCTAACCTTTCAGGGGCAAGTTTATTTAATAACTCAGGGTCAAAATCAAATGAATTTTTATTTAAAATATTATTGCTTAAAAAACGAACGGCTTTTCGTTGACGTTCTGCGGGAACAACCTCAAAGGGAACTCTACCATTAGGGTCACCTATATGGTCACGACGATGATAAATTCCTCCAACAAACTTTGCAGTATTTGCAATAGATCGAGAGTATTGACTTATGCCCAATGAAAAAACCCTGCGTATTTTAGGATATCTTTCACCATCTTTTTCAAATTTCTCTAGCATATTATCCCAAAGATCATTTGCTAGTTTAATACGTTCACCATAATTCTGCATTGCATCGCTAGACATATCATGGCGAGTACACATCGGATCTATGCCTCGCGAACTACTATGCGCATCTTCATCAGTTCCATATTGTAAATATGGTTCACTTACTCTACTTGCTACAGATTTTAAGAAATCTTCCTCACTTTGACCTTCTCTAGGAAAACCATAGGCATATTCAATAGCCCAATAATCGTAATAACCTAACTGTGTTTGGAAATATTTTCCATTTGATTTTTTATCTGAAGAAATATTTACAGGATTATAATCCATAACAGAGCCTGTTACACCATGTTTTTCAGTAAACTCTTTACTTTTTAATTGCTCTGGCGTAAAGATTGTACTTGCTTTAAAATTATGTCTTAAGCCTAATGTATGTCCTACTTCATGTACAATTAAATCAACCAAACCATCATGTACAAATTGCTGTAAATCACCTTCAATTAATTTAGATGTTCCAGATAAATAGTTCCATGCAAAATCCATTTCTTCCATCTTATTTGAAGCATAATGGCAAGCATCTATTTGATGTTTTTCTTCTTCATAGTTTTCATTTTTCCACCAATTATCAAATGCTAGGTCTACGTTAATACTTTTAGCATCAGTACCTTCAATAAATTCTGTAAATCTTCTATGAAAAAAGCGAACATAGTCTGAACTCACACGAATATCTGCAGCATATAACTCACCAGTATATGGATTAGCTTTTGATGGCCCTACAGCATATCCTGAGCCAGGACGAATCATCCAGCGAATAACATTATAGCGGACATCGCCGGGATCCCACTCTGCATCATCTGGCATTTGCTTAACAATTATTGCATCTTTAATTCCAATTTTCTCAAAGGCATTGTTCCAAAGTAAAATTCCTTCTCTTACAGCATCTCTATATTCTACAGGAACAGTATTTTCAATCCAGTAAACAATTGGTTTCTTGGGTTTTGATATTTCAAATATCGGTTCTGCCTTTTCTATATGCCATCGATTTATATAGCGAACATATGGAGAGTCTTTCATTAGTGAAGAATAATCTTGATACATTGTAAGAAAGTGTCCAACACGATCATCAGCTAAACGAGGTAAAAAATCTGATTCAGGAATTTCGCTTAAACTAAAATGATATTTATGCACCATAGACATAGGGTCTGGCAAAGTGTAGGTTGACTTAGGTTTATTATTTTTGAAATGCAAGGCAACATCTATTTCTGTATTGCTTTTAAAAGAGGCAATATCAGTAAAATAACTGTTTTGTTTATCTAAATTATATTTTCTTTTATAATAACCTGAAATTAAACTAACTCGAGGGATATCTTGAATAAAAATATGTTTTGCATCAATTAATATAGAACCATCTTTATTATTAGGCCTTCCCTCGATTGCAGCACTACCAATTATAGAATGAGAAAAACTATTATCAACAGCACGTCTAATTGCAGCATCAGGTTCAGCACGAAACATCACATTTTTATGAATAAATTGGATTCTATCGCCAACTTTTTTAAATATAAATGGAAAACTTTGTAACATAGCCCCACTATCAAACATAAAGGCATCGCCGCTATTTCGTGTAACATCACAAAAATAAACTTTATCTAATTGATTTTGTTTAATTTTTAAATAAACTTTATCTTTGTCCTGATTCCAATACATAGTAAATAATCCAGGGATTTCAGCCATACCTTTTACTATATCATCAAAAGACTGTCCTTTACCTTTTGTTATTTGTTTTGCTGTAGGCAATTTAATATCTTTTTCTCTTATTCCAGCTGCCTCCTTTTGAGCAATTAATAAAAGATTATTTAATAAGAATAAAGTAAATAGTAATTTTATCAGAATTCGATTCATTCGATTCCTTTCTAAAAAATGTTTTAATATCGTCGAAATTTTTCTTTGGATAGACATAAAAAATACAGAATTCATAGCTTTCACTCCAAGATGAACATATTAATAATATTTTATTAATGAAAAGCTTTATTAATAACAATGTTTTATTATAATGTATTTTAATTTGATTACTTGCTCATTAGTCTATAAGTACATTTAATTTATACATTATGTCAATACAAGTAAAAAACCTATCAAAAGAATTTAAGATATTTAAAAGAGACGCTGGTCTAAGAGGAGCGATAAAGTCTTTTTTTAATCGAAAATATGAAGTTTTTAAGGCAATAGAATCTATTTCACTAAATATTAATGACGGAGAGATCATTGGTATTTTAGGAGAAAATGGTGCTGGAAAAACAACACTTATAAAAACATTGGTTGGACTTTTGCATCCATCTAACGGTTCTGTTTCAATTAATGGATATAGTCCCTGGGAACGTAAAAATGATTTTTTAAAATCGGTATCTATTGTTATGGGGCAAAAAAATCAATTATGGTGGGACATTCCTGCCGGCGAAAGTTTTTTACTTAATCAGAAAATTTATCAAATTCCTGAAAATCAATTTAATGAAACGTTAAATGAAATGTTGGATATATTAGATGTAAGGGAAAAAGTAAATGTACAAGTTCGGCGGCTCTCATTAGGCGAACGCATGAAAATGGAAATTATAGCAGCATTATTACATCGCCCTAAGATAGTATTTTTGGATGAACCTACAATTGGTCTAGATGTAACTTCTCAATCAAGAATACGAGAATTCATTGCAAAACATAATAAAGATTATGGTACAACTTTTTTACTCACAAGTCATTATATGAATGATATTCAAGCTCTTTGCAAGCGAGTTTTTGTTATTCATAAAGGCGAAGGGTTATATGATGGAGATTTTGATCAATTAGTCAAGCGTATTAATCCTAAAAAACGTTTACAATTTGAATTTTCAACACAAATTGAAAATATAGATATAGAAGGTATCTTAGAAAATCAAAATATTAAATTAGAAAAACAATCTCTTATAGCAGATTTACCTGATAGTGAAATAACTAATCTCATAAAAAAATTATTTGAAATAGATAATCCAAAATCCTTTTTATTAGAGGAGCTACCAGTAGAAGAAACCATGAAAGCATTTTTTGCAAATCCTGAAAAGTTTATTATTTAATATTAAATGGGATCAATAGTAATAAAATATTATACCGTGATGAGAATGACTTGGATTCAAGCGCTGGAATACAAGGCAAATACTATAGTAGGTTTGTTTGCAGTATTTTCAGGGGTTTTGATTGAATATATCCTTTGGGATAGAATTTATGAAACACGAGATTTAAATATTATAAACGGATTTACTTTAAATCAATTAATGGTTTATATATTTTTTGGAATAATGGTGGGACAATTAAAATCTTCATGGGTTACATCTTTTGAAATGATTGAATGTATACGTAGTGGTGGGCTAAACAAATATTTAATACGACCAGTATCATTCTTTTCATATCATTTTTCATTATTTATTGGCTATAATTCGCTGTTTTATTTTAGTTATTTTACAATGATAATTATTTTTCAGATTTTTTTCCCAGGTTGGGCGTTGCATCATCCGGTTCAAGCTTTTGGTTTTATATTGTTTTTAGCATTAGCTGTATTTTTATCATATTGTATTTATTTTATAATGGTTTGCTGTGCCTTTTGGTTTGGCGAAGTTCGAGTTTTAATTTTGGCATTTAATTTATCAAATCGTGTTTTTGCAGGAGCTATAATTCCATTAGAGTTTTTTCCCGATTATATTTTAAAAGTTATTAATGTTACACCATTGCCCTATTTAGTAAATATTCCTGTAAATATTGCATTGGGAAATATCCATTTTGACAAATGGATAGAATTATTTTTAAAAGGTAGTATTTGGACGGCTGCAATGGTAATTATTGGTCAATTACTATATAAAAATGGAATCCGAAAATATGAAGGTTTTGGTGGTTAGATATTTTTCTCTATGGATGTCGTTTTTTTTAAACACTTTGACTAGAGACATGGAGTTTAAAGCTAATTTTATAGGCAGTTTAATTGTAGATGCAGTTTATTATGGCGCACATTATTTCTTTTTTAGTATAATATTTTCGTATGTTGATGTTTTAGGGGCATTTTCAGCTGCAGATGTGAAAATATTTTTGGTTATTACGTTTTTGGGAGATACTGTGTATATGATGATTTTCTCTGGGAATTTATTTAATTTGAACCGATTAATAATTTCAGGTGATTTAGATTTTGCATTAATCCGTCCAGTCAACGGTCAGTTTATGGTTTCTTTTCGATATGTAAAGTCTTACGCTATTATAAGTCTTATAATTTTGGGATTATTATTATCAAAATTAATTTCAGAAAATTCAAATGATATTAGTATCGATAATATACTATTATTTTTATTTTCATTTTTAGTTGGACAATCAATATGGTATTCTATAGATTTTATGATTGGCTGTCTTGCTTTTTGGTTTAAAAATTTTACTGTTGGAGGATGGTTAAGTCATGAATTTTTAAAATTTGCAGAACGCCCCGATTCTATTTACACAGGGCTTTTAAGGCGAACGATGTTTACTATTTTACCGATGGCATTATTATCGTCTATCCCCTCAAGAATGTTAATATATGGACCTGGATGGGATTTTCTTTTTGGACAAATCTTTGTAGCAATTATTTTTGTATTTTTATCTAAAATAGTATGGAAAAAGGGCATTAAAAAATATGAGTCTGCATCAAGCTAAACAAATTATTACTATATAAATTTATTAATGGAAAAGAAATCAAAGTTCATTTATAATTTTATTTAATTATTATTCGCATTTTATCTTTGCAAAGCCTGAAATTTCAGCTATATATTGTTTATACTTTTTACCGCTTAAACGGAGCATTAATATTTCTATAATTAAAAATATAAAAGGAACGCACGATTTATTACCATCTGATAGTCTTAAATGGCAATATATCGAGACAAAAATCCATACAGATCTTATTAAACATGGTTATAGAGAAATTCGCACGCCAGCTTTTGAGGATACAGGATTATTTATAAGGGGTGTTGGTAAGGATACAGATGTTGTATCTAAAGAGATGTATTCATGGATAGATCAAGGTAATAATAATTTAACACTTAAACCTGAATTAACAGCACCTGTTGTGAGGTCCTTTATTCAACATAATTTAGGACGAATACAGCCGATTAATCGGCTGTATTATATTGATGCACTATTTAGAAGAGAGCGACCGCAAAAAGGAAGACAAAGGCAGTTTCATCAATTTGGGATTGAGGCTTTTGGCTCAGAGCACCCTGAAATGGATGTTGAAATAATTTCAATTGCATATAATATTTATAAATCATTAGGAATTGAAGATCTTGTTGTGAAAATAAATTCTATTGGCAGCCCTGAAGTTCGTCCAAAATATATAAAAGAATTGAGGAATCAATTAAATTTATTTTTAAAAAATTTATGTAAAACCTGTAATCATCGGATAAATAAAAATGCTCTTAGGGTTTTTGATTGTAAAAATCAAAATTGTCAAATGATATTAGATGAGTATGCGCCAAAAATCACCCAATTTTTAAGCAATGAAGATCAAGATCATTTTAAAATGGTTTTAAAGTTGTTAGATAAATTGGAAATACCATATTTCTTGGAAAAAAAATTAGTTAGAGGTTTAGATTATTATACTAGAACTACTTTTGAAATTACTTCTTCTCAGCTTGGTTCTCAGGATGCGCTATGCGGTGGAGGACGTTATGATATGCTGGTAGAACAGCTAGGAGGTGAATCAACACCAGCTGTTGGGTTCGCCGCGGGGATGGAGCGTCTATTAATTGTGTTAGAAAATTCTTTAAAAGAGCTAAAAAATACAATCGATATATATATAGTCATTTTAGGAGAACAAGCATTGTTTTTTTCTTTAAATATAGCGAAAGAATTACGTGAAAAATTAAAACTATCGGTTGTAACAGAGCCGGCTCGAAGAGGTATTAAAGCTCAGATGAAAGAAGCAAACAGGCAGAATGCACAATATTCAATTATTATTGGTGAAAATGAAATTAAAAATGGTATTGTCTCTATAAAGAATATGAATAAAGGTGATCAGGTAAAAGTTAAAATTTCAAATATAATTCAACATTTTTCTTCCATTTAATTATGGAACATTGTCTATTAATTCATTATCACGAACTTTCATTAAAGAAAGGTAATAGAAGATGGTTTGAAGATTGTTTTATATCAAATGTTCATAAACATCTGAAAGGCCTCCAATTTTCTAATATTAAATTGGTTGCTAGCCGTGTTATTGTTTATAATATAAATCCATCCCAAGAAAAGGAATATTTGTCTCGTCTTAAAAATATTATGGGACTAATGAATGCTACTATTATGTTAAAAATAAAGGCAGAATTAAATGAAATGCTAATAGGAGCAGAATATATAGTTAAAAATGTACAATATGAGAGTTTCAGAGTTACAACAAAGCGACAGGATAAAACATTTCCGATAACTTCTCAGCAAACGAGTATTGAAATTGGTGGATATATTCATCAAAAATTAAAAAAACCGGTAAAAATGATTGGCGCTGATTTAAATTTAATTATTGAAATTGTTAAAGGCTGGGCATATATAGGTTATAAAAAAATTGTTGGTTTTGGAGGTCTCCCTGTTGGTGTAAGTGAAAATGCTGTAAGTTTGCTTTCTTCTGGCATTGATTCCCCTGTCTCTTCTTTTGAATTAATTAAACGAGGAGTGAATGTGTCATATGTACATTTTCATTCTGCCCCTGCCACAAGCCGTCAATCTATAGGCCTAGTTGAACGAATAGTGGGTACATTAGTAAAGTATAGTTTAAATTCAAATTTATATTATATACCCTTATTGGAAGTGCAACAGGCAATTATGGAACAAATTCCGAATAAATATTGGGTATTGTTTTTTAGACGAGCAATGATGAAATTAGCATCACAAATTTCCAATATTGAAAATGCTTCGGCTTTAATCACAGGTGAAAATATAGGGCAAGTTGCATCACAAACGTTGTCTAATATAAGAGTCGCAGACGATGCTTCAGAGTATCCAATATTGCGACCATTAGCAGGATCAAATAAGGATGATATTGTAAAACGCGCTAGAAAAATTGGTACATATGAAATCTCAATAGAGCCCTATCAGGATTGTTGCTCATATTTTGTACCAGTACATCCTGAAACACGAGCAAATTTAGATGAAATATTGACATTAGAGTCTCAATTGAAGATTGAAGAAGAAATGAAAGCTGCTTTTCAAAGAAAAGAATTAAAAAAATATAAATTTAATCCAGAGGATTTATGAAATTAAAATTGATATCATGGAATGTTAATGGAATTAGAGCTGCTATAAATAAAGGATTTATGGATTTTTTTGATAAAATTAACTCTGATATTTTTTGTTTGCAAGAAACTAAGGCCCGTCCAGAACAAGTTGAAATTCAATTAAAAGGATATAATGATTATTGGAACTCTGCAGAGAAAAAAGGTTATTCAGGAACAGCTGTTTTTAGCAAAGTTAAACCTCTTGAAGTTTATAATGGGATTGGTATAGAAAAACATGATAATGAAGGCCGTGTAATTACTGCGAATTATGAACATTTTTACTTAGTTAATTGTTATACACCAAATTCAAAAAGAGATTTATCTCGTTTAAATTATCGTCATGATGAATGGGAAGTTGATTTTTTAGATTATTTAAAACAATTAGAAAAACAAAAACCAGTTGTCCTTTGTGGAGATTTAAATGTAGCACATACAGAAGATGATTTAGCAAATCCACAATCGAATAAAACTACAAAATCACGCCCGGGTAATGCAGGATTTACAGATCAGGAGCGTACTAGTTTTAATAATTTGGTCAACGCTGGGTTTATTGATACTTTTAGAGAATTCACAAAGG
>CESD01274006.1_pt1 | contig 12000 bp, 11 predicted proteins | sample 531191 | NCBI WGS metagenome assembly CESD01 (sample SAMEA2622021, study PRJEB7988) | marine metagenome | biome: marine biome (ENVO:00000447); feature: deep chlorophyll maximum layer (ENVO:xxxxxxxx); material: "saline water (ENVO:00002010), including plankton (ENVO:xxxxxxxx)" | depth 188 m
GCTGAAAAATATGGTTGGTCTTTTGTTTTTTTTGATCAATTAGAATCTGGTTATTATGATGAATCTGTTCAGGATGCACCATGGTGGATTAAGGTAGAGAATGCTTATTGGAATAAACCAGACGGAAGCACTATAGCCATAGAAAGTATTCCGAATCATCCAGTAACTCACATATCTTGGAATGACGCTAATGCTTACTGTGAATGGAGCAATACGAGACTACCTACCGAAGCCGAATGGGAGTATGCTGCAAGAGGAGGCCTAAAGCAGAATATATTTCCTTGGGGAGATGAATTTTTAGTTAATGGAGAGTTAGTATGTAATATTTTTCAAGGAACCTTTCCTAACGATAATACAGACCCTGAAGAAAGTAGATTTACTGTCCCTGTTGATTCTTATATACCAAATAAATATGGACTTTATAATGTAGTAGGCAATGTTTGGGAATGGACCCAGGATTGGTTTTCTAGATACCACAATTTAGATATAAATGTTAATCCCCAAGGCCCACAGAAAGGTAACACTAAAGTTATAAAAGGCGGTTCTTTTTTGTGCCATGATAGTTATTGCAATAGATATAGAGTCTCTGCAAGAACTAGCAATTCTATAGATTCTTCTACATCAAATATGGGATTTAGAGTTATAAAAAATTGAAAAGACTTTTTATTTTTTTTCTAATCATTAATTTTTCAATTTACTCTTGTAGTTTAGACAATGAAAAAAATTTAAATAATTTTGTTTCAGGCGAACAGAAATTCAGTATCTTTTTATATGAAGTTAATGCAATTTTCGATCTTTTTAAAGAAAGATATGGTTTTTCTGAAATTAGCGAGGAGCATAAATTAATTAAGGATTTATTATTAGATGAGATTTACGATAATGATTTAGATTATTTTTTCGATATTATATTTCCTTTGCCAGAATTTACTGTCGGTTATTCACCAAAACTTTTAGTTATATCTCCCAGAGATAGAATATACAGAGAGGATGAATTACTTCTAGTCCATGACCTTTCCTTAGAGGAAATTGAGAATATTGAATTGGCAGTTCAGAAAAAAATTGATTATTCATCCGTTGTAGTTAATATTAGTGGAGTTGCTGCATACCCATCTATTATCAAAGAAACTAATAATTATGGTAATTTATTCAAATTGCATGCTCACGAATGGTTGCATCAATACTTAATCTTTTTCCCTTTGGGAAGGGCTTATTTCAATGATCCAAAAATGAAAATTGTAAATGAAACTTTAGCAAATATTTATTCTGAAAAACTCTATATAAATATATGTAGTAAAGATATTAAGTTAAAGAATAAGATATGTGATTATAAAAAATTACCCAGCGAGTTTAATTATGATTTATTCATAAAAAATTTAAGAGGAGAAGTAGATAAATTACTTGAATTAGGCAAAATATCTGAGTCAGAGCAATTAATGGAGTCCGCAAGATTGGAATTAGAAAAAGAGGGATACTACATAAGAAAAATAAACCAAGCCTGGTTTGCATTCAATGGAACTTATGCTGATTCACCTACTTCATCAAGCAATATAGACCTTGAGATTGAATCATTTATAGAGTCTCAGGGATCTATTGGTGTAGCTATAAAAAAACTTAGAAAAGTAAAAAATTTTCAAGAATACGAAGTTCTTATTTCAAAAAAAAAATAATCGCGAAAAAAAATGATTCTTAGTGATATAATGATTTTATGATTATTAGATCAGCACTTTCAAAATTAAAAAATAATTTCGTCTACAGGCCGCCTTCTGGCGATAAGAATGAAGAGCCTTCTCTAGAAGAGTTGCTCGGAAAACTTAATTTTAAGATTCCAAAGATACCTGGATTAGGGGGAGGCTCTCCTTTCTTAGGTTTAATTATTATTGCTGTAATAGGAGTGTTATGGATTGCCTCTGGTGTTTATACAGTTTCTCCTGATGAAAAAGGGGTATTAAGAACTTTTGGCAGATATGTCTCAACTACTGACCCAGGATTAAGATGGCATTGGCCGGGTCCAGTTGGTAATACTGACATAGTTGCTGTTACTAAGACTAGAAGAATGGAACTTGGTTTTAGAGGATCTGAAGTACAGGCGGGTATTTTTCAAGAGGTGCCTGCTGAAGCAAATATGATCACAGGAGATGAAAATATTGTTAAAGCACAGGCAGTAATTCAATATCGAATTAGTGACCCCAAAGCATACCTTTTTGATGTTGATGACCCTGGTGAGGGAGACAGAGATATCAACGAAGGTCAACCCGACGGCAAGACTCTTAGAGATATTGCTGAAACTACCTTAAGGCAGGTTGTGGGTTCTAGAAATATTGACGATATCTTGACTACTGAAAAAGAAGCAGTGCAACAGGAAGTTTTAACTCTAATGAGAGATATAAATGCTGCTTATAAAACTGGAATAGATGTTCAGCAGGTTCTATTACAGAATGTAAATCCTCCGTCAGAGGTGCAAGATGCCTTTGAAGATGTGGTAAGGGCACGAGAGGATAGAGATAGAATAATTAATCTAGCTGAAGCATACCAGGCAGAGCAAATTCCATTAGCTCAAGGTCAAGCAGCAAAAGTTGTTGAAGCTGCTGAAGCATATAAAGAAGGTAGATTGCAGATCGCACAAGGTGAAGCTGCAGGATTTGAAGAATTATTAAAAGCATATACCCTTTCTAAGGATGTAACCAGAACAAGACTATACCTTGATGCTATTGATAATATTTTACCTAAAGTAAAGAAGTACATTATTTCTGATTCAGCGTCTGCATTGCCACTACTTCAACTCGATGGTAAATCTGGAGGTATTGAATAAATGAGAAAGACACTGATTCCAATAGTTGTAGTTTTGGTCTTCCTTTTCATAGGGCTTCCTCAAGTATTTTTTGTAGTTGATGAAACTGAATTAGCCATTGTAACTAGATTTGGTGCATTTCAAAGAGACCACCAAAGCCCAGGATTAAAGATAAAAACGCCAATAGTTGAAAATGTAACTAGATTTGATAGAAGGCTATTAAGAATTGATGCCCCGCCAACTAGCCTATTAACCAAAGATAAGAAAAATCTAGTAATAGATGCTTTTGCAAGATATAAAATTGTTAATCCTTTATTGTTTTATCAGGCAATTGGAAATGAGTTACAGGCAGAATCAAAATTAGGAGATATAGTTAATTCAAGATTGAGGGATGAGGTTGCGCAAGATGACCAGGAAGAAATAATTTCTGAAGTTAGAGAGTTGATTATGACCAAGGTAACAAAAGCAAGCAATCTTGTTGATATAAGTAGAGAAGAAGCAATTAATTTACCGGGAGGATTAAATGACGATTCTTTAAAGATTGAGCTTATCTCTAAAACCAATGTATCTGATTCAAGGGCAGCCACTTCACAAGAAGTTGACCAACTAAAAGTATCCCCATTGCCGACCAATTTGGAAGAATTTGAAGTTAGGTATAAGTTGCCTCTAGTTAATGTTTTTGGCGCAGAAATTATTGATGTAAGAATAAAAAGAGCAGATTTTCCAGATGCAATTCAGAGTTCTGTGTTTGCTAGAATGCAAGCCGAGCGAGAAAGAATTGCTAGTGGTCTTAGAGCTGAGGGAGCACAAAGGGATGCAGAAATAAGAGCAAATGTTGATAGACAAGTTACTGTATTGGTTGAAACAGCCGAGGGTACTTCCGCAAGATTAAGAGGTGAGGCAGAATCAGAGGCTATAACAGTTTTGGCAGAATCTCTTAATAAAGATCCTGAGTTATATTCATTTAAGAGATACTTAGAGTCCTATGCTAAGTCATTAAATGAAGGAGACACAATTGTTCTGTCATCTGACAGCCCTTTATTTAAGTATCTAAAGGACCAAAGCTATATAGAGATTTCAGAATAAATTTATCTTCACTAGTATAGTTAAAAATAATTTATTTTTTAGATAACTCTATAAATTTTTTAATCTTTTCTATATCTTTTACTCCATTAGTTTCTACGCCTGATGAGGTATCAACTCCATAGGGAGAAAAATCTTTAATAAGAGATTCTATATTATTGGTATCTAGCCCGCCAGAGACTAATACATTAGTTAGACCTATAACATTTTTTGCTTTCTGCCAATCAAATTTATTCCCTGTACCTCCAAGTTTTTTATCATGGTAACTATCCAAAACTACATAGTTATGTACCAACAAAGCTTTTTGTACGTAATCCAAGATTTGATTTGAATCGTCTGATTCTCTTATTCTTATTTGCCTGATAGATGGAATGTTTAAATCAAAATCTCTGTCTCCACAAAGTTGTGCAATATCTAAATCAGTTTTATCCAAAACTCCGTTAATTTCAGATAAATCTTGATCACCAAACAACCCAACAAATTTCACTTTTGATTCTGGAAATTTATTTTTTATATGATTTGTTATTTCTAAGCACCCTTGTATCCTTATCTCTCTTTTTGATCCTTTTACAAATATAAATCCAATATAATTTGCACCGTATTTAACAGAAACTTCTGCAGCCTCTATGCTTCTGATTCCACAAATTTTTACTTGCATTTTTTTACACCTGATAATTGTTTAATGTGACTATCTATATTGTTGTTAATTAATATAGATTCTCCAATCAAAACGGCATCGGCACCCGCATTCGCCATTCTTTTAACATCTTCAATATTCTTTAATCCGCTTTCTGCAATTAGGATTTTATCTTTAGGGACTACAGGAGCTAGTTTTTCAAAAACATCAAGAGATGTTTCAAGATTATTTAAATTTCTATTATTTATTCCGATAATATTCGCTCCATGCTTTAATGCCATGTCTAATTCTTTTTCGTTAAACACTTCTACAAGAGGTGTAATAGAGATCTCTGAACATAAATTTAATAATGATTTGAATTTATGTTCTTCTAATATTGAAACTATTATTAAAATCGCCGATGCGCCATTTGTAGCTCCTTCTAAAATTTGATATTCATCAATTACGAAATCTTTTTGTAAAATTGGTGTGTTCTTTTTTTCACCTATTTCACTTATTTTTTTTAGATCAGATATTGAGCCACTAAACTTTGTTTTTTCAGTTAAGATTGAAATTGCCGATGCGCCATTATCTATATAATTTAAAGCAAATTCTTCAATATTAATATTCTGATTGATTTCTCCTGCCGAAGCCGAAGATCTTTTAATTTCAGCGATTAGTGCAACTTTAGAAGAATTGAATATTGATAAAAAGTCAGGTGCTGAATAATTTTCTATAGATTTATCAAGCACATTAATTGGTGATTTAATTTTATTTTCCTCAATTAGTTTCCTTTTATGCTTTAATATTTTTTCTAGAACATCTCCGTATTTCATTAATTAGTCCATTTTGTTGCTCAAATTTATTAGTTCTAATAATTTGGATTGAGCACCACCACTATCAATGGAGATTTTTGCCATTTCAGCTGCATCATGAAAACTAGCGGTTTTTCCAGAAGCGACTAATGCCGAAGCCGAGTTAATTATCACTGCATTACGTCTTGATGCAATTGGACTATTATCTAATGGGTCCGAACCTTTTCCATCAAATATATCTTTTATAGTTTCAGCACTTTCAGAAATACTATCAACAACTAAATTAGTTAAATTTGATTCTGGAAGTCCAAAGTCAGATATTCTTGCTCTCCTCCTTTTTACAGAATCTCCTGACACTTGCCATATGGTTGTATTTCCTTCAATGCTTACTTCGTCAAGATTATTGTGACCATTTACAACTAGTGAATTATTAGTACCAAGGATTTTTAAAGCCTCTGCTACTTTTTCAGCAGCCTCATAATTAGATATTCCTATCAATTGATTAGATGCGCCTGCAGGGTTTGTTAGTGGCCCTAATATATTAAAAACAGTAGGTACCCCCACTTCTCTTCTTAAAGGTGATGCGAATTTCATCGCTGGGTGAAATGATTGAGCGAAAATAAAACCTATGCCAATATCTTCAATACATTTTTTAACAGAGTACGGAGATAATGTTATTTTTACCCCCATTTCTTCTAGAACATCCGCACTACCTGATGAGCCAGATATTGCTCTGTTACCGTGTTTAGCAACTTTAACTCCAGCACCTGCAACTACAAATGCAACTGATGTAGATATATTGAAAGTCTTCAGTCCATCTCCACCCGTACCACATGTATCTAACAAAGGCTCATCAAGTTCTACTTTTAGTGATTTCTCTCTCATTCCTGTGGCAAGCCCAGCTATTTCAGTGGAAGTTTCACCTTTCATCTTAAGCCCCATAATAAATGATCCAAATTGAGCAGGAGTAACATCTCCTCTCATTATCTCATCCATTGTAGAGTTGGCTAATTCAAAAGATAAATCTTCATTTTTTGAAATTAATTTTATTGCTTCAGTTATATTTTTATTTCCCATTATTTTCCTAAAAAATTTCTTATCATTTCCATGCCAAACTCTGTAAAAATTGACTCGGGATGAAATTGTATACCTTCCACGTTATATTCTTTATGCCTAACCCCCATTATAACTCCACTATCACTTCTTGCAGAAACCTCTAATTCTTTTGGCAATGTCTCTTCATCTATAGCAAGTGAGTGATATCTTACTACTTTGAGAGGGTTTTTTATATTATTAAAAATACCTTTGCCGTCATGTGTAATTATTGATGTCTTGCCATGTTTTATTTCACCTGCATATCCAACCTTTGCTCCAAATGTTGACCCTATACATTGATGTCCTAAGCAAACACCTAATATAGGAACTTTTCCTGCCATATGTTTAATTAATTTTTCTGAAATCCCTGCATTTTCTGGATTTGATGGGCCAGGAGATATGACTATTTTTTCAGGATTTAAAGACTCAATTTCTTTGATACTTATTTCATCATTTCTGTATACGTCAACTTCTGCCCCAAGATCAATCATGTATTGAAAAAGGTTATAAGTGAAACTATCGTAATTATCTAACAAAATAATCATATCTGTATAAAAGCTCTCATTTTATCTAAGGTTTCTTGATATTCTACCTCAGGAACAGAGTCGAATACTATTCCTCCCCCGCCATTGAATGAAACCTTTCCATCTTTTTTTATTATTGTCCTTATTATTGTGCTGGTATCAATATTGCCATTTTTTGAGAACCAACCTATTGCTCCACAATATGGTCCCCTTCCTTCTGGCTCTAGGTCACTAATTAGTTTTGATGCTCTAATTTTTGGAGCACCAACCAATGTTCCTATTGGAAATGTAGATGAAAATGCATCAAGAGAATCTTTATCATTAGTTATAATGCCAGTTACTTCAGAGACAAGGTGAATAACATTATTATATATTTGAGTTTCCATTAAACTTTTTACTTTTACTGTTCCTTTTTTTGATACTTTTCCTAAATCATTTCTTGCTAAATCTACAAGCATGATGTGCTCAGCTTTATCTTTGATGCTAGATTTTAATTTAATTTCAAGCTCGCTATTATCTATATTTGGGTTATTGCCAATCGTGCCTGCGACAGGTCTTATGGTTGCAATATTCCCTTTAACTGACAGAAACATCTCGGGTGATGAGCCTGTGATTGAGAAATCAGGGCAAACCAATTGATATATATATTCTGATGGATAGTTCTTGCATAGATGATATATCAATGCAGCATTCTCTATTTCTATAGATTTTTGGAATCTCTGTGTTAAGACACACTGAATAAGTTCGCCTTCAATAATTTGCTTTTTTATGTTTAATATATTTTTTAAATAATCCTTTTTTTCTATCATTGGAAGACTTTTGGTATTTAAAAATCTATCAATTTCAGTATTGATTTTATTTAGATTGATATTAAAGGAATATATTTTTTCTACTAAATCTTCTAGTTTAGTTTTGCCTTTTTCATAAGAGCCTGTTTCGCGTGATGAAGACACAATTGTTGATAATGTTAATGAATTTTGGGCATGGTGAATTGTAGCCATTGTTTTAGGAATTAAAAAAAGAGATTCAGGGCATCCCAAAGGATCTGCTTTTAATTCAGGTGTTTTTTCAAAGTATTTAAAACATTCATAAGATACATATCCAAATGCCCCAAGATGATCAATATCTTTTTCACAATAAATGTCCTTTTTTTGATTCCTTAGTATCTTTCTTAGTTTTGTCATAGGGTTGGTGTTATTGATATTTATTATTTCTTCTATTTCAATCCCAATCATTGTTTTATCTGGGTGCATTCCGCTTGAGGGTATTTTTTGGAAAATAAAACTAGGGTTTTTTTCGTCAGAATTTAAATAACTTAATAATAACGCTCCGTCACTATTAATATTGGGGATAGTAATTGATATGATTACGGACTTATATTTTTGAGAAAGTCTTTTATATTTATCTATATTAGGAAAAATATGATTATGGATTTTTTGATTTTTCTGCATATTCTAAAGCTTTAATCAAAGCTCCCATCTTAGCTAAACATTCATTATGCTCTGTTTCAGGATCAGAATCAGCCACAATTCCTGCTCCAGCTTGAATAATTGCAGTATTTTCTTTTAATACAATTGTCCTTATAGCTATGGCTGTATCCATGCTTCCATCAAAAGAGAAATATCCTACTGCACCAGAATATGGACCACGCTGAAATGGCTCTTTTTCTGAAATTTGTTTCATCGCTCTTACTTTCGGAGCGCCGCTAACAGTCCCGGCAGGGAAGGCAGACCTAAGGACATCAAATGCATTGAAGTTATCAGATAATTCTGCTTCTACGTGAGATACTATATGCATAACGTGAGAGTACCTTTCTATTTCCATTTGTTGAGTTACATTAACTGTTCCAGGTTTGGCAATTTTACCTAGATCATTCCTTCCTAAATCTAAAAGCATCAAATGCTCAGATATTTCTTTTTCATCATTTAATAGGTCTTTTTCGTTATCGATATCTTCTTGATCGGTTTTGCCTCTTGGTCGGGTGCCAGCTATAGGGTGTACAGCGATTTTATTGTTATCTAATTTAACCAACAATTCAGGCGATGATCCAATTATTTGAAAGTTTTCAAAGTCTAATAAAAACATATATGGAGAAGGATTTATATTTCTTAATGAATTAAAAATATCTATTGGGGTTGAGTCAGTTTTAACTTTTAATTTTTGAGATAAAACTGCCTGAATCATTTCTCCTTCGTAAATTAACTTCTTAGTATCCTCTACCGATTCCATAAATTTTTCTTTTGGAGTTATGTGTTCTATATTCAGATTATTTTTTTCATAGTTATTTCTTTCATCTTCAATATTAGATTCAGTTATTTGAGGAATTATATTTTCTATTTCTTTTAAACAAGTATTGTATTGTTTATCTAAATTTGCTCCATTCCTTAAGTCTGCATTACTTACAATAAAAATACTCTCCTCTTCGTGATCAAAAATGATTAGAGAACTTCCTACGAGAAAAATACTTTCGGGAAAATATGTCAAAGAGTCCTTAATTTTTTTTACACTTGGTTCAAAATAACTAACTGCTTCATATGACAGGAATCCCACTGCCCCTCCACTGAATTGTGGCAGATCATTTATTTCGGCTCTTTTTATGTTGCTTATTCCTTTTTCAAGGATTCTAAGCGGATCTGTATCAGATATACTTTCATTCTTTCCAGTTTTTATAATTTCTTTAGGGTTTATTCCAATAAAACTATATCTAGCAAAGTCCTTATTTCCCTCTACTGATTCAAGCAGGAAGGAATTTGATTTGCTGTTTAAGTTTTTATATACAGATACAGGTGAAAATTCCCCTTTATTAATTTTAATGAATATGGGAATGTAATTATAAGATTCTGACAGTTTCTTAAAATTATCAAAACTTGGAGAAGCGGAATCTTGTACTACCATTTTGATGTGTATGAATCTATCTTCATTGCTGCCCTGACCATTTTCATAGTCTCGCTAGCTATTTCTCTTGCCTTGTTTGTTCCAGATAGTAATGCATCTTCAACTTCTTTAGGATTATTTTCATAATATTCCCTTTTTTCTCTAAAAGGTGATAGTAATTTATTTAAAGACTGAGCAAGATCTTTTTTTACTTCTACATCTCCTACCTTTCCTTCTTTATACCTTTTCTTAAAATCCTCTACTTTTTCTTTATCTATATTGAATGCATCGTGATATTGAAATAGAGGATTTCCTTCTACCGTGCCTGGGTCTGTTGCCTTTAATCTTTTTGGGTCAGTGTACATTGACATCACAGCTTTATTAACCTGCTCCTCTGAGAATCTTAGTTCAATGACATTACCTTTAGATTTACTCATTTTATTATTACCGTCTATACCTTTTAGCCTAGGAACCCTTCCTATTTTAGTGCCAGGTTCCTTGAAAATCGGTTCAAAAATTCTATTAAATTTTCTTACTACTTCCCTTGTCATCTCGATATGAGGAGCTTGATCTTCTCCAACCGGCACAAGATCTGCCCTAGGCAAAAGAATGTCTGCTACTTGACTCATAGGATAGTTATAAAATCCCACTGTTCTCTTTTCAACAGATAGTTGGTCTAATTCCCCTTTTAGAGTTGGGTTTCTTTCAAGCATTCCCAGTGGAGTCACAAAACTTAATAACATAGTTAATTCTGCATGTTCTGGCACGTAACTTTGGATTACAAAATTACTTTTTGAAGGATCTAGTCCAACTGAAAGCCAGTCAATTGTTACCTGCCTGACAGAATCAGTAATTTTACCAATATCATCAAAATTATCTCCAAGTGCTTGATAATCGGCTATCAAAAAGAAACATTCATAAGAATCTTGAAATTCAAGCCAAGTTTCTAGAGCCCCAGCATAATGACCTAAATGTAATGCCCCGGTTGGCCTAATGCCCGTTAAGATTCTCTTCTTGTTAGACATTTATGTTCTTTGCTCCCAGTCTTTACCTAATTTATCGTATCTTTCACAAAGTTCATCGATTGTTTTCTTATTTATAGGTAAAGAATTGTTGAATGTATTTACATTATTTTTTAAATGACTAGGATTTTGGGTTCCAATTATCCCTACATTTACTTCATTGAAGCCAAATACAAACCCCATTGAAGTTAGTATTCTATCTTCAGGCTCATCCTCTAATCTACCGGATTCACCCATTATTTGAGCTCTCTTGTAGTACTCTTCTGCATAATTTGAAGGAGCAGAATGAACATGCGGATTTTCCAATGCTCTCCATGCTCCATTTGCTATAGGTCGTTTTGCTATTAGCCCTATATTATTATCTTTTATAATTTGAAAAAGTTCGTACCTAGCTTTTTGTTCTACCAAATTGAAACTTGTTTGTATGGTTTCAAAAAGACCGCTTTTTGCTGCCCAAATTGCCGCTTCGTTATCTCCGCTAAAGCCTAAATGCAAGACCTTTCCCTGTTCTTTGGCCTCACTCATTGCTCGGAAAGTTTCTCCCTCTTCTAATTCTTTAACGGTACATGAATGAATCTGTATTAAATCTAATCTGTCAGTTCTTAATAGTTTTAAACTTCTTTCAATACTTAACTTAACCCCTGTATAACTCCAATCTTTTAGATTATTATCAAATCTTGAAGCGTGCCCACATTTTGAAGCTAAAATTATCTCATCCCTATTAGAAGGCATTGTTCTTCCAAAGAATTCTTCGCTTCTGTTATAGCAAGAAGAGGTATCAAAAAAATTTATTCCTGAATCAAACGCATTAATTAGTACCTCTTTAGCAACAGATTCTTCGCTTGACCCTATTTCTGATAGACCTATTCCTAGTCTACTAACATTTAAACCTGTATTTCCTAATTGAACTTTTTCCATAATTACAAATTAAACAATAAAGCGACTCACTAAAAAAGTGAGTCGCTTTTTATTGTAAGGTAATAAATAGATTTATTTAACTTATCTGCTTTTCCACCTCTGCAACATCCTTGTCGCTTAGTATTCTAAATACTTTTGAAGACGGATCTTCTGCAGCCACACCCTGAACTGCTTTTCGTCCATTCTTCATAGTAACTATTTTTGGATTTGCAATTTCTACAACCTTCTTTAATTTAACGCTATAAGCTGTTAACTTCATTGAAGC
>CESD01046924.1_pt1 | contig 11955 bp, 11 predicted proteins | sample 531191 | NCBI WGS metagenome assembly CESD01 (sample SAMEA2622021, study PRJEB7988) | marine metagenome | biome: marine biome (ENVO:00000447); feature: deep chlorophyll maximum layer (ENVO:xxxxxxxx); material: "saline water (ENVO:00002010), including plankton (ENVO:xxxxxxxx)" | depth 188 m
TCAGCTTGGAAGGCTGACGCTCTACCAACTGAGCTACTCCCGCAATTGGTTTTGTGGGGAGAGCAGGATTCGAACCTGCGAAGGCGTAGCCAACAGATTTACAGTCTGTCCTCGTTGACCGCTTGAGTATCTCCCCAAAATCTGAGCCGATGGAGGGACTCGAACCCACGACCTGCTGATTACAAATCAGCTGCTCTAGCCAGCTGAGCTACATCGGCGATTTCAGCGTTCGCAAATGTATTTAAATATTTTTTTTTAATCAATAATATTGGATTTTTATTTTAATCAATTTCTCTAGGATGACTTTTATTGTAATCGCTTACGATTTTTGGCAGTTTAATTTTTGTGTAGATCTGAGTTGAGGATAATGAGTTATGACCTAATATTTCTTTAATTGTATTAATGTCTGCACCATTATTTAGCATATGAGTTGCAAATGTATGTCTTAATACGTGTGGACTAATCTTTACTTTTGTTGACACATTTCTAAAGTATTTATTAATGATTCTGTAAATTGTAGAAATACTCAATTTTTTTGATTTTGATGATTCAAAAAGATAAATTTCAGGATCTTTTTCATTTATATAACCCAAAATATTTGATGATAAACTTGGTAACATGGGTATAATCCTTTCTTTATTTCTTTTACCAATAATTTTAATAACTCTGCCTCCAAAGGATATGTCTTCAATTTTAATATTTATTAGCTCTTCTCTTCTAATTCCAGTTGAATAAAAGATTTCAATTATTAATTTATCCCTATCAATTATATTCAATGATTCAAAGCTCTTAAAAACTTTCTCCATTTCATCTTCAGAAAATGGAATAACGATTTTTGACGAGCTCTTCAAATTCTTGTGTCCTTTGAGTGGAGAGGAATTAATTTTCCCTATGTTAACTAAGAAATTAAAATATGATTTTAATGAGGCTATTTTTCTGTTTATTGAAATCTTTGAGTATTTTTTTTCGGATAAAGTAACTATCCATTGTCTCACAAAGGAATAGTTAGTTTCTTTTGAGATTTTAGTTCCATTATCAATTAAAAAAATTTGGAAGTCATTTATATCTTTTATATATGCTGTAATTGTATTTACAGAAAAATTTTTTTCATAACTCAAATAATCTTTGAACTTATTAAACAACATATTAAGTGTTTAATACAAAAATAATGGATAAAATAAAATGGATTAAAGGTTTGCCTCTTTATCTCTTAATTTTTGAATATAAGAAGCTTTAATAATTTTATTTCTATGCTTAACAGAGGGTTTCGTAAAAGATTGTCTTTCTCTTATAGATTTTAATTTACCTGTCTTATCAAACTTTCTTTTAAATCTTTTGATTGCTTTGTCAATGCTTTCTCCTTCTTTTACTGGAATTATTAACATAAAAATTATTTTGCGGGGCAAATATAATATTTAAATGGAAAAAAGAATTTATTTTGATAAAATTTTTCTAGATATAACAAGTTTTTGAATTTCACTAGTTCCCTCACCAATTGTACAAAGCTTTGAATCCCTGTAAAATTTTTCTACAGGAAAATCTTTAATATATCCATATCCGCCAAATATCTGTACTGCCTCATTGGCTACTTTGACACACACTTCAGAGGAATATAGCTTACACATAGCACTTATTTCAGTTACTGGCTTAGAGTTGTTTATCATGTGAGAAGCTTTGTGAATCAGTAATTCTGATGCTTCAATTTCAGTTGCTATTTCTGCAAGTTTGAATGATATAGCTTGAAATGAGCTAATAGGTTTACCAAATTGTATTCTTTCATTTGAATATTTGAGTGCAGCTTCATAAGCTCCTTTTGCAATTCCTAATGACAAAGCAGCAATAGAAATTCTTCCTCCATCTAAAATCTCCATAGATTGTTTAAAACCATCTCCAACTTCCCCAATTCTTTGAGAATCATCAACTATACATTCATCAAAAATCATTTCTGCAGTTTCAGACGCACGCATTCCAAGTTTATTTTCTTTTTTTCCAGCTGAAAGACCTCTTGTACCTTTTTCAATCATAAATGCAGTTGCGTTATTTTTTTCACCTACTGGACCAGTCCTGAATATTACCACTGCTAAGTCACCAGACTTTCCATGAGTAATAAAATTTTTGGTTCCATTTAGTATCCATTTATTACCTTTTTTAAAAGCAGTTGAAGCCATTTTACTAGCATCAGACCCAGTATTTGGTTCGGTTAAACCCCAAGCTCCTACTAATTTACCAGATGCAAGCGCAGGCAACCATTTTTTAATTTGATATTTGTTGCCAAACTTTAAAAGGTGGTTAGTACACAAAGAGTTGTGTGCTGCTAATGATAAACCAATTGAGGGGTCGATTTTAGATATTTCTTCAATTACAGCTACATATTCATGATAACCTAAACCAGATCCTCCATATTCTTCAGGAACAATCATACCCATAAAACCAAATTCTCCAGCCTTATTTAAAACTTCTTTAGGAAAATGTTGGTTTTCATCCCAATCTAATACATAGGGTTTAATGTATTGGAGGGCAAAATCCCTAGCACTATCACGAATAATTTTTAGAGAATCTTTAGTGTCAAATATGTTTTTTATTTCACTTTTAAACTTCATATATAATTTATTTTATTGCATCTAAATATTTTGTTAATTGCTCCTTAACAACAGGGAACAATATATATAAACCTACCATGTTTGGAAATACCATTGCAAAAATCATAGCATCTGAAAATGCCCATATTGAATTCATGCTAGCTGCAGAGCCAATAATAACAAAAGACAAAAATAATAACTTATATGTTAGATCTGACTTTTCTCCTCTACCAAATAAATATTTCCATGATTGTAAACCATAATAAGACCATGAGATCATTGTTGATACTGCAAATAAAACAACAGCAACAGTTAAGAAAACATCTGAATAAGGAATATATTCTGCAAATGCTTTTGATGTAATTCCTGCACCTTCATACATTATACCATCGATAATTACTCCACCTTCTCCACCATAAGCAAATACTCCATTTGAGTTAAATGTAATTATAACTAAAGCAGTTAATGTACAAATAACTACAGTGTCGATAAAAGGTTCAAGTAATGCAACAAGACCTTCAGAAGCAGCATATTTTGTTTTTACGGCTGAGTGAGCTATCGACGCCGAACCAACTCCAGCTTCATTAGAAAAAGCTGCTCTTCTGAAACCAACCATTAAAACTCCAATAACTCCACCAACGCCAATAGCAGTTGGGTTAAATGCTTCTTTAACAATCAAAGCAATTGCATCATCAAGAAAACTAAAATTAATTAGTAAAATATATACGCAAGCTACAATGTAAAGCACAGCCATGAAAGGAACAATTTTTTCAGTCACAGAAGCAATTCTTTTGATACCACCAATTATTATAATTCCAACTATAATAGCTAAAATTATGCCAATAACAGCACCAGCAAATGTGGATTCAAAACCTAATAAATCTTTTAAAACTAATGCAGCTTGATTAGCTTGAGCTGCATTTCCGCCACCAAAAGATCCTCCGATACAGAAGATTGCAAAGAAAATTGCTGAAATTTTTCCAAGTGTTGCAAAGCCCTTTTCCTTCAAGCCTTTAGTTAAATAATACATCGGTCCACCATAAACCACACCATTTTCATCAACATCTCTGTAGTGTACACCTAATGTACATTCAACAAATTTCAATGACATACCCATCAAACCACACACTATCATCCAAAAAGTTGCGCCTGGACCTCCAAGTGCAATTGCTAAAGCGACACCAGCAATATTACCATTTCCTACTGTTCCAGAGACTGCAGTTGTTAATGCTTGAAAATGTGATACTTCACCGTCTTTTGAGGAAGATTCATCTTTTTCAACTTCATCATACTTACCACTAACTACTCTAATGGAAGTCATGAAATATTTTATGTTAGGAAACCCAAAGTATAAGGTGAAAAATATAGCACTACCAACCAATAGATATATCACAAAGGGGTTTTCTCCAATCGAAAAGAAAATTACATTGTTGAAAAAATCAGACACAGGCTGAAATGCTTCATCTATTTTTTGATCTAAACCTTTTTCTTGAGATGAAATTGGCAAAGTAAATAGGGTAAAAAAAGTTATAAGGAATATTTTTTTCATAAAAGTTGTTAGAATTATTTGTATTTCAAAATTTTAAAGATCAAAAACTGAAGATCTCTTCGAATATACTATATCTTTAATTTTCATCCAAAAAGCTAGTACAAGATAAACGAGAAATCCAAAACCGAGACTAAAAAAACTGCTGTATATAAAGAATAGTCTTACATGTTTAGATCTAATACCCAAAAAATCTGCAAGTCTTGAGCATACCTTAAAACCATATTTTTCGAAAAAATACCTTAATCTATCTAACCGTTTCATAACCACATGCAACCCAATCTAAATATCCAGATTCTAAATTGTACAATTCTGTAAATCCTAATTCTTTCATAATTTCACAAGCAGAATAACTCCTTTTTCCAGATCTGCAATAGACATAATATGATTTTTTTTTATCTAATTCATTAAGAAAGCTAACAAATTTTGCAGCATCATAAAAGTCAACGTTTAGTGATGAATTAATATGTCCATCATTAAATTCTTCACTTGTTCTTACATCAATACATACTGAACTTGAATCAGCATCTTTATTTTTTTTCCAATCCTTTGAATTAAGATTCACTTTTTGAATTTAAAATGCAAATTTAAAAACAATATCAAAAAAACATCATTAATATGATTTTTATTGAAAAAAAATTATATTTGGGACATGAAATTAAAAAAGCAAAATCTTTGGTGGTGGTTCAATTCATATGAATTGTTACATTGATTTTGTTTTAAAAGAATTTAATTAAGGCTTGTCAATGTGACAAGCCTTTTTTTTTTAGTATGTACAAATATAAATCTATACATAAAAAAATTATTGTTGATACAATAACACCAGTAAGTATTTATTTGAAATTGAGAGATCAATTTTCAAATACTATATTACTAGAAAGTAGTGATTACATAGCCAAGGATAATAGCTATGCATACATATGTTGTAACCCTATCTCAAAGTTTTATGTTAAAAAAAATACTCTTTACACTGAATTTCCTGATAATATCTCTGAAGAAAAAAAACTGAAACCAGATTCAAATATTTTTTCAGAGCTAACAAGTTTCATGGAAAAGTTCAACATAACTGAAAAAGAAGAAAAAAATAAAAAATTCATGACAAAAGGTTTGTTTGGTTACATGACATATGACTCTGTCAAATTTTTTGAAAAAATTGAAATTGACAATAAATCATTTGGAGATGATATACCTGATTTATTTTATTCTTTATACAGTGAAATTATTGTTGTTAATACATTTAACAACGAAGCCACTCTAATAAGCCAAACTGGTAACTTAAATCAATTGGATAATATTGAAAAGATAATTAAAAAGAAAAGTGTAAATGAATATGGTTTAAAGCTAGAAGGAAACTTAGAGTCAAATTTAAATGATAAAGAATTTATTGACATTGTTAAGAAAGGAATTAAACATTGCTACAGAGGCGATGTGTTTCAAATTGTTTTATCAAGAAAGTTTTCTCAAAAATTTTCTGGTGATGAATTTTGTGTTTACAGACAATTAAGATCAATAAATCCTTCACCTTATTTATTTTATTTTGACTATGGAAATTTTAAAATATTTGGAAGTTCACCAGAAGCTCAGTTAGTAATTAATAATCAAAAAGCTGAAATTCATCCAATAGCCGGTACATTCAAAAGAACTGGAGACGATGTATTGGATTCTAAAAAAGCCCTTAAACTTTTTAAAGATGATAAGGAAAATAGCGAACATATGATGCTTGTAGATTTGGCTAGAAATGATTTAAGCAGGTCTTGCTCTAACGTTAAAGTTGAAAAAGACCGTGAAATTCAATTTTATTCACATGTAATTCATCTTGTTTCAAAAGTAACTGGTAAACTAAAATCTTCATCTAAAGATATAATTGGTAGTACATTTCCTGCTGGGACATTATCTGGAGCCCCAAAGCATATGGCAATGCAGCTCATTGAAAAGTATGAGCAACACAATAGATCATTTTATGGTGGTGCAATAGGTTTTATTGATTTTGAAAATAATTTTAATCACGCAATTCTTATAAGATCTTTTTTAAGTAAAAATCAAAATCTATTTTTCCAGGCAGGTGCAGGAATAGTTTCAAAATCCAATCCCAATCATGAATTAAATGAAGTTTACAATAAAATTGGTGCTCTTTTAAAAGCACTTGAAAAAGCTGAAGATATATGAAAATAATAATTATAGATAATTATGATTCGTTCACATATAATTTGGTCCACTATCTTGAGGACTTAGGTTGTGAGGTTACTGTAAGAAGAAATGATAATCTATCAGTTGAATTTGTAAAAAAATTTGACAAGATTCTTATATCACCTGGTCCAGGAATTCCTGACGAAGCTGGTATGACAAAAGAAATAATTGAAAAATTTTATGACAAAAAAAGTATTTTAGGTGTATGCCTTGGACACCAAGCCATAGGTGAAGTTTTTGGTGGAAAATTAATTAATTTAAAAGATGTTTTTCATGGCGTTTCAACTGAAATTGAAGTCATTTCTGATGATCAACTATTTAAAAAAATTCCAATTAAATTTAAAGTTGGGCGATATCACTCTTGGACAGTAGAAGATTTAAGTGATTCTTTGATCCCGCTAGCGTATGATAAAAATAAAAATGTGATGGCAATAAAACATAAAAATTATAATGTTTGGGGTGTACAATTTCATCCCGAATCTATACTAAGTGAGTATGGAAAAGAAATTTTAAAAAACTGGATTGACGCAAAATGAAAGAAGTTTTAGAATATTTATTTGAGTATAATAAACTTGATTATAATCAGGCAAAAAAAACACTTATTGAAATCAATTCCAATAAGTATTCAAATTCCGAAATTTCATCATTTATTACAGTTTTCAAAATGAGAAATCCATCGATAGAGGAAATGGAAGGATTTAGAGATGCTCTTATAGAACTTTGTGTAAAAATTAATTTTGATGAATTTAACACTATAGATCTTTGTGGAACTGGTGGCGATGGCAAGGATACTTTCAATATATCAACAATTTCATCTTTTATAGTAGCTGGTGCAGGATTCAAGGTTACAAAACATGGAAATTATGGTGTATCATCAAATTGTGGATCCAGTAATGTTTTGGAATATCTAGGCGTAAAATTCACAAATGACGAATCCCACTTAAAAAAATGTTTAGTCAAATCCAATATATGTTATTTACATGCTCCATTATTCCACCCTTCAATGAAAAATGTTGCACCCATAAGAGGAGAACTAGCATTCAAGACATTCTTTAATCTTTTAGGTCCATTGGTAAATCCTTCTCGTCCAAAAAATCAACTAACAGGTGTATATAATTTAGAAATAGCAAGGATTTATGGGTATATTTTTAAAAACACTAAAATTAATTTTTCAATTGTATATAATCTTGATGGTTATGATGAAATCTCTCTTACTGATGATTTTAAGTTAATAACAAATAATAAAGAAATAATTTCTGACTCAAAATTTTTTAATTTTCAAAAAATATCTTATAAAGAAATTTCTGGTGGCAAAACAGTTGAAGAATCTGCAAATATTTTTAAAAATATTTTAGAAGGTAAGGGAACTAAAAGTCAACAAAATGTAGTTCTTGCCAATTCTTCTTTAGCTATACAAACAATTACTGGCAAAAAAATCGATGAGTGTATTTCAATTGCAAATGAATCATTAGAAAGCGGAAAAGCATATAAATCATTAAAAAACTTAATTGAGTCTTAATGGATATTTTATCTAGAATTATCAAGAAAAAAAAGGTAGAAATAGAAGACTTAAAAAATTCTGTTTCTATTGCTGATTTAGAAAAATCCAACCTTTTTAATACTAAAACTAAATCTTTATCAGATAACATAAAACAAAAAGAAATTGGAATTATAGCAGAGCATAAGAGAAAATCTCCATCTAAATCGAATATTAATCATCAAAACTCTAGCAAATCTATAATTAATGGTTATGATGATGGTGGAGCAGCTGGAATTTCTTTTTTAACTGAGAAAAATTTTTTTGATGGTTCTTCTTATGAATTTACAGAGGCAAGACGATTAACAAATCTACCCATGCTAAGGAAGGACTTCATAATTGATGAGTATCAAGTGATAGAATCAAAATCGATAGGTGCTGATGCAATATTACTTATTGCTGCTTGTCTAAATTCTTCTGAAATAATAAATCTATCAAAACTTGCAAAAAGTTTTGATTTGGAAGTTCTAATTGAAATTCATGATTTGGAAGAGCTTAATAAATCATGTATTGATAGTATTGATATAATTGGAGTTAATAATAGGAATTTAAAAACATTTAATGTGAATATCGAAACTAGTTTAAATTTAGTTGATAAAATACCATCAAGTTTTACAAAAATATCAGAAAGTGGTTTAAATAATTCATATGAAATTAAGAAGTTGAAAAATAGTGGATTCGATGGATTTCTAATTGGTGAGAGGTTTATGAAAAGTTCTAATCCAGGTGAGGAACTGTCAAATTTTATATCTAAGATCAAAAATGAAAGTTAAGGTTTGTGGCTTAAATAATCAGTCGAGTATTTCTGAATTAAATAAAATAGGAATTGATTTTATGGGTTTTATTTTTTTTAATAAATCTCCAAGATTTTTAAATGAAGATTTGATTTTATCCAATTTATCAAAACCAAAGGTTGGAGTTTTTGTCAACGAAAACTTTGAAACCATAATGAATTACATAAAAAAGTATAATCTAAGTCATGTTCAGCTCCATGGAGATGAGGATCCATTACTTTGTGAGAAATTGATGAAAGTAGTTAAAGTAATTAAAGCTTTCAGAGTCTCAAGTGATTATGAAATTAATCGGACCAATAGCTATCTAGAATGTTGTAATTATTTTTTATTTGATACAGAATCTGACTCATATGGTGGATCTGGAAAGAAATTTGACTGGGAAATAATTAGAGGCTTCACTAAAAAAAAATTTATCCTTAGTGGGGGAATTGATATAAATAGCATTAAAAATATAAATAAAATTAAAAAAGAAAATAAGTGCTTAGTTGCCGTTGACATTAATAGTAAATTTGAAATAAGTCCGGGGACGAAAGACATAAAAAAAATTAAAACATTTTTAAAAAATCTTAACGATGGAAAATTATAACATTGATAAAGAAGGGTTTTATGGAGAGTTTGGAGGCGCATTTATACCTGAAATGTTACACCCTAATATTGACGAATTACAAAAAAAATATATTGATATCACTGAATCGAATGATTTCAAAAAGGAATTCAATAAACTTCTTTCTGATTATGTTGGCAGACCAACTCCACTATATTTTGCAAAAAGACTTTCAAAAAAACACAATACAAAAATTTATTTAAAAAGAGAGGATCTCTGTCACACAGGTGCACATAAAATAAATAATACTATTGGGCAAATCATACTAGCTAAAAAGCTTGGGAAAAAAAGAATTATTGCTGAAACTGGCGCTGGTCAACATGGTGTTGCTACTGCTACTGTCTGTGCTTTGATGGGTATTGAATGTATTGTTTATATGGGTGAAGTGGATATTTCAAGACAAGCTCCAAACGTTGCAAGAATGAAAATGTTAGGTGCGAAAGTAAGGTCTGCTAAGTCAGGAAGCAGAACTTTAAAAGATGCAACAAATGAAGCAATAAGAGATTGGATTTCAAATCCAGTTGACACACATTATATAATTGGTTCTGTAGTTGGTCCACATCCCTACCCTGACATGGTAGCCAGATTTCAATCAGTTATTGGATATGAAACCAAAAAACAATTACTTGAAATGGAACAAACTGATAAACCTACTCATGTTGTTGCTTGTGTTGGAGGTGGAAGTAATGCAGCAGGTTTATTCTATCCATTTTTAAATGATTTGGATGTTGAAATTGTATGTGTAGAAGCTGCTGGAAAAGGTGTTAACAGCGGAGAAAGTGCAGCAACATCAATTCTTGGCACAGAAGGAATTATTCATGGTTCAAAAACACTTCTTATGCAAACGCAAGATGGTCAAATTACTGAACCTTATTCAATTTCAGCAGGTCTAGATTATCCAGGAATCGGGCCAATGCATGCAAATTTATTTAAAACAAAAAGAGGAAAATTTATTTCTATTGATGATGATGATGCTATGAAATGGGGACTTATGCTTTCACAAATTGAAGGTATAATTCCAGCAATTGAGACTTCACATGCATTTGCTGTTTTAGATAAAATGGATTTTAATAAAGATGATATTATTATATTTAATTGCTCTGGAAGAGGTGACAAAGACTTAGACACTTACATTGATTATTTTAAATTATGAGAAAACTTATTATTATTTACACTGCTATTTTTTGTATAAATCTTATTTCATGTAAAAGTGAAAAGTATGCTGGTACAGAATCTGATAAAAAAAATGTCTTATTCATCATGACTGACGATTTGAATTGTGATTTAGGGTCTTATAACCATAATCAAGTAATAAGTCCCAATATTGACAATCTTGCTAGCAATGGTTCTTTATTTGAAAATGCTCATGTTCAATGGCCTCAGTGTGGACAATCCAGAGCTTCATTTATGACTGGTATGTACTCTGATCAAACAAAACATACAAAGTTAAATGTTGATATTAGAACTACAATACCTGATGTAGTAACACTTGGTCAAAGATTTAGACAAAGGGGTTATAAATCAGTTCGGATTGGAAAAATATATCATTATGACAATCCTGGTTCAATTGGAACATCTAGCGCTGACGATATTCATACCTGGGATTATACTATAAATCCATATGGAAGAGATAAGGAAGAGGAATATAAAGTGAAGACACTTAAAACTAGAGCATATGGTGGAACTTTAAGTTGGTTAGAAGCGGAAGGTTTAGATGAAGAACAAACTGATGGGATTGTAGCAACTGAAGCAATTGAACAACTTGAAAAATTTTCTAAATCAGATCAAAACTTCTTTTTAGCTGTTGGTTTTTTTAAACCTCATACACCATATGTTGCTCCAAAAAAATATTTTGATATGTATGACATTAACGAAATTGATGTCCCACAAATGAATAATGATTTTTTGAATACAATACCCGAGCCTGCTGCTGTTTCATTAAGACACAAAGGAGATGGAAAAGGAAATCAGTATGATTTAGAGAAAACTGAAGCTCAAGAGATCAAAAGAGCATACTACGCAACTATTACTTTTTTAGATGCCCAAATTGGAAGAATTATTAAAAAACTTAAAAAAACAGGGTTGGACAATAATACTATAATTGTCTTTTCAAGTGACCATGGTTATCATTTAGGGGAACAAGGACACTGGCAAAAACAAACATTATATGAAAAAACAACTCGAGTCCCTCTAATTTTTTCTGGTCCTGGAATAAAAAAGGGAACAAGAAGTAATTCGCCTGTCGAGCTTATTGATATGTACCCAACTCTCATGGAACTAACTGGAATTAAAGCTCCTGAACATGTTGTGGGAAAAAGCCTGGTTCCTATTTTCAATGATGGTAGCTATAAAATTAGGAATAGTGCACTTACAAGATGGATTGCTACTAGGTTTAATAATGTTGAGGGTTATTCAATAAAAACTGAAAGATATCGTTTTGTAAAATGGGGAGAGGAAGGAGAATATGGCTATGAATTGTATGATCATAAGTATGATAAAAAAGAAAATAAAAATTTAGCTGAGGATAAGAGTTACAAGTTGATAATCGATTCTATGAAGATTGAAATTGATTATAGAATTTCTGAAGCTAGAAAAAAACCTAAAGGCCTTGGCAGACAACTTGAAGAAAAACCTTACAAACGTTTTACATATACGCCTGGCGACTTATATGATGTTAATAGTAAAAGAGTTTATTTAAAACCTGCTGA
>CESD01274005.1_pt1 | contig 11937 bp, 11 predicted proteins | sample 531191 | NCBI WGS metagenome assembly CESD01 (sample SAMEA2622021, study PRJEB7988) | marine metagenome | biome: marine biome (ENVO:00000447); feature: deep chlorophyll maximum layer (ENVO:xxxxxxxx); material: "saline water (ENVO:00002010), including plankton (ENVO:xxxxxxxx)" | depth 188 m
GAATTTGCAAATAAAGACAGATTCCCAGAAGCAGAAAAAATAGTTAATGATAAGTTTGATAAAGCTTTTATAGATCTTCCTATAAGAAAAAATACTTTTATTATTATTGCTACTAGGGGTCACAATTTTGACGATTTGGTATTGGAAAATGCTGCTAAAACAGATGCAAAATATGTTGCCTTACTTGGAAGCAAAAGAAAAGCAATTTTAATTTATGAATCTTTGCTAAAAAAGGGAATTTCAGAGAAAAGGCTTAAAGAAATTAGGTCTCCTGCAGGATTAGATATAGGCGCAAGAACTCCAAATGAAATTGCTGTAAGCATAGTTGCTGAAATGATAAGTTTTAGAAATAGTTCATCTTCTGAGCCAATGAAATTAAATGAGAAACTATTTAAAAAAATAGTTGCTAGTGCAAAAAATTAAATTGCCTAAGATTTCTGCAATAATTATTGCTGCCGGAAAATCATCTCGCATGAAAACCCCTAAACCTCTTTTGGATTGGGGAAAAGAAAAACTAATCAATTTTCAAATTAAATCCTTAAAAAATTCAAATATTGAAGAAATAATTGTTGTGCTAGGGTCTAATGCAGGAGAAATCAAAAAAGAAATAATTTCAAATGAAGTTAAGGTAGTTACAAATACAGATTTTGAACTTGGAAAAACTACATCTATAAAAAAAGGTTTATCTGAAGTTAATAAAGAAAATGACATATTATTAATTGCTGTTGACCAACCAAGAAATAAACTTCTGATTAAACAAATATCCAACTTCCATACAAATCATCCAAGCAATAAAAAAATTGCTATGCCCTATTCGGAAGGAAAAAGTGGTCACCCAATCATATTTTCAAATATATTTTTCAACGAACTAATCAAAATAAATGAGGAGACCGAAGGAATCAGAGAGATAATAAAACGAAACCATGGTTCAATAATTAAATACAAAACTAAAGATAACTCTGCACTAATAGATCTAAATACACCCGAGCAATATGAAAGATATTTATCGGATTATTTCAAATGAATCCTTAATTATTAACTCTGAATCAATTAAACTTTTTTCTTTCATCCACTCCCCGAACCTATTCCAACTGTCCATATTATTGGAGTTTAAACTTTCGGACCAAAGAGGTGCGAGTAATTTTATTCCTTGTCTTTCTAATTCAACATTAACCTCTGGATAGGCATTAATTAAAGATTCCATTGGCTTAGAATTAGGTTGTATTGATTCACTGAAACCTTTTCTAAAAGCTTTAACAAATGACTCTACAGTTTCTCTATTATCCTTTAGATATTCTTCGCTAGTCACAAGAACCAACTCGTGATATTTAGGTATGCCCCAATCTTCAAATTTAAGTATATTAACTTGCTCTCCTTCTAGTTCAATTAATATTGATTCATGAGACCAAAAAGCTCCTATTATTGCATCAACCCTTGAACTTAATAAAGCAGGGACAAGGTCAAATCCTACATCAACCAAATTTACATCATCCATAGTTAATCCTTGGCCTTCCAAAATACTTTGAAGTATACCAATATTTAATGGAATTCCTGGGTACCCTATAGTCTTATTTTTTAATTTAGAAGGTTCAGATATTCCTGATTCCTTTAGAGTCATAATCGAATTCAATGGAGTTCTGACAACAGATGAAACTGCGATAACTGGAACACCTTCATTCCTAGCTAATAAAAGGTCAGGTTGATAACTTATACCAAATTGATCTCTACCAGATGCAACAGTTTGAAGTATAGTAGTTGGGTCAGAAGGTGTATAAACTTCTACACCCAAATTTTCTTCCAAAAAATACCCTTCATCTTTTGCATAAAAAATTCCGGCATGATTAGAATTTGGATACCAATCTAATGCAAGTGAAACGGTATTAATTTCATTTTCACTAGAACATGAAAATATAGAGACTGATAATAATATAAAAAATATTATTTTTCTCATAAACTTCCTCCTTTAATAGGATATTTTTTTAATACTAATCTTTCGATCAAATAAAATATAGAAAAGAGACTTACCGCTAGTAATGACAAGACAAATATAGATGCAAAAACTCTTTCTGTCATAAATTGAGGAGATGAAGTCTTGATTAGCCATCCTAACCCCCCGCTTGCACCTACCCATTCTCCAACGACTGCACCAATCACAGATGATACTGAAGCAATTTTGAGTCCAGATATTAAATAAGGAAATGAATATGGTATCTGAATCTTATAAAAAATTTGCATTTTACTTGCACCAAATTGTTTGGTCATCATAATCATTTCTGAATCAGCCGACTTTAGTCCATCCAAAAAATTAACAATTATTGGAAAGAATGAAATGATAGCAACAATTATAATCTTGGAGAAAATATTAGGACCAAACCATACTAAAAGAAGAGGTGAAATAGTAATTACAGGAATTGTTTGAGTAGCTATGAGCAACGGATAAACACTCTTCTCTACCGACTTAAAGAAAAATATTATTAAAGAAAAATTTACAGCTACTATTACTGAGAGTAATAATCCTAATAGAACCTCAATAGATGTAGTTAAAAGATGTTTTAAAATGATATCTATAGATAAAAATAATTCTTTTATAATTGAAGATGGTGGAGGCAAAAACCAATCAGCAACATCTAGAACTCTTACTAAAAGTTCCCATAAAATAAATAAAGAGAAAGTAAGTGCTATTGAAGGCATAAACTTAAATATATTCTTAATCATCCGATATCTCCAAATTGTTCTTAATTTCCCAGTATAAACTTAGTTTTTCTTTATCATTTCTTGCTATAACTTCTATCTCTTTAACAATTTTTCCTGGATTAGCATTAAGAATAATTATTCTGTCTGATATCTTAATAGCTTCATTTATATCGTGGGTAACAAAAATTACCGACATTTTAAATTTTATTAATATATCTAATAACCAATCTTGCAAATCCTCTCTTGTTATAGAATCTAATGATCCGAAAGGTTCATCTAGTAAAAGTATTGGCCTTTCCAATAAGAATGACCTAATTAAAGAAACTCTTTGTCTCATTCCTCCGGATAACTGATGAGGAAACTTATTACCTATCCCTTCAAGTTTAAATTCAGACATTAAACTTAGTGCCTTTGGATGAGATTCATCTTTTTTAGTCCCAGATATCTCTAATCCAAAAACAGCATTATCTAAAACATTTTTCCAAGGAATAAGTAAATCTTTCTGTTGAGAATATGAAAAATTGTTAATTTTTCCCTCATAAGAAGTGTTAGTAATTATTTTTCCTGTAAAATCATCATCAATCCCGGATATTGAATTAAGAAGTGTTGTTTTTCCGCAACCACTTGGTCCAAGTATAGAAATTATTTCATTTTCTTTTAAATCGAATGATATTCCTTCAAAAATTTTTTTGTTATTAAAAGATTTTGAAAGATTTGCAATCTCTAAAACTATACTCAATTGTATTCCCTTCGCTGGCATTATCCAGAAATCAGGTATTTTACGGGTCGGCTTACCTTGAAACCCTCTCAGCAAATTGCTCCCCAAATACTTCAGCAATATTATTTCAATTTATTTGTATTATCAAGGGAGAAAAATAGACTTAGGTTAGATGCATAAACTAAATAAAAAAGATGAAAAAGAACAAATCTGTATAATATGCGGCGCAAAAATACTTGATGTTCATTGTAAAATTAAATGTCAGAATTGTGGTTATATAAGGGATTGCTCAGACCCATAGATATGAATGATAAAAAAATAAAAAATTTAAAATTGCTAACCTTATTAATATTAATTTTTATTTTTGTATTTTCTTGTTCTTCAGGCCCTAACACTGATCTATCTGCCCAAGAAATACTAAATCAAGCCTCATCAAAACTAGATAAATGGAACTCATTTAGATTCAGTCTTGAACATGAAAAGGGTGTAACAAGCCTTTCAAATGGCTTATATCAATTAAAGTCAGTGAGAGGCGAGGTAATTCTTCCTAGAAGAGTAAAACTTGAAACAAATGCTATTACTTTTGGTCAATTGATTAAGTTAGATGTAATTCTAATAGATGGAAGAAGTTATTGGACTAATCCAATCAATCAAAAATGGAGCGAAATACCTGAAGGGCAAAGTCCATTTGGAACTTTCGATGTTGGAGAGGTGATTTTAAATATACTTTCAAGTATGGACTCGCCTCAAAAATCAACAATTTCTGGAAATAAGGTTGAAATTCTTGGAAAAGTTGAAGCAAAAGTTTTTGAACCATTAGTTGGAGAGTCTGACCCAACCAAAATAGCGGATGTAACACTAACGGTTGATCTAAAAAATATGAACGTAATTTCAGCAAAAATTGTTGGCAAAGTAAACCCTCTAGATGATGAAGATGTAATAAGAATTATTGAAATATGGGATGTAGATGTTGTATTCAAAGTTGAGGCTCCATTGTGATATATAGAATCTCAAAAACGTTTAAATCTTACCTTTTATTATTACCTTTTTGTGCGGGGGTTTTTCTTGGAGCAGACGACCAAACAAAAGTAGTAACTATTCTTCCCCAAATAATGATTGACTTTGAAATACCAATTACTAACCTTGATACAGCATCATGGTTAATCACAATATACCTAATTGGTTATACTGCCGTAATGCCTCTAACTGGAAGATTATCGGACAAATTTGGTTTTAGAAATCTTTTTTTAATATCTTTAATTATATTTTCAATAGGTTCAATTTTAACCGCTCTAAGCCCAGAAATTTCTAAATTATTTCACAGAGAACCTAATGTAAATTGGATACTTGCTACAAGATTCTTTCAATCCATTGGAGGAGGTGCGTTGGTACCGATTTCAATTGCTGCTGCTGGTTTTATAGTACCAAGAAATAAACTTCCTATTGCTTACGGACTAATTGGAGCAAGCGCTGAAGCAGGAGGAGTATTTGGCCCACTGGTTGGAGGCCTTATGACTCAATTGCTTTCTTGGGAGTGGGCATTCTGGATAAACTTGCCGCCTGCTTTAATTATTATAGTTTCTATATTCATTTTTATACCAAAAAATAAATTTCAAGATATTAAAATTGATTACGCAGGATCTTTCATTTTTTTCTTATTTATTTCATCTATAACTCTTGCATGTGCTCAAATCACAAAATCTAACGAACTTTTAATTTTGTTTTCTTCGATCTCAATAATTACATTGATTATTGGAATTTTTATATACAGAACAACAGATGAGTTTATTGTGCCTAAAAAGATACTAAAAAATATATTATTCCTTATATCTAATTTAACTCATTTCTTTATTGGCATTACCTTAATTGTTGCTATTATTACTGTGCCTGTAATGGCAGAAACAATTTTAGGAGCTACTCCACTTGAAGGAGGTTTGAGATTATTAAGACTAACAATTGCTTTATCTTTAGGGGCATTTATGGGAGGAATACTTACTCAAAGGATAGGTGCAAAAATTCCATTACTATTCGGATTTATATTAATTTCAATTGGTTTTTTCTTTATGTATGGATGGGATTTAAATATTTCTGATCCATTCATGACAATACATTTATCAGTAATAGGTCTTGGATTTGGAATTTGCATTTCACCAATAACGTTCTGTGCTATGAAACATATAAAAGACACTGAAAGAGGTTCAGCATCATCAATATTAACTGTATCGAGAATGATGGGAATGACTATTGGACTTTCTTCTCTAACGGCTTGGGGCACCACAAGATTCTCTAGTTTAACTAGTGATCTTGCAGGATTTTCTCTTGATCCTTTAGCCCAACAAAAATTAACCGATACTACCTTAAATTCAGGCCTTCAAGTGTTTCAAGAATTTTTCTTAATTGGACTTATTGTCAGTTTAATAGCAATACCTATAGGTTATATAATGACGTCGATGAAATAATTAACTTTTTTCTTTGTTGGATTGTTTTACTTCACTATCAAGTCTTTGTAATTCGTAATTTTCATGGTCTACATAAGACATTAATTCATAAAAAATCTCATGGCCTGCCCTATCTCTAATAAGGTTATGCATTTTTTGGCATATATCTCTATAAGATATGTGGCCCTGTTTCGCTGTCCTAAGTTCTATTAAATGGAAAGCTTGGCGAACATTTAAAGTTAATGAATACCGTATTTTATGCCCAAATAATAAAGCGTACTCTCTTAGTTCAGGAAATTTATCATTTATTCTGTCATGAAGTTCAATTGAATCTTCAACAATCTTTATACATTTATCAATTAAGCCAGATTTTTCCACTTCATCAGGCATATCAAATCCATTATCAGGTGACATTTTTTGCCACTCTATAGTCATTAACCTATGCCTTTGAAGATCCCTAAAAGCCCCATAATCGGATAAAATATCAAAAGAATAATATGAATTTTCAAAAGCCCTTCCAGGTTTATGCCTTCTATTTTTTCTATGACCTGTATATCTATGTAAAACTTCGCTAATTTCATTTCTACTAAAATTAGATGCAATTTTTTTTAGGTCAGACAAAGATTTCTGAGATGACGAATAAAGACAATATGCTGCTATCTTTTTTTCAGCATCATCTTCCCATTCTACAAGATTTACATCTGGCGCATTAGATACAGAATTACTAATATTTTCATTAACATAATTTTGGGTTTGAATTTGATTTTCTCTTAAATAATTAGACCACTCTATACCCCTATTATCCACGTCAACTCTCTTAAGAAAAGAAGGAATAACTTTTCTTAATTCTTCTAAAATCATATCTGAATAATCTCTAACTTCACTAGAAGGATGCACTCTCATTCTCATTAATAATTGTTCATAGGCCTGGCCACTTGCAAAAATACCAACATTTGACAATGTGGAGGTAGGCAAAAAATATCTTGCTACATCACATGCTTTTGCCCTTATAGTACCGTTATAGGCTTGCATACTAACGTCTTCTTCTTTGGGAAACTCTTTTTTATAAATTTCTACTAAAGTTCTAACTAATTCAGAATAGGTTTCAAAAGTATTGTCCATAGTTTTTATGTACTCTTTTTCTATTCGAGACCCTTTAAACTCTTTAGGCATCATATATCTATATGAATCTCCCATTTTCTGGTCATAATAAATATATCTTGTACTTTGTTCTAAGTATGATGCTATTCTTCCCCATTCTAAAACTTTTGTTAAAAGGTTGGATGCTTGTTCGCAAGCTAGGTGTGCAGCCCCCAACTGAGCGACTGAGTCGTCTCCATATTGAGTAAAGACCCTTTCATACAAATTTTCTGCCTTAGTGCTATCTATTTCTATTGACTCAAATTTGTCATCTTCATTCCAAAATTCATCTAAAAAAAGCCTCCTGAGAGATTTTGGAGATCTGCTATATCTTGCATAAAGAGCCCCTTTAACTACTTCAGGCATATTAATTAGACAAAAAACCGGCTTATCTAAATTGGTAAAATGGTTTAAAAGTATAGCCTCTTCTTCTTTGGTAAACTCTTCTTGATAGTACAAATTCGGTATATCCTGCTCTATCCAAAAATTTTATTCGGAGATTCAAGAATTGACTTTAATTCTCCTAAAAACATAGCCGCTTCTGCACCATCATTAACTCTGTGGTCAACAGATAGGGTCATTTTCATTTGTTGAGAAACTTTTATCTCACCATTATCTACTACTGCCTCTTCCCGGGCCTTTCCGACAGATAAAATTGCAGATTGAGGAGGAACAATAATGGCTGTAAATTGATCTATATCAAACATACCTAGATTGCTCACACTAAAAGTTCCTCCACTATTTTCTTCTTGCGTTAAAGGGTCACCTTCTCCTTTTGCTCTAGTTGCCAGATCTTTGGCTGAGTTCGAAATTTCTTCTAAATTTTTACTCTCACAGCCCAATACTGCAGGAACTATTAAACCTTCAGGTAGAGCAATTGCCATACCAATATTTATACTTTGATTCTCAATAAGATTTCCTTCACTAAATGATGAATTAAATTTAGGGAATTTCTTCAAGGACTGAGTAACTGCATAAATAACAACATCATTCACTGATACTTTTAATCCCTTTGATTTATTAAATTCGGATCTGGCCTTAATTACTGCTGTCATATCCGCTGAATTACTTATATAAAAATGCGGAATCTCGGTCTTACTTTTTGAAACAACTCCAGCTATAGCCTTCCTCATGGAAGTGAGAGGTATGGTCTTGGAATTACCTGATGGTTGTTCTGATTCAGTAGATCCACCACCTTCAGCAGCGGCTTCAACATCTTCTCTTGTGATCCTTCCGCCTGGCCCTGTCCCTGAAACAGTTGATATATCCACGCCAAGTTCAACTGCTAGTTTTTTTGCTATTGGAGATGCTTTAACTCTTGCGCCAGCAACTTTATCTTGAGATACGGAAGGTGACTCATTTTTTTGAGGAGCATCTGTTGATTTTGAGGCTGCTTCAACAGAAGATGGTGCAGCAGAATCAGGTATTTCGTCTCCTTCTCCCCCTACATATGCTATAAGATCTCCTACAGGCACTACCTGACCTTCAGGTACAACAATCTTCTTTAAAATACCTTCTCCATAAGACTCCATTTCAACAACCGTTTTGTCAGTTTCAATTTCAGCAAGCTTATCACCTCTTTTTACTTCATCTCCTTCTTTTTTAAGCCACTTAACTATAGTGCCTTCAGTCATATCGGCCCCCATACTTGGCATTGTTACTTCGGTTATCATTATTGTTCCTCCTAATTTATAAACTATATCCTATCTCAATTTGCTTCAAAATTTTAGGCACACTAGACATTGCATGCTGCTCTAATTTTCTATTATAAGGCCAAGGTACATCTTCGCTTCCAACTCTAAGTAATGGGCCATCTAGATAATCACCGCTTGATTCTTGGACAGATGCTGCTAACTCAGCCATTACACCACCTGTTTTTCTTGCAGTATCAAGCAAAAGGGCTCTTCCAGTTTTTTGTACAGACTCATTAACAGTTTTATAATCCATTGGGCTTAGACTTCTTAAATCTATAACCTCACTAGAAACCCCTCTAGATTTCAATTCTTCTGATACTTTTGCCAACATAGGCATCCCATGCCCATACGAAACCAATGTAATATCCTCACCAACTATTTTAATATCTGCCTTTCCAATTTCAACTTCATAATATTTATCATTCACCTCACCTTTTAGTCCATATAATCCAGCAGATTCCGCATATATAACTGGGTTTGGGTCTTTTATTGAAGATCTAATCAGTCCAAGCGCATCAGACGGATTTGAAGGAGCAACAACTTTAAGTCCAGGGACTTCGCAAAGCCATGTTTCGAAACTTTGTGAATGTGTGGCTCCAAGTTGCATCCCAGCCCCAGTCGGAGCCCTGATAACCATTGGGACATTAACTTGACCTCCAGACATATATCTAATATTGGCAGCCATATTCACTATTTGATCAAAACCAACCAAAGAAAAACTAATTGACATTAATTCTACTACTGGTTTTAACCCTGCTGCAGCACTTCCAATCCCAGCTCCTATAAAAGCTGCTTCTGAAATGGGCGTATCTTTGATTCTTTCAGGTCCATATTTTTCAAGAAAACCGGAGGTTATGGCATAGGCGCCTCCGTAAGCACCAATATCTTCCCCCATAATAAATACATTAGGGTCAGAATCTAACGCCTCCATTAAGCCTTTCTGGATAGCCTGTCTTACAGTAATTTCACTCATTATGCATAAATATCGTTGTTAATATCATTTAGATCTGGCTCAGGACTTTCCGTAGCAAATTTTACTGCTTCTTCAAGTTCATCATCTACAGATTTAGATATTTTTTCTATATCTATATCTGCAGCTATGCCTTCTTTTATTAAATAATTATTAAAATTAATTAAAGGGTCTTTCTTTTTCCATTCCTCAAGTTCCTTTTCTGCTCTATACTTTGCCGGATCAGCCATTGAATGTCCTTGAAATCTAAAAGTGGTAGCTTCTATAAAAGCAGGACCAGAACCAGATCTAACCTTTTTTATAGATTCCTCAGTAACTTCCTTAACTGCCAAAACATCCATCCCATCAACAATGGTGCTTGGTATGCTGTAATTTTCAGCTAAGTTGCCAAAGGATTTGCCATTATTTCTAATTCTTTCAACGCTTGTCCCCATGCCATAAAAATTATTTTCAAGAAAAAATAATATTGGCAATTTCCAGACACTTGCTAAATTCATTGTTTCATGAAAAGTTCCTTGATTAGTTGCACCATCCCCAAAGTAAACAACTGTAATACTATCCTTATTTTGATACTGAGAGGCTAAAGCAAAGCCTGCAGCCAGAGGGATTTGAGCTCCAACAATAGCATGCCCTCCCATAAAATTTTTACCGGCATCAAATAGGTGCATAGATCCGCCTTTTCCTCCGCTTACACCCGTTTTTTTTCCAAAAAGCTCTGCCATTAAAGGTCCGGTTTCTAAGCCTCTAGCTATAGCATGCCCATGATCCCTATAATGAGTAACAATGAAATCATCTTCTCTTAAGGGAGTTATAGAACCAACAGCAATCGCTTCTTCACCAATATAAAGATGAAGGAACCCTCTTATAAAACCCTTAGAATAATTCTCTCCACAAGACTCCTCAAAGCGCCTTATGAGATACATTTTTCTGTATAAATCTAGATACTCTTTTTTTTCCATTTATTTACCTGATCGAGTGTTATTTAATATTACAACACATTGGTTTGTTAAAGAAATTAATTTCATTAAACCTTTCTTGCTGCATTACAAACATTTTTCATAAGCATTGCTATTGTCATAGGGCCTACTCCCCCAGGAACTGGAGTTATTAATGAAGCTTTATCTTTAGTAGATTCAAAATCTACGTCTCCAACTAATTTATATCCTGATTTCCGACTCTCATCTTCTACCCTATTGATTCCAACATCAATAACTATTGCTCCATTTTTTATCATAGATCCATTTAGAATGTTAATAGAGCCTGTTGCTGCTATAACTATGTCGGCTTTCAAAGTAAATTCAGACAAATTTTTTGTTTTGCTGTGGCACAAAGTGACAGTAGAGTTTGAATTTTTTCCTCTTCCGCTCATTAGAGCAAAAAGAGGCCTTCCAACAATATTGCTTCTCCCTATTATTACTACTTTCTTGCTAGGCAAATTTATACCTGCCCTGCGAAATATTTCCATTATGCCAAAAGGAGTTGCAGGAATAAATCTAGGATTTCCTGAATTAAGAAATCCAATATTCTCACTAGTAAGCCCATCTACATCTTTAGTTGGATCTATAAATTCAATTATTTCTCTTTCATTTAAATTTTTTGGGATTGGTAGTTGCAACAAAATACCATCAATATCATCATTATTGTTTAAATTATTTATCTCGTCTTTTAGAATATTTTTATCTATATCTGATTCAAATCTTATTAACTCTCCTTTTATTCCCACTTTAGAACATGCTTTGAGTTTAGCCTTGATATAAGATTCTGAGGCTGGGTTATTGCCTATTAAAATAATTGATAATGCAGGAGATCTACCTAAATTTTTTGAAATCTGATGCAAATCATTAGAAATTTCTTCAAGTATTTTTTTTGAAATTTCTTTTCCATCAATTAACATCACATAAAAATATAGTTGGTTTAAGCCATAAGTTTATAATTTACCATGAGTGAGAACAAAAATATGCACATAGGAATAGACATTATTGAAATAGATAGAATTAAGTTTGTTCTTAATAAGCACCCTAAAAGATTTCTAGAAAAAATTTTTACAGATTACGAAATAAATTATTGCAAAGGAAGACCTGCTCAATTAGCCGCAAGATTTGCTTCAAAAGAAGCTGGAATGAAGGCACTTGGAACTGGAATACGAGGGGTGGGATGGAGAGAGATAGAAGTGCAAAGACATGCAAGCGGAAAACCCTATTTAATACTCTATGGAAGAGCAAAAAAGAGGGCCGAAAAACTTAATATAAAATCTATTGAATTAAGTATAAGTCATTCAAAAAA
>CESD01043948.1_pt1 | contig 11928 bp, 11 predicted proteins | sample 531191 | NCBI WGS metagenome assembly CESD01 (sample SAMEA2622021, study PRJEB7988) | marine metagenome | biome: marine biome (ENVO:00000447); feature: deep chlorophyll maximum layer (ENVO:xxxxxxxx); material: "saline water (ENVO:00002010), including plankton (ENVO:xxxxxxxx)" | depth 188 m
TTGCCCTTGATCCTTATACGTCCCATGGCCACGACGGAGTGCTCGATAAGAATGGGTATGTAGATAATGATAAGAGCCTGCCTATTCTGGCTGAGCAAGCCCTAGTTCTAGCGAAGGCTGGAGCAGATATGATAGCTCCTTCGGATATGATGGATGGAAGGGTTCGCTTTATTCGAGAGGCACTAGAAAATAATTCTTTTTTTAACACCTTGATACTCTCTTATGCCGCCAAATATAGCTCAAAATTTTATGGGCCTTTCAGAGATGCAGTGGGCTCTTCAGCTAATTTAGGAGCAGGAAGCAAAGACACTTATCAGATGTCTGTTTCTAATATTGAAGAAGCTTTACAGGAAGTTGGACTGGATATTCAGGAAGGTGCCGATATGGTTATGGTTAAGCCTGGAATGCCATATTTAGACGTAGTTAAGGCTGTTAAAGATGAATTTAAGGTTCCAACCTTTGTTTACCAAGTGAGTGGTGAGTATGCGATGCTAAAAGCAGCTATAGAAAATGAATGGCTTGCAGAAGATGTTATGCTTGAAGCTTTATTGTGCTTTAAAAGAGCGGGTGCTGACTGTGTCTTAACTTATGCAGCTAAAGAAATTGCAACTAAAATAAATAGCTAAAAAGTAACTTGCCTAATACTAAATTCTTAAACTCACTTAATAGGACACCTCAAAAAGGTCCTCCGATATGGTTCATGAGGCAGGCTGGAAGGTATCATGATCATTATCAAGCTTTAAAAAAAAATCATTCTTTCGAGGAGCTCTGTAAAAAGCCATTACTTGCAGCAGAGACGGCCATGGGGCCTATTAATGAATTTGATTTTGATGTGGCTATACTCTTTAGCGATATATTATTCCCTCTTGAAGCACTGGGCATGGATTTATCTTATGCCCCCGGACCTCAATTTGGTGAGCATCTCAACGAAGATAATGCTTCTAGCCTTCTAACCAAAAAAAATCCGATAAACTTTATGGACTTTCAAGGAGAAGCAATTGAAAGAACATTAGAAATGCTTCCGAATGAAAAGTCCTTAATAGGTTTTGTAGGAGGGCCGTGGACTTTAATAGCTTATGCGTGCAACATCAATAAAGACTTACGAAATATCAATTTAAATAACTTTCAATCTAGCCTACTGGAAGGCGTGATACTGCCTCTGCTTAAAGAGAATATACAATTACAATTGAATGCAGGAGCTGAAATTGTAATGATCTTTGATTCGGCAGCTCACCAGCTTTCTAATGGAGACCTTGATATCTATTTAGAAAAAACTTTTGGAGCCCTCACTAAAGAGTTTCCTAATAAAGTTGGTTACTATGCCAAGGATGGAATTGACTACGACACTATAATTTCTAAACAAATCGATCAACAGGTAAAACTGGCTGGCATGGGATTAGATTCTAATATAGACATTAGAGATTATTTTAAAAAAACAAACCATGGCTTTATACAAGGAAATTTTAATGAGCGTTTCCTCACCTTGCCCCATAAGGAGTTCTTGCAAAAACTAGAAAGCTTTATAAGTCATATGTCTGCTCTTGAATCAGAAGAAAGAGCAGGATGGGTGTGCGGGCTAGGTCATGGTATTTTGAAGACCACTCCTCAGGAAAATGTTAAAGAATTTGTGTTAAGAATTAGGGAATCTTTTTAAATTAAAGATGGATATTGAAGAAAAAAAATCTCTTACTTCCTCTTGGTTTAGAGAGTTAAGGAACAAATTCTGCGAGGACTTTGAAGATATTGATGGTTGCAAATTCGAAAGAAAGCATTGGGACCATAAATTTGAGGGTGGCGGTGAAATAAGCATCATGAAAGGTAATGTATTTGAAAAAGTTGGTGTAAATATATCTACAGTATCAGGACAATTTGATGATGATTTTAAATCAGAAGTAAAAGGTACAGAAGAAGCTCCCAACTACTGGGCAAGCGGTATTAGCTTGGTAGCACACATGCATTCACCCAAAGTTCCTGCATTTCATTTTAATACCCGATTTATAGTGACTGGAGATTCTTGGTTTGGAGGAGGAGCCGATATAACTCCAACCATCGTCCCCGAAAAGGAAGTTGCATTCTTTCATCAATGCATGAAAGAGGCTTGTGACTCTTCTAATCCTAAATATTACGAAACATACAAAAGAGCCTGCGATGAGTATTTTTATCTGCCTCATAGATCAGAGGCCAGAGGAGAAGGAGGGATTTTTATAGACCACCTAAAAACAAATGACTGGGACAATGATTTTTCTTTTATAAAAGAGGTAGGACTCGCTTCATTAAAAGCCATAACTACCATTATCAGTAATCTAAAAGATGAGCAATGGACTGAAGAAGACAAAGAAAAACAATTAGTCAAAAGAGGCAGGTATGTTGAATTTAATTTGCTTTGGGACAGGGGAACTGCATTTGGTATAAAGACTGGTGGCAATACTGATGCCATATTGATGTCTATGCCACCAAATGCAAAATGGAACTGAGAAAATAAAATAAAGATGTTAAAGACCCTTATTTTATATAGCTCAACTGATGGACATACAAAAAAGATATGTGAAAGAATTTCATCGAACGTTAACAAAGTTCTGAATGTAGACTTGAAACCTCTTAACAGTCTTGAGGACAATACACTACAAGAGTATGAACAAATAATTATCGGAGCAAGTATAAGGTATGGCAAGCATAATCCTAGTGTCTATAAGTTCATTGAAAACAATTTAGATTATCTAGAAAAAAATAAAAGCTCTTTTTTTAGCGTAAATGTAGTCGCTAGAAAAAAAGGTAAAAATACGCCTGAAACAAATCCTTACATTAAAAAATTCCTATCTATATCAAAATGGAAACCTAAAAATATCGCAGTTTTTGCTGGAAAAATTGATTATCAAAAATATGGATTGATAGATAAATACATGATTAAACTGATAATGTGGATAGGAAAAGGTCCAACTGACATTAAAGGAGTATTCGAGTTCACGGATTGGACAGAGGTTGACCGCTTCTCCGAAAAATTGATCTAGTCCTTTGATATTTTATCATTTTTGTCCTTTTACTAATTTACTTTTTATCGCGGCATGCTCCTTTTCACCGAACTTAAATTTTTTGTACAAAAGAAAAGCTCCTAGGCTATAAAAGATTAATGGAACTAAGCCATACAAACTTATCAAAGCAATCTTTACTTCCATAGTTTGCGGTTGATTAGGGACAAAACCTGAAAACTGCAATACAAAACCAGTAAGTAATAACATGATTCCGGTTGCGCTCTTAAAAACAAAATTTGCAGCTGCGAAGTAAGTGCCTTCTTTTCTTTCCCCAGTTAAATACTCATCATAATCGATGACATCACCTTTTATAGAAGGGCCTACAGCTCCGCCACAACCTGCAGCTATCCCACCCAATATAGCACCAGTGAAAATAACAATTAATCTTTCTGTTACCGTATCTAAGAAAGGAATAATAAATATGCCCCCAAAGGCTATCCCTGTTGCCCCTAAGCTGAATATCCAGAGCTTTATTTTTCCAAACTTTCTTGAAAGTGGAATCCATAAAGGAACTGATGCAGCAGCTGGAAACATATAAGCAAATATGATGAGTGGGGCCCACGCAGGAGCTTCAACAACGTATTGAGTGACGTAAAGGGTTAAAACACCTATTACTGCTCCTCCTAAATTTTCAATAAAAAGTATTATTAACAAAATTTTTGCATGAGGATTTTTCCAGACATCCCTAAAAGCCTTAAAAGGATTTTTGTTAACTCTATTTTGATAATCTGGCCTTTCTTTTAATTTAGATACTGAAAAAATTATAAATACTGACATAACTAAAACTGACAACAAGGCTAGATTGCTAGCAAGCTCTCTTACATTTCCTTCTGGGTTAACTTCTTCATTGATTAAAACGCTCATTGAGACAAGGGCAAGAATTGAACCTAAAGTGAAACCAATATGTCGTACTCCAAACAGCTTAGTTCTTTCATGATAATCGTCTGAGAGCTCGGCCCCTAAAGCCATGTGAGGAACTAAGAACAAGGTCATAGCGGAGTAAAATCCTAATATTGCAAACATCATCCAGGTGTCTAAAGCCTGTCCTTCCAAAGAGATTGGTGGGGAGAAAACAGCTAAAAATCCAAAAGCTATAGGTATGAAGCTAACAAGAATCCATGTCCTTCTCCTACCAAATCTAAAAGTGGTTCTATCACTTAAATATCCAGCCAGAGGATCTGAAATAGCATCCCAGATCCTTGAAATACTAAATATAGCTCCCATCACTGCAGGAGCTATGAGAAGTATATCTGTAGAGAATTTCATGATGTACAGATTTACTAATAGATACATATAACCTGCACCTATCCCGGGAAGCCCATAAATAATTGAAGTTCCTATTGGAACTGTTTGATTTTCAGTAGACAACTTTAGTAATTTCGTCCTATCAGTTCTTCTATGTTGCTGCGATGAAATGAATGCACAGTCTTCGTCCTGAATTTAGTTATGTTAGCTTCAAATTTTATATGTTTCGCGTGACTCATATTTACCCCAAAGTTAATGTGAAGATTAATAGGAAGGGTTCAGAGAAGCAAGAAGTATCATTTTTTTAAGGCTTCTGATACTGCTTTTAGAGCATCATAAGAGTGAATTGTCTCTAGATTAGGTCTAATAAAAATTTTAACTGCTAAGTTTCTTATCTTCATTAATAATGAATTTGAGATGTGGTTAAACTTGCCTTGAAAGTTAGATCTTTTCTGTATATGACTTGCTCTTGAAAGTCTTAAAAAGTCATAAGGTTTAGAAATAATGCTAGGGTCATCTTTGAAGTTATTTACTAAATAAGCCAAAGTAAAAGCGTCTTCAATAGCCATACATCCGCCTTGCCCAAGAAAAGGCACCATCGGATGTGCGGCATCGCCTAAAAGAAAAACCTTACCTTTGGAGAGTGTGTCTGGAACCCTTCTATCAAAGATTCCCCACTTGTAAACCTTGTCAGCAGCCAAAAACACCTGACTGATATTTACATTCCACTCCTCAAAGGACTTCAATAGATCTCTTTTGTCACCCTCTCTTTTCCAGGACTCTTCTTCCCAGATATCTTTTGATTCAATAGCTACAAAATTTATCTTATCTTTATGCCCCATAGGATAATGAACGACATGACCTCCAGGACCATGGTAAATATTTACTTCTTCATTGCCATGAAATTCTGGAAAATCAGCTCTATCTACGACCCCTCTCCAAGCAACGTATTTAGTAAATTTAGGTTCAGAATTATCAAACAGTTCTTTTCTTGTACTGGACCTAATCCCATCACAAGCCAATATCAAATCTGCAATATATTTTGTTCCCTCAAAACCAAAGAGTTCTCCGTTGTCGGCGTCAATTCTTTCTACTGGCCTGGAGAGATGTAAATTGCCACCCAAGCCTACAAACCTAGCTGCAAGTAATTTTACAAAGTCTCGTCTATCTATTGTCACAAAGTCTTTAGTAAACTTCATATAAGCTATATCTTTTGCCGTTTTGTAATGTCTTATGTAAGAGCCTGTGGGTGTATAGCTGCTTTTTTCTAATTCACTATATATGTTGAGATGTTTTAGGAGAGAAGTTGCATTTCTAGATAATGTGATCCCTGCTCCAAATTCTGTAACTGACTCAGATTTTTCGAAAATATCTACCTTAAAACCAAATTCTCTTAATGCACACCCTGTTGTAAGACCAGATATCCCTGCTCCAATTATTGCTATGCTTTGAATCATTTAAATTGTTTTTGAATTTATTTGTAACTTTCTTTGAGCTCTTTCTTTTCTTCTAGTTTTGTCATTTACTTGACCTACTAACTGGCCGCAGGCTGCCATAATATCGTCTCCTCTAGTTGAGCGTATCGTGGTCACATACCCCCTTCCTTGCAAATATTTCTGAAAGCGCTTTACCCTGTTTCCAGATGGTTTCTCATATTGTGATTCTGAAAAAGGATTAAAAGGTATTAAATTAATCTTGCAAGGGAGCTGAGTCAAAAGCTCACACAACTCCTCAGCTAAGTCTAAACTATCATTAACTCCATCTATTAAAATATATTCTATGGTTGTGACTCTTTTATCTGAGCAACCCTCTACATATCTTTTAACTGCATCTAGAAGTTCTTGAATTGGATACTTTTGATTAATTGGAACTAATTTATTTCTTAATTCATCATTGGGGGCGTGTAAAGAAATTGTTAAAGCTACATCTGTTACCTTTCCTAATGCATCAATCTTAGGCACAATCCCTGAAGTGCTTAAGGTAACTTTCCTTTTCGAAAGACCATATGCATTATCATCCATCATTAAGTTCATAGCTTCCACAACAGGTTCAAAATTTAATAATGGCTCGCCCATGCCCATCATAACCACATTGGTTATGTGCCGATCTTCAGATGATCTTGGCACTCCATATGAATTAGCCGCCACCCAAACCTGACCTATAATCTCAGCCAAGGTTAAGTTTCTTGAAAATCCCTGTTTGCCTGTAGCACAAAAGCTGCAATCCACAGCGCAGCCTACTTGAGAAGAAACACATAAAGTGGCTCTATTTTTTTCTGGTATAAGTACCATCTCGATAAGATCTTTGTTTCCCACGCTTATTACCCACTTTCTTGTGCCATCTTTAGATGTTTTTTCGTAGACCACCTCTGGCGCACTTATAACACAATGTTTCTCAAGCTTTGTCCTTAGATCTTTTGATAAATCAGTCATTTTTGAAAAATCCGAAATACCCCTTTGATGAATCCATTTCATTACCTGTACAGCTCGGAAAGGTTTTTCTTCAATTGTTGTAAAAAAATCTTCTAAATTCTTTTGACTTAAGCCCAAAAGGTTAATTGCTTCTGAGTTTTTTATGATATCCATTTTAATTATTATGATTCGATAAAAGCTTGTCTTGCCTTTGAATGCGAAACCAGAATTGTGAAAGGATAAGCAGATTTATACAACCCATTATTCCTGCAAAAGTAAAAGCCCAAATGTAATTTCCTTCAGAATCAAAGAAGTAACCCCCTAAAAAACCCCCGAGCCCCATACCTATCCACCCAAAAAAAGATGTTAAGCTCATGGCTCTAGCAGCAAATTGTGCCGAAACCATTACTCTTGTGCATACTAAAATACTAGACATTACGCCGGAGTAGGTAAATCCAAAAAAGGCTGCTAATAAGTAGATACCTGCTGTCGTCGAGACCTGAGGAAACCAAATAACAAATATTGTTTGGCCTAATGACATAAGAAAATATCCGGGCAATGGCCCTATGTAGTCTCCTAGCATGCCTCCAAATATTCTGCCCAATGCTCCGCAAATCATTAAAATCATCAATACTCTAGTTGCAGACTCTAAAGAGAAACCAGAATCTGTTAACAGGGGCACTAAGTGCATTATAGGAACAGCCATACATATACAACAAAAGATAACAGCCACACTTATCCATATAACAACCTCTTTTTCTGAGATAGAGAAAGTTCTATCCTCAGATTCTATCTGATTGCGTGCTCTTTCTCGCCAAGGTGACTCTTTTATAAGAAGGGCAATGGGAAAAGCTATCAATGCATAGATAAAGGCCAAAGTAACATAAGCACTTTGCCATCCGGATAAATTAATTAGATAACCACTAAGGTGTGGAATAAATGCCTGACCCACAGCTCCTCCTGATGCAGCTATACCTAAAGCTAACCCTGGATTTTCACGAAACCAAAAACCGACATTTGCATACAGAGGAGAAAATAAAAGAGCACTTCCAAATGCTCCGTATAAAAAATAAAGAATATAAAATTGAAATAATGAATTTTGCGTACTCAACATATAAAGACACAGGGTCATTGCGGCAGCACCAATTACACCAAACCATCGAGTGCCATATTTGTCTGCAACTATTCCCCAAATAACACCAAACAAAGCTGAAGACAAAGAAGCAACTGTATAAGCAAGAGAAGTGGCACCTCGCGACCAACCAAAATCTAAAGAAATGGGTTTTAGAAATACAGAAATTGAAGCTAAGGAACCAAAAGCAAGCCCGCTTAGAACAAAAACCACCACAACCATAACCCAGCCGTAATTAATACTGCGATCCTTTAATAAGTCTTCAATAATTCGCATATTTAGTTCAGAATAAATTTTAGTGGGTTTTATTAATCTCATCAGCAACCCAGCTGATTGACCAATTATGTCCTAACTTATTTCCTTTGTATGTTTGAGGAAGCCTGGTAACCAAACTATTTTTGATTTCTACTACTTGAGGATCATATTTTAAATCCCTAAAAGCACCATCTAGTTCTTGGATTGTTCTCCATTGATGTAGGCTTGTATTAGTTCCGAGAGTAACTGGTGGTTTGTAATCACAAATAGAAGATAGAAAATTCATTCCCTTTAAGGGACCTGCAATTGAGTGAATTTGTAAAGGCATGTCCATATCCCAAGTTTGAGATAAGGCAGTTACTAGCAAACCACCGTAGCTATGACCAACCAATATTACTTTATTTAGATTAGGGTTATTTTTAGTTTTATCTTTTATCAATTTAAGTAAAGTGTCGATTGATGGGTCGGGACATCCGTCATCGTCCCAACGAAAAAAAGAAACTAAATTTTTGTTTTCGTTGAGGGTCTGCAAGGGATATATCCACTCATAACCCCTACTATTACTTCCGTGAACCCCGATCAAAAGCGTATCTTGATATTGCCTAATCTCTTCTAAGTCGTGCAAGCCAAATGAAAAATTCATTAAAGATGCACCGGAAACAAATACGTCCTTATCAAGGTTAAAATTTTCAAGTGTTGCTTCTTTGCTTTCACTGCAAGAAAAAAGTAGAACAAAAACAATTATTAAACTTAAACTATTATGTTTCATTTATTGTTCTTCCATGTCCAGTTTGAGTTAATAAGGTAATTGAACACCGCAGCAACTGCAATGCCGGTTAAGTTAGCCAGAATATCATATAGTCCGAATATTAAAAAAAGTGATAAAAATACTAAGTAATTTATGACGGCTGCGAACCCGCTAACTAAGTGAAACTTCAAAAACCTTACTCTAATTCTACTTTGAGTAGATCTATTTCCAAAAGTCCAAAAATTGTGGAGAAAGAAATTTAAAATCAATGCGCATTCAATTGAAACTAATGGAGCTACAATCTCAGAAAAATTAAAATATCTTGTAAGAATAGTATAAACGCCAAGATTTACACCTACTCCTAGAAAACCTACCAGAGAGTATTTAATAAAATCCTCCATATTCCTGAAACCAAGTTTGGGGATATTCAAGAGAAATTCAATTTGATCTCTGAACGATAACTTCGAATCCCCTCCTTTTCTAGAAGTGAATGCAATTGGAATTTCTAAAATATCTGCACCACGCCAAGCTAAATCACATATTAACGAAGACTGGAAGCTGTAACCCCTTGTAGATAAGTAACCAAAATTAAGATCTTTTAAATAAGAGGTCTTTATGGCTCTATATCCGGATGTACAATCTTTTATATGAATTGCACCTCCTATATATCTAACTAATAAATTACCTATCTTACTAATCAGCAACCTAAACATAGAAAAGTCTGGCATAGATCCACCTGCTACATATCTAGAGCCTATTACTACGTCTCTTCCTTCTTCAATAGCATTTAAGAATTGAGGTATTAAAGCAGTATCATGTTGACCATCCGCATCCATTTGGAAAATTACGTCAGCCTCCAAACTGTCTAAGGCAAAGACAAAACCTCTCTTATAAGCATCTCCAAGACCTTTTTTTTGCCCAGAAATCAGATAAACATTATTGGCAGAGTCTATAACCCTTTCTACAATGTCCTGTGTTTGATCTGAAGAATTGTCATCTACCACCAATATAGAGAATACACTTTTGCTTTGGTTATGGCTTTCTTGAATGATTAGTTCAATTATATTTTCTATGTTCTCCTCTTCATTGTAGGTTGGAAGAACAAAACAAATTTTTTGATTTACTGTTTTTGAATCTATATCCACGTATCAAACCACATCCTTGAATAAAAACTCTCGCTAGTGATTTCCAGACCAAGCTGAAGAGGAAGCCAGTATACAGCAGAGATCAATATAAAGATTAAAGGGGCATAGTAAAGAAAGTAGTTTTCTCTTTTATTTTTAGTTGTCAGCCTATAAAGAAGAAAAGCTAAGGCCATGAAAGAAAAACAAGCTGCGGGCTGATAATGATAAATAAATGTAGATCTAGAAGCCGCTGCCCAAGGAATGAAGTTGGAATAAAAACCAATTAATATAAAACTAATTAGATAAGTTTCTTCCATAACTTTTTTTCTACTTACAGATTTTGAAATAACCTCAATCCATTTAAAGGTTAAAAGAATTACAGCAACTAATGATAAAAAATTAAGTGCTGGATTTGGTAGAAGATGAATTGCAGTAAATATTTCTGTACTCGTCCCATCTAAATGAATTATCGTTCCTGAATCAAAGAAATACGCTATAGGTCTAATCATCATAGGCCATGTGTACCAAGGAGAGCTGTAGGGGTGAGGCTTTTGATCAGTTGCATCAAAGTGATAAGCAATCATTTGAGAGTGTTGGTCTATCAGCGTATTCCCATTGTGAGAAAGATCAGGCAACCAAAAAACTAAGTAGACTAGAAAGGGTAAAACAAACACTAATGAGGCTTGCTTTAAATTAGAATTTTTATAATTCTCTTCTGAATGCAGGCTTATTTTATTTAAGGCAAATAAGAGAAGCATAAATACTAAAAGTGTTAACCAAAATCCTAGGCCATTCCACTTTATTGAAATTGCAGAACCTAGTAGAAGGCCGGATAAAAATAGTAGCCCCATACTATTGCCCTTTAGGCCCTTAATAAAAAATAAAATAGCCATGAATCCAAAAAGTGTAAAAAAAATATTAATTAACCCTAACCTAGAGTCTACAAGCAAAGATCCATCTAAAGCCAAGAATAACGCCACCAACAGAGCAAATCCATTTCGACTGAGGAGTTCCAGGGCAAGCTTATAACCGACAAATATGAGGCTAACTCCAGAAACCGCGCTGATCCATCTATATGAAATGGGATCAATACTTTCTACATTAGCTAATGAAAAGTTTATATTATCTGTCCATGGCAATAGCTCATAGAAATATACACTCAGAGTAAATAAGTATGATCCAAGTGGTGGATGTACAGAGAGAAAAGTTTCTCCTTTTAGATAATTTAAAGCAAACGCTGGATAGAAAACTTCATCAAATACTGGTCCAGGTATTAATCCCAGATTATAAAACCGCAAAATAGATCCCATAACAAGGATTAATAAAATCGGCCAGTGTGTTCTGATTAATACCATATGAGCTATCTATAATATCACTCGGCCTCGATCAATAAGACGACCCTCACAAGCATCGCTAATTTCAACAAATTATTAGCTCCCATAATTTTTTTCCATGCAGATTTAGTTTATATAAATTCATTAAACTTAAGAAAAAACCCCCCGACAGGAGGGCTTTTTTTCGAAGAAAGTTTAAAAAGGGTAGAAAGTCATCTCTACAGTTTCTGTCTCTAGGTTCATGACCGTTTCGCAATAATTCATATTGCCATCAGTGACATCATCTAATGACCAAAACTTCATAATTGCACCTTCTCTTCTAAAAACACCTTGCCTAGAACCGGCTTGCCTCACTCCATCATTAAATCCAACACCTCTTCCAGAAAAATATCCCTGATCTGGCAAAGCAGGATTAAGTTTTACATTGTATGTAAGGAAAACTTTTCCATATCTCCCAGCTTCAGAAGAAACTGTAATTGTTCCACCGCCATCTGTTAATTCTACAGATGTAATTTTCCCGGTAAGCGTAAAGGATTCGCCTTTAGGGTCATGAGCAAATACTGACAAAGAAAAAGCTCCAGATAAGATAATGACCAAACCTATTTTTAAAAATTTCATAATATTCTCCTTTTTTGTATGAAAAGATATAC
>CESD01010008.1_pt1 | contig 11881 bp, 8 predicted proteins | sample 531191 | NCBI WGS metagenome assembly CESD01 (sample SAMEA2622021, study PRJEB7988) | marine metagenome | biome: marine biome (ENVO:00000447); feature: deep chlorophyll maximum layer (ENVO:xxxxxxxx); material: "saline water (ENVO:00002010), including plankton (ENVO:xxxxxxxx)" | depth 188 m
CAAAAGTTTAATAAGCAAAAAACTTATGAAATTTCCGGATTGCTTGATAAAGTTGAAGAAAGTAAAAATTTTAAGGAAACTGAAATATCTAGTTTAAATCAGAAGAAAAAATATCAAGAAAAGTTATTGAAGCAGCTCAAAAATGAAGAAAATGAAGTAAAAGCTGAGATTGCAACACAATTAAAACAAATTGATGCTTTAGAAAAATTGCGCAAACAAATTATTGCTGATAAAGAAAAGTATAATGAACAGCAATTGGCTAGCTTAAAACGAATTGATAAAGATATAAGGAATTACAAAGGAAAGTTAGATTGGCCTGTTCAAGGAAAAGTCATCAAAAAATTTGGACCACAATGGAATCCGCGATTAAATACTACTTTAGACAATCCAGGTATTGATATTAGTTCAAGGGCAACTTTACCAGTTAAAAGTGTTTTTGATGGATATGTATCAACTATTACATTTATAGCTGGATATGGAACTACTGTGATAATCGATCACAATAACAGTTACTATACTGTTTTTACTCATTTAGAAAATTTGCTTATATCAGAAAATATGAACGTAAAAGAAGGTCAAAATATTGGTTATGTATCAAATGATAATATTATTCATTTCGAAATTTGGGGTAACAACCAAAAATTAAATCCAGAAAAATGGTTAGCTAATGGAAATTAGTCAAATACAAAGTGGATCTTGGCAAAAGTTTGAAAATGCCATAAAAGAAGAAAAAATTTCAAATGCCTACATCATTCATGGACCATCTGGCTCAGGCAAAGAAGCGTTAGCATTGCAATTTATTTCTCAGATTTTATCATCAAAAACAACCGATTTAATTTCCAATGAAAATATTACTTTCATCGCTCCTGCATCAAAAGATTTTTACCAAAATTTATTTAAAAGTAAAACATTTGAAACTGATGAGTATAAACAATGGAAAGAATTTTTAAGTAATAAAATGTATAATCCTTTTTTTAAAAAAGTTTTATCTGATAGTAACAATATCCCCGTTGTAACAATAAATAATTTAAAAGAGAAGATTTACTTTAAGACTGATAGCAGAAAAATTGTATTAATTTTTAACTCTGAAGCATTATCTCACGGAAGTGGTGAATCAGCAAATATGCTTTTAAAAGTACTGGAAGAACCCCCTGGTAATACTACATTTATTTTAGTAACCGATTATATTGATAAGGTAATGCCGACAATTAAATCACGATGTCAGTCAGTATACGTTCCTAGATTAACAAATGAGTCAATTGAACAATTTTTTGCAAAAAATAATCTATTATCTTCCAATTTTATTTCTTTTATTACAGATAATAATTTAAATGCACTTGATTCCCTTAATTCTTTTGACAGAGAGCAAATTTTAGATTGTATAAAAGATTATTTTAATGCAATTAGATATAAAAATTCAGAATCTATTTCAAAATTTATAGATAAAATCGAAAGCCTGTATAAATCTTCAAGAAATGAATTTGATTTCCATTTATCTTTAATTGGGAAGTTCATTAAGCTTATTTCAATGATTAATCAGTGTATTGATTATGATATTGAATTTGAGGAATTTGATGAACTAGCATTAATTATTAATAAAAAATATGAAAATATGGATCAACTCAAATTAATTGAAATTATTGAAGAGTTTACCAGTTCAGTAGATGGTAACGCAAATCTTAGGTTATCATTAATGAACATGATTATTAATTCAAATAAGGCATTAAATTAGCACATGGAAAAGTATTATATAACTACACCTATTTATTATGTGAACGATAAACCACATATTGGACATGCATATACAACAATACTTGCAGATACAATTTCAAGATTTCGAGCTTTAATAGGGGAAAAACCAACTTTTTTAACTGGATTAGATGAGCATGGTTTAAAAGTCCAGCAAGCGGCAGAAAAAAATGGAAAAGCACCTCAAGATCACTGCGATTCAATGGCTCCAGCATTTATAGATTTGTGGAAAAAATTAAATATTAATTATTCTGATTTTATTAGAACTACGGAGCATAGACATACAAAGATTGTTCAACAAATTTTAACAAAAGTCCATGAATCAGGTGATATATATATGGATGAGTATGAAGGATGGTATTCAATTTCTGAAGAAAGATTTATTACAAAAAAGGAATTTGATTCTGGTCAATTTGGTGAGGCAAAACAAATAAAGGAAAAAAATTATTTTTTCAGAATGAGTAAATACCAAAAAACTTTAATAGATAAAATTGAAAAAGATGAATTGCTAATACAGCCAAAAAGTAGAAAGAATGAGGTGCTTGGTTTTCTTAAAAATGAATTATCTGATCTTTGTATTTCAAGACCAAAATCTCGTCTTGAGTGGGGAATAGAACTACCTTTTGATGATAATTATGTAACATACGTATGGTTTGATGCACTAATAAATTATATATCAGCTATAGGAGCTTTTAAAAATGATGAACAGTTTTCTTCTTTATGGCCTGCAGATGTTCATTTAATTGGTAAGGATATTTTAACTACACATTCGGTTTATTGGCCTACAATGTTGCTATCATTAGGATTACCATTACCACAAAGAATTTTTGCACATGGATGGTGGCTTACCGATGATCGGAAAATGAGTAAATCATTAGGAAATGTTGTAAGTCCGTTATTATTAATAGATGATTTTGGAGTTGATTCTGTTAGATATTATTTAATGTCTGAAATGGTTTTGGGTATGGATGCAACATTTTCATCAGAATCTTTTGAAAAAAAATATAATAGTGACTTAGCCAATGATTTTGGCAACTTAGTTAGTAGAGTTTCAACTCTAATAAAGAATAATTTTGATGAAAAAATTCCAAAAAGTGGCTTAAAAGAATCTGATCTTTCCTCCAATTTTCAGAAAATAGTTTTAAAAGAACAATTAGATAATTTTGAGATTGATAAAGTAATTAATGATATAATGACTTTCATTCGAAGTATTAATGTTTTTATGGAACAAAATGAACCATGGAAATTAGTAAAAAATGATAAAGTTCAGGCTGGAGATATATTATACCATTGTGCAGAGTCCTTAAGATTAGCTGCTGTAATGTTATCTCCTGTAATGCCTTCAAAAACCAAAGATATTTTAGATATTTTAGGTACTAATGATGTAGAATTAGTTTGGGGTAAATTAAAATCAGGATCAAAGATTTCTACCTCAGAGCCTATTTTCCCGAGAATTAGTTAATGTTATTAATTGATACACATGCACACCTTTATTATGATAATATGTATGACAATTTATCTGAAGTTTTATCCATAGCAGAATCAAATAATGTAAAAAAAACTATTTGTATAGGTACAGATCTTGAGACTTCATTAAAGTCAGTAGAAATTGCAGAGCAGTATGAAAATGTTTACGCTACTGTAGGTATTCATCCACATGATTCAAAAGACGTTTCTGAAAATTATTTGCTAGAGCTTGAAAAATTATCTAAAAGTAATAAAGTAGTAGCAATTGGTGAAATTGGAATTGATAATTATAGAAATCATTCACCACAAGATGTACAGAAAAAAGTAATGATTGAACAAATGGATCTTGCATATAAATTAAATCTTCCGATTGTCTTTCATAATAGGGATGCAGATAATGAAATATTTGATATTTTGAAAAAAAATCCATTTCATAGAGCATTATCCCATTGTTTTTCTAGCAATTTGGATTTTGCAAAAAAACTGATTGCTCATGGAATTAAAATTTCTTTTTCAGGAAATATAACATTTAAGAATGCAACAAATACAGAAGTAGTAGAAAAAATTTCGCTTGATGATTTTATGCTGGAAACTGATTGTCCATTTTTAGCACCTCACCCATATAGAGGAAGTAAAAATGAACCAAAGTATGTTTTAACAATAGCTGAAAAAATTGCTGAATTAAGAGGAGAAACGTTAGAATTGATTGCATTGTCTACTTCAAAAAATGCTGAACAATTTTTTAATATATAAATGGTTTTTGCAAAAAAGAAATGGGGACAGAATTTTCTAGTTGATAATAATCTATTAGAAAAAATTATTAAAACTATTGATATTAAAAAGGATGATGAAATATTAGAAATAGGCCCAGGGCATGGAGCTCTTTCTGAAAAAATTATACAAAAAACTAAAGCATTAAAAATGGTTGAGATTGACCCTGAATTGATTCAAGTAATCTGTCAAAACCCCCTGCTTTCACCATTTGAAATTTTTAATCAAGATATTCTTAAAACAAATCTTAAGGAATTAGGTTTAAATAGTCCAAAAGTCATTGGAAATATTCCATATAATATTACCTCTCCAATTATATTTTGGCTTATTGATCATTTGCCTTTCTGGAGTGAATCATATTTGATGGTTCAAAAAGAGGTTGCTCAAAGATTAATAGCAGATATCGGAACTAAAGATTATAGTCGAATAACAGTAATGACTGGCTTGTATTTTAATATAAAAATATGTTTTTATATTTCTCCCAATGTATTCAATCCAAAGCCAAAAGTTGAATCAGCGTTTATCTCGATAAAAAAGAATGATAAATATGATTTAACTAAAATTGATTCAAAGAAATATAGTCAGGTAGTTCGTATGGCTTTTAATCAAAGAAGAAAAATGCTAAGAAATTCACTCTCTGCATTGGAAATTAATAGAGATGAGTGTGGCGTTGATTTTCAAAGAAGACCAGAACAGCTTACAATCGACGAGTTTTTAGACATTTCTAATAATATTATATCCTAATTGGCATTTTTGAATTTTATCACTAAGTTTCCGCACGATGATTGAAGTAAACATAAAAGACAATGAATCTTTAGAGAGAGCACTTAGACGTTTCAAAAAGAAATGGGAACGCTCTGGTGTACTTAAAGACGTTAAAAGAAAAGCTTTCTATGAAAAGCCTAGCGTCACAAAGAGAATTGCCAAAAAACAAACCATCAGAAGAGCAGTAAGACTAGCAAAGTTTAATAAGTAATTGTCTATAACTCCTCTTTCAATTCTAATAAAAAAGTTCTAATCTACAACTATGTTAATTAGAAGTGCATCCGGTCTTAGAGGAATAGCAGAAGATCATTTTACCCCCGAATTAATCGATCAGTATATTTTAGCATTTATTACCACTCAAAATATTAAATCATGTGTTATTGGAAGAGATAGTAGACCCTCCGGAAAACAGATTGCTCAGTGGGTGATTGATTCGTTACATAAAAAAGGAATAAATGTTGATAATTGTGGTCTTGCTACAACTCCTACAATGCAAATTATGACTGAAAATGAAAATTATGATGGTGGAATTGTAATTACAGCCAGTCATAATCCATCTGAGTACAACGGATTAAAGTTCCTTCAAACTGATGGGACATTTTTAAGTCCTGATCAATGTGAAGAATTATTTAAAGCAGTCGATCAAAATGTTTCAATAAATCCGCCTGATTCACTTGGAGTAGTTTCAGATTATTCAACAGCAAATGAGGAGCACATTGAAAAGGTTTTAGCTGCAAAGTGTATTGATGCTGATAACATCCGAAAAAAGAAGTTTAAAGTTGTCATTGATGCTGTAAATGGTGCTGGATCATTTATTTTACCAATTCTTTGTGAACAATTAGGGTGCGAAGTTGTAACAATGAATTGTAATGGAGATGGTAATTTTACTAGAGAAGCAGAGCCTTTGGCTGAAAATTTAAATGAATTAGAACAAAAAGTTTTAAGTGATAGAGCAGATATTGGATTTGCTACAGATCCTGATGGAGATAGACTATCGATAGTTTCAAATAAGGGAAAGGCAATTGGTGAAGAGTACACATTGGTTCTAGCAGTGAAAAATTTTATAAATAGTCAAGAAAGTATGGTTGTAACTAATCTATCAACCTCAATGATGCTTGATAACATTGCAGATAAAACTATAAGAACTAAAATTGGTGAAGCGCATGTTGTTAAAAAAATGAATGAATTAAACATTGCAATTGGTGGTGAAGGAAATGGAGGAGTGATTCTTAAAGAAGTTCACTTAGGAAGAGATTCATTAGTGGCAATTTCTATGATTCTAAATTTGTTATCTTCGTCAGGAAAATCAATTAGTGATGAAATTACCAACATACCAAAATATTTAATGATAAAAGACAAGATACATATAGATAGTAAAATTGATTTTGATAGTCTTGAAAATATATTTGATTGTGACGAAATTAATAAGCTTGATGGAATAAAATTTAGTTGGCCAAATAAATGGATTCATATAAGACAATCTAACACTGAGCCAATTATAAGAATTTTTGCTGAAGCATCAACACAAGATGAAGTTGATGAGTTAATCAATACATTAAAGAATTATTTAAAATGAAGCTATTAGATAAAAAACATAATCCTTCAGATATTGAGAATAAGTGGTATAAGCATTGGCTTGAAAAACAATACTTTTCAAGTCAAGAGTCTGATAATCATTATACAATTGTAATTCCACCACCTAATGTTACTGGAAAGCTTCATATGGGGCATGTTCTAAACAATACTATTCAAGATATTTTAATTAGAAAAGCTAGAATGCAAGGCAAAAATGCATGTTGGATTCCTGGTACAGATCATGCGTCAATTGCTACTGAATCAAAAGTAACTAAGATGCTTGAAGAGAAGGGAATTAATAAAAAAGATTTAACCAGAGAAGAATTTTTAAAGCATGCGTGGGAATGGAAGGAAGAATATGGCGGTACTATCATTAATCAACTTCAAAAACTAGGATGTTCATGTGATTGGGATAAAACTAGTTTTACTATGGATGAAGATTATTCTAAAGCGGTCTTAGAGTCTTTTGTTCAATTATATAATAAAGGATTGATTTATAAAGGTAGTAAGCTAGTAAACTGGTGTCCAAAATCACAGACCGCTTTAAGCGATGAAGAAGTTATGTTCAAAGAGGTGAATGGAAATCTTTGGTACATTAAGTATGCTATTAATGAATCTGACGCATTTATAGAAATCGCAACAACTAGACCGGAAACAATGTTAGGTGATACAGCAATAGCAGTGAATCCTAGTGATAAAAGATATAAAGATTTGATTGGTAAGACAGCATTATTGCCTTTAGTTGGTAGAAGTATTCCTATTATAGCAGATGATATGGTAGATCCTGAATTTGGAACAGGCTGTGTTAAAATTACACCTGCACATGATTTAAATGATTATGAGGTAGGAATGAAGCATAATCTTGAAATGATTAATATTATGAATGCTGATAGTTCTATTAGCGATAAAGCACCAGAAAAGTATAGAGGAATGTCCAGAGAAAAGGCTAGAAAGCAAATAGTCTCCGATTTAAAAGATGCAAATCATTTAATTAAAGAAGAGGATTATCTTCATAAGGTTGGATATTCAGAAAGAGGAAATGTACCAATTGAATATTATTTATCAGAACAATGGTTTTTAAAAATGGAAGACTTAGCTAAGCCAGCTAGTAAAGCGGTTAAAAATAATGAAATTAATTTTTATCCAAATCATTGGGTTAAAACTTACAATCATTGGATGGATAACATTCAAGATTGGTGCATAAGTAGACAACTTTATTGGGGTCATCAAATTCCTGTTTGGTACAAAAAAGATACTGATAGATCTAATCCGGATAATTGGTTTGTTTCGACTGTGCCGCCCAAAGATATAGAAAATTGGGAGCAAGATAATGATGTTTTAGATACATGGTTTAGTTCATGGTTATGGCCTTTTGCGGTTCATGGATGGCCTGATGTAAAATCCACAAAATATTTTCCAACTAATACACTTGTTACTGGTCCAGATATCATTTTCTTTTGGGTAGCTAGAATGATTATGTCAGGATATGAGTTTATGGGAGATTTACCATTTACTGATGTTTATTTTACAAGTATTTTAAGAGATAATAAGGGTAGAAAATTAAGTAAGTCATTGGGGAATTCACCTGACCCAATCACTCTTTTTGAAAAATATGGTACGGATGCTACCAGGTTTTCTATTATGCTCATGTCTCCTCAAGGCTCTGATGTTTATTTTTCTGAATCTGGAATTGAGGTAGGAAGAAATTTTATGACAAAGATTTGGAATGCCAGCAGATTCATTATCTTAAATCATGATGAATCATTTTCGAATGAAATTAATTTTGAACAATTAGACAATTTTGATCAATGGATACTTGATTCGTTAGATGAAACTATTATTGAAGTAAATAAATCTTTTGATAAATATCAGTTTAATGAAGCAATAAAGAAAATTTATGATTTTACTTGGAATGAATTTTGTAATTGGTATCTTGAAATTGTAAAACACAGATTCCAAAATGGTGATTACATTACCAAAAGCAATTCCTTTAATATTTCTAAGTATGTTATAAAAAAAGTTTTACTACTATTGCACCCAATAGCACCATTTATATCAGAAGAAATTTGGAATCATCTAAAAGATAAAGATGAAGATGATATTATTATATCTAAATGGCCTACATTAGTAGATAATGACTTCTCTTATGACAAAAATCAAGTAGCAGATTTAAAAGAAATAGTTACTTCTATAAGAACTATAAGATCTGAATTAAATGTTCCACCATCTAAAAAAATTATCGTATTTGCTTATGCTAAAAATCAATCTGTAGAAAATGAAATAAAGCCTTTAATAGATTTAATTAAATCATTATCAAATACAGAAAATTTCGATTTAGGATTAAAAAAGATAAAAACAGATAATGCAGCAGTTGCAGTTTGCAAATCAGTTGAATTATATATTCCATTGGGAGATTTAGTTAATAAGGACCAAGAACTATCTAAGCTAAATAAAAGGCTAGAAGAGTTAAATAAACTTATTCTTTTAATTGAACAAAAATTATCAAATAAAGAATTTGTCAGCAAAGCACCTGAAAATGTTATTAATGGTGAAAAAAACAAACTAAACGATTTTATTATTGAAAGAACAAAAATTCTTTCTAATATTGAGGTATTAAAATGAAAAACATAATTTTATTCTTTTTATCGCTTAATTTGGTATTTGCCCAACAAGAATCTTCAACTAGATCTCTGACAATTTATAAAGATAGTTTTGCAGTTATTAATGAGCCAATTGTATGGAGTTTAAAATCTGGTAAAAATATTACGTCATTTACCAATGTTTCAAAGAATATACTTTTTGATTCTCCTGTGTTGAGTTTACAGGGCGTAGATATTCTATCTCAGACTCTTAATAAGAATTTTACTTCATCAGATAATTTTTTGAAGAAGAGTATTGGTTCAGTTATTGAAATTGTTCCAATCAATGGTAGTCGAACTGAAGGTTTATTGATGGATATTAATGGTTCTAGTATATCTATTAAAACTGGTAAAGGCTTAGTTGTTTTTCAAAGAAGTCAACTTTTATCATTCACGTTAAGATCTGGTAATGTACAAGACAAATTTACTCCTGAACTTATTTGGGAACTAAATTCTGAAGAAGAAAAATCAATTAATGCAGAATTATCCTATATATCATCAGGTTTTTCATGGAAACCAATTTATACTTTAACTATTAATGGGGATGATTCTTCTGCCACCTTATCTATCAATGCTGAGATTACAAATAATTCAAATGTTAGTCTTTTTGCTACAAAATTGAGCGTAGTTGAAGGAAATGTTCCTTTAAATTCTTCCTCAGTAAATCCTTCTTATCAGATGATTGAATCCAGAAGCTCAATGGAAAATAGAAATCTTTTAGGAGATTTCTATATTTTTGATATTGCATCTGAATTAAATCTTGATTCTATGCAAACAGTTCAACTGCCTATGATGGAAGAAAGAAAAATTATTTATGATAAAAAGTATGTATTCCAAAATTCTGAAAGAGACCAGGGAGATGAACCATTAAGTGTTGAAGTTTCTTTCGAAAATTCAGCTTCTAACAACCTTGAATTGCCATTACCATCTGGTGTTTTATATTTGTATGAGAAAGATGATAATAGTTCAATGAGATTTATAGGTAGGAATTCACTTACGCAGATATATAAGGGTGGCATTGCTATTTTAGATGGAGGGAAAGCCTTTGATATTATTGGTAAGCGCAGAATTCTAAACTTTGACAGACAATCAAATAGTGAAGAATCTACAATTTCACTTCAAATTTTAAATACCAGTGATAAGTCTATAAAGGTAAAGTCTGTAGAGAAGATTTTTGGTGACTGGGTCATTAAAGAATCTTCATCAATGTATATAAAAGAAGACGCTTCCACAATTTACTTTCCTTTAGAAATTGAACCTGGACAATCTGAGTTAATTACCTATACATATAAAAAAGAATGGAAGTAATGTCTTTTGAGCAAAGTTTTACAAGATTCTAATTCTTTAGATACACCAATACAATTTATCAAGGGCGTTGGTCCAAAAAGAGCTAAAGTTTTAGAATCATTAAATATTTTCACAATTAAAGACCTTTTGTATTATTTCCCTAGAAAATATTTAGACAGAACTTCTCTTTCAACAATCGGATCCATAAATGAAGGAGATGAAGTTAATCTGGTTGGAAGAGTCAAATCTGTAAATCTAAAAAAAATGAAAAAAGGTAATTTTGTAACAGCAAATGTTGCAGATCATACTGGCTCTATTAGGTTGATGTGGTTTAATGCAGCTGATTATATTCATCAATCATTAAAAGTTGGAGATTTATTAGCAATGCATGGAAAAGTTGCAACTTATCAAGGAAGCCCACAAATAGTCCACCCAGAGTATGATAAATTAAATGCAAATGAGATTTCTTTAACTACTGGGTTTATCATTCCAGTTTATCCATTAACTGAAGATTTAAAAAAATCAGGACTTGATAACAGAAATTTAAGAAAAATAATTTATTTAGCTTTACAATCAGTTGAAGATATTGAAGATCATTTTGATAAAGATTTAAGAGATAATTTTGAAATAGAAGATTTAAATATTTCATTAAGAAATATTCATTATCCAAAAAATTTTGAATCATTAGATAAATCAATTCATAGATTAAAATATGATGAACACTTTTTCTTGCAATTATTGCTTGCTTTAAGAAAGCAAAAAATTAAAGAAAATAAGTATGACTCAATAAAATTCAAGACTATTAGTTATAATAAAATACTAAAAAATTTAGATTTCGAATTAACTGGAAGTCAGCAACTTTCATTGCGAGAAATCGTTGATGATTTTTTGTCAGAAAATCCTATGAATCGAATGATACAAGGAGATGTTGGATGTGGAAAAACAATTGTCTCAATTCTTGCATCAGCAATTGTTGTTGATAATAATTATCAAGTTGCAATAATGGCTCCTACGGATCTTCTTGCAAAGCAATTACATAAAAATTTTAAATCTTACTTTGATTCTATTGGGATTGAATGTTCCTTATTAGTTGGAAGCTTAAAATCAAAAGAAAAAAGTAATGTTTTAGAGCAAATTAAATCCGGGAATTCCAATATAATTATTGGAACGCATGCACTTTTTCAGAATGATGTTAAGTTTAATAATTTAGGTTTTGTTGTTATAGATGAACAACATAGATTTGGTGTCAATCAAAGGCAAAAATTGTTGTCGAAATCTACAAACCCAAATCTTATGGCCATGACAGCAACTCCTATTCCAAGAACATTAGCAATCACATATAATGGCGATATGGACTTATCAATTATTGATGAATTACCGAAAAATAGGCCTGAAATTCATACATCATATATTGAGAAAGATAATTTATCAACTGCATTTAATTTTATTAGAGAAAAAGTTGAAGATGGTGGACAGACAATAATAGTTTATCCTTTAATCAATGAGAGTGAAAAACAAGATTTATCAGCTGCTGTTGAATCTTATCAATATTTAAGAGATAATATTTTTCCTGATATTAAGGTTGGTTTAATGCATGGAAAATTAGATGATGAAAATAAGAATAATGA
>CESD01095702.1_pt1 | contig 11859 bp, 8 predicted proteins | sample 531191 | NCBI WGS metagenome assembly CESD01 (sample SAMEA2622021, study PRJEB7988) | marine metagenome | biome: marine biome (ENVO:00000447); feature: deep chlorophyll maximum layer (ENVO:xxxxxxxx); material: "saline water (ENVO:00002010), including plankton (ENVO:xxxxxxxx)" | depth 188 m
TTGGTGTTATAACCCCCTTATGACCATAAGCCCCAAGATCGCAATTGAGATCGTCAGACACAATAAATAATACATTATACCTAGGGGGTTTTTTAATTTCTATATTTGAGCCTATAAGAGGTAAGCATAGAATTATTATAAATATTTTTTTAATTTTTTGGCTTAATTTCATAATTAATCACTTAGTTTTAAAATGTTTTTATGGCTAGATTTCAATCGGAATTTGCGCTGACTTTATTGCTGAAAAGCCACCAATTACATCGGTCATTTTGTGTATGCCCTTTCGTTTTAAAATCGAACTTGCTATCATACTTCTATATCCACCTGCACAGTGAATATAAAAATCGCCGTTTATTGATGTTTTATTAATTTTTTCATTCAGTTTGTCCAGAGGAATGTTTAAAGAATTTTTGATATGACCATTTTTAAATTCTGATTTTTTTCTAACATCAACAACAGTAGTCTTAAAATCTATTTTCTCCTTAAGAGATGAAGCTTGAATTATTTGAATTGAATCTGTTGACTTGCCAGCTGATTTCCATGAACTAATACCTCCTGATAAAAATCCGAGGGTGTTGTCAAAACCTACTCTTGCCAGTCGAGTAATTGTTTCTGTCTCCCGGCCCTCAGGAGCTATCAATAGAATTGGTTGCTTCACATCGCCAATTATTGACCCTACCCAGGGTGCAAAACCGCCATCAATTCCTATAAATATTGACTTTGAGATATGCTCTTTAGCGAACTCAATTTGATTTCTTACATCTAAAATTATTGCCTCTGTTTGATTTGCTATTTTTTCAAATTCTTCAGCATTGAGCGGATTTAAATTTTTTCTGATTACATCATCAATATCATTATATCCCTCTTGATTCATTTTAACATTCATAGGAAAGTAAGCTGGAGGATTTTCTAGCCCACCAGTCAATTCATTAATGAATTCATCCCTAGTAATCGATTGATTTAAAGCATAATTATTTAATTTTTGACTTCCGAGTGTTCCAAATGTTTCACTACTTATTTTCTTTCCACAAGCACTCCCTGCACCATGAGCAGGATAAACGATGATATCATCACTTAGAGGCATAATTTTTTTTCGAAGACTATCGTAAAGTAATCCTGCCATTTCATTAATTGTCTTTCCACTTCTTTTATGTGCTAAATCAGGTCTTCCAACATCTCCTATAAATAGGGTATCGCCAGTAAATATCGCACGATCTTTTCCCTTTTTGTCTCTTAATAAATAAGTAGTGCTTTCAAGAGTATGTCCTGGTGTATGCAAAACAATTAAATTTAAATCCCCAAGTTTGAATTCTTGAAAATCTTTTGCAACGGTTATAGGATAGGAGGTTTTGGTATTTGGTCCAAAAATTATTGGTGCACCAGTTGCTTTTGAAAGTGTAAGGTGCCCACTAACAAAATCTGCGTGGATGTGGGTTTCAAAAACATATTTGATTTTTGCATTATTTTCATTGGCAAGTTTCAAGTAGTTTGAAATTTCCCTTAGAGGATCAATTATAGCAACTTCGCCATTACTCTCAATATAATAACTTCCTTGTGAGAGACATCCAGTATATATTTGTTCAATTTTCATGGACTAAAATTAAATTTTCCCTTAAAGTTTTAATTAAAAATGTATTTCCAAAAATCCAATAATTTAATCAATTATACAAGCACTTGCTGAATCTTAATTTTTTTAATTTTTTAAAATTTTACTCTACATATTTTCAATTTTTTTAGATTTGCAACCCTATTTGTATAATTTTTGTTTGGAAAAACTATATAATTTAGCTTATTAAATATTAATTCATGGCAAGTAATCTAGTAATAGTGGAGTCACCTGCAAAGGCAAAAACCATAGAAAAGTTTCTTGGCCAAGATTTTAAAGTTGCTTCAAGTTTTGGTCATATTGCAGATCTTCCCTCAAATGAGCTAGGAGTTGATATTGATGGTGATTTTTCTCCAAAGTACATTGTTTCCTCCGATAAGAAAAAAGTAGTGAATGAACTTAAGTCACTAGTAAAAAAGATGAACACAGTTTGGCTAGCTAGTGATGAAGATCGGGAGGGAGAAGCTATTGCATGGCACCTTTCAAATACCCTTGAGTTAAAAGAGATCGACACCAAAAGAATTGTCTTTAATGAAATTACTAAGACAGCTATTTTGGATGCAATTGAAAATCCAAGAAATATTAATGTTGACTTGGTTAATGCTCAACAGGCCAGAAGAGTATTAGATAGATTGGTGGGATATGAATTATCTCCCGTTTTATGGAAAAAAGTTAAAGGTGGATTATCTGCAGGAAGAGTACAGTCTGTATCTGTTAGGTTAATCGTTGAGAGAGAAAGAGAAATTAATTCTTTTACACCAGAACAGATATTTAAAACCAATGCATTGTTTCTAACAAAAGATAATAAGCCTATAAATGCTTCACTCACTAAAAATTTTGATTCAGAGGATGCTACCAAAAAATTTCTAGAAAAAAATATATCTGCTGATTTTACAGTAAATTCTGTGGAAAATAAACCTGCTCTCAAAACCCCAACTGCTCCTTTCACTACTTCAACACTTCAACAAGAAGCATCAAGAAAATTATATTTTTCGGTAAGTAAAACCATGAATATTGCACAAAGACTTTATGAGGGTGGATTGATTACTTATATGAGAACTGACAGCGTTAACCTTTCAAAAGAAGCAAAAATTGGTGCATTAAAACAAATTGAAAAAATTTATGGTGAAAAATACATAAAGCAACGTCAATATAAAAATAAAAACAAAGGGGCACAAGAAGCACACGAGGCAATAAGACCGACCGATTTTAGTAGGATTAAAGTTGATAATCTTGATTATGACCAATCAAGATTGTATGAGCTTATATGGAAAAGAACGGTTGCCTCACAGATGAGCGATGCTAAATTAGAGCGAACTCAACTTAAAATATCTTCAAGTACTCACGATGATTTATTTATGGCTAAAGGAGAGGTGATTACATTTGATGGATTCCTCAAAGTTTATATTGAGGGGGTTGACCACGAAATTGATGAGCAGAATTTATTACTTCCAAAAGTTGAAAAAGGTGACATGATAAGCCTTAAGTCTATGATTGCAAATCAAAAATTTAGCCGACCACCTTATCGATATACTGAAGCTTCTTTGGTTAAAAAATTAGAGGAATTGGGTATTGGTCGTCCCTCAACATATGCTCCAACCATCTCTACAATTCAAAATCGAAATTACATTGAAAAAGGAATTTCTGAGGGAGAGACTAGACAATATATCCAATTGGAATTATCAAACAATAAAATTAATTCTCAAATTCTTAACGAGAAAGTGGGAGCAAACAAAGGAAAGTTAATTCCAACTGATATTGGGTCAATAGTAAATGATTTTTTAGTATCAAATTTTAAAAATATTTTAGACTACAGCTTTACCGCTAAGGTTGAGCAAAGTTTCGATCTTATTGCCGAGGGTTCGGAGGATTGGACAAAAATGATTAAAGATTTTTATGACAATTTTCAAAAGACCGTCAACCATGTGAAAGAAAACGCAAGTAGGGAGTCAGGAGAGAGAATTTTAGGAAAAGACCCTAAGTCTGGAAGAATAGTAAAAGTTAGATTAGGAAGATTTGGACCAATTGCTCAAATTGGAGAGTCTGATGATGAAGAAAAGCCTGTATTTGTAAGTTTGTCTCCTGGCCAACAATTAGAGACACTTGAATTAGAGGATGCTCTTGAGTTATTCAAGTTACCTAAAAACCTTGGTAAATATGAAGGTAAGGATGTTTCTGTAAATAATGGAAGATATGGTCCTTACATAAAATTTGCTAACATGTTTGTCTCCATCCCCAAAGATGAAGACCCAATGACATTAAATTTAGAAAAAGCGATATTTTTAATTACTGAAAAGCAAAAGGCAGAGGCTCCAATTCATACTTATGAAGATCTGCCAGTAACAAAAGGTAAGGGGCGTTTTGGACCCTTTATTAAATGGAGTGGGATGTTTATTAATGTAAATAAGAAATATGATTTTAATAACCTCTCTTTTGAAGATATTGAGATTATCATAAAAGATAAAATACAGAAAGAAAAGGAAAAATTAATCCAAGATTGGCCAGATCAAGGGATAAGGATTGAAAAAGCTAGGTGGGGAAGATCGAATATAATAAAGGGGAATAAAAAAGTTGAATTAGGAAAAGATGTAGATCCTAATAAAATAACCTTGGAAGTTGCTTTAAAATATCTTAAGCCTGTAACTGATAAAAAGAAAAAATGAGTCTAGAGTCTCTAGTACCTGTATCTGAAGAGGCCATTTCCTCAACATTAATACATCCAAAACAAGTAATAGGTAAAAATATTCAAATTTATACTGAACAAAAAGGATTTCCTGAATTGAAGGGATGCTCAATTGCAATTATTGGAGTCTCAGAAATTAGAAATACTTTTTTCCCTATTCCAGACTATAAAATTGTAGATTTCCGGAAGAATTTTTACAAACTTTTCCCAGGTAATTGGAATTTCAAGATTTGCGATTTAGGTAACCTGCCAAACGGTTCAAGCGCTGAAGATACATACTTTGCCTTGAGTGAAATTTGCTTGCATTTGAAACAGCTTGATATAGTTTTAATTGTTATTGGTGGAAGCCATGATTTAATTTTCCCAATGTACCAATCCTATCAGTCATTAAAGCAATTGGTAAATATTGTTTCAGTTGATAATCAATTTGATTTTTCCCAAGAAGAAGAAGAGTTAATTTCGGGACGTTCATATATGAGTAGAATAATTATGGACCAGCCTAATTTTTTGTTAAATTATACTAATCTAGGCTACCAAAGTTATTTAATAGCTCAAGAGGAATTAGATTTAATAGATAAGCTTCATTTTGAAGCACTAAGGCTTGGAAATATATTAAATGACGTTGCTTTAACTGAGCCATATCTAAGAGATGCCAACATAGCAGGGTTTGACATGAAATCTCTAAGTTGGCAGTCAACAAATTTTACATCTGGAAATCCTAATGGAATTGACGCCAGGACAATTTGTGCTTTGGCTAGATATGCTGGAATTAGCGACAAACTGAACATTTTTGGTGTTTTTGAATTACCTAATACAATAATTTTCAACAAATTATTAGCTCAAATTATATGGTATTTTATTGAGGGGTACAATTGTAGATTTGAAGAATATCCAGTTTATACTAGCAAAGGGTTTACTAAGTATACAGTAGCATTGTCTGATATGGAAATGATTTTTTTTCAGAGTGAAAAGAGTAATCGTTGGTGGCTAGAAATCACAAATGATTCATATTTAAATAATAAAAACAAAACAACAGCGTTATTACCATGCACGCACAAAGATTATTTGGACGCATGTAATGATAAGATACCCGATATGTGGTGGAAAGCGATAAAAAGAGGTTAAAATTTTTTTCGGTAATTATTTACCTATTTTTGTGGCTATTTGCTCATGAAAGGTGTCCTTTTTTACATAGAAACTATATTATAGTGAAAAAATATTTAGTTTTACAAATATTTAATGGGTTTAAAGACTCGTCAATGACTATAAAAAGATTGATTCTTTTTGTTTTTCTGTCACTTACAATTTTTAGTTGTGGAGGTAAGAAGAACAGGGGAGAGCTTATTGGGGTAAAACAAAAAAAGTGGTTTCCTGAAAAACCTTATGGTATGACTCTAGTAGAGGGAGGTGCATTTATCATGGGTAAATCCGATGAGGATATAGCTCAGCTAAATAATGCAGCTGCAAGAACTGTAACCGTTCCATCGTTCTACATGGATGAAACTGAAATTACTAATGGTGAGTATAGGCAGTTTGTATACTGGGTTAAAGATTCTGTTACCATGGCTATGTTAGCCAGAAAAGCTGACGAACTAGAACTTGGAGAGGAAAATAAAGATGGAATAGGAGAATTTTCTTTCAAAGATGCAGATACTTCAAAACTCAGTGAGTTTCAAAAATACATGCGTACAAATTATTATGATTTAAGTGAAGATTTATATGCTGGTCGACCATTGAACTGGGATAATGACGTTTATTGGGATACTGAAGATTACCCCGATCAGGCTTACTCTGAGGTACTCGATTCTTTATATTTACCCCCTGAATTATGGTACAATGGTGAGATGAAAATTGATGTCACTAAGCTTATTTACAAATATACTTGGTTTGATGCTGAACAGGCTGCAGCTGAGTCTAAAAGAACAAGACAAAAATTCATTGATAGAAAACCATATATTAAAAAAGAAGAAGTTCAAATTTATCCTGATACTACTGTTTGGATAAAGGATTTTATCTATTCCTACAACGAACCAATGCATAACGAGTATTTTTCTCATCCGGCATTTCAAGATTATCCAGTAGTTGGAATTTCATGGGACCAAGCTGTAGCATTTTGTAATTGGAGAACTCATTTTAAAAATAGCTATCAGAAGTCCAAGAAAAAGCCCCTTGTAAATAACTTTAGGTTGCCCAGCGAGGCGGAATGGGAATTTGCAGCTAGAGGTGGAATTCCTTCAGGAACTTATCCTTGGGGAGGCCCCTATCTTCTTAATGATAGAGCATGTTTTCTTGCCAATTTTAAGCCTTTAAGAGGAGATTATGCCGCTGACCAGGCAGTTTATACTGTTGAAGCAAAATCTTATTTGCCAAATGATTTCAATTTATATAACATGGCTGGAAATGTTGCTGAATGGACAAGCTCCTCATATGAATCAGGAGCCTATGAGTATGTAGCATCGCTAAACCCGAATATGTCGATGAAAACAGAGTTTCGAAAAGTTGTTAGAGGAGGTTCGTGGAAAGATGTTGCATATTTTTTAAGAGTTAGTTCAAGAGATTATGAGTATGCAGATACATCAAGAAGCTACATTGGCTTTAGAACAGTTCAAGATTATTTAGGAACAAGTAAGGTAAAAATAAAATAATTTAATATTTTTAATTAAACATAAATAAATATTTTAAAAATGGATGATAAAGCTTTAAAAAAGAGATTAAGAGGAAAAGTAATGATGCACATGCTTTTCGGTTTAGGTGGAGCCGTTGTAATTATTGGAGCCCTTTTTAAGATACTACACCTTGAAATAGGACCTATTACGGGGGGTCTTGTTCTTGGTTTGGGTCTTGGAACGGAAGCTCTAATCTTTACTGTTTCTGCACTAAATACTGGAGAAATTAAAGAAGAACACGAAGATTTTGCCAAAAAAATTAAAGGTCAGTCCTCTTCCAAATCAACTGGAGGAGAGAAAGGTCTTTCTGCTAAAATTGATGATATATTACAAGAAGCTAAATTAGATGTTGCACTTGTCAATAAGTTAACTCAAAGTATTAAGAAACTTGAATCTTCAGCTGAAGCACTCTCTCCTGCTGCAGATGCTGCTTCTTCCTCCCAGGATTATTCTGAGCAATTAATTGCTGCTTCTGAAAAATTAAAGCAACTTAATGGCGTATATTCTGAACAGGTCCAATCCGCTGGTAATAATACTCAATTTAACCAGCAAGTAGCAGATAATGCTGAAAAATTAAGAGCACAAATGGAAGCATTATCTTCTAACCTTGCTTCATTGAATCAGGTATATGACGGTATGCTTAATGCGATGAATAAAAATTAATTTATAGATAATGGCTGGAGCTAAAGAAACACCCAGACAGAAACTTATTAGTTTAATGTATCTGGTATTTATAACCATGCTTGCTTTGAATGTGAGTAAAGAAGTATTAGATGGATTTGGTCAAATGTTTGTGAAGATTTCCGATGCAAATACTAGGGTTGATGAAAGTAATGACAATATCTATGAAAATATAAAAGTCAACGCTGAGGAAAAAGGAGGTAAGTGGATAGGACACCTAAGAACCGCAAAAGAAATTAAGGATGAATCCGATGAATTTTATGATCGAATATCTGAGATAATGGCCCAGATTACTGAAAAACAAAGAGAGAAAGATCCAGAATTAAAGGAATATGCTCAAATGGATAAGGGTGAATCCCTTGATATACTTTTTTTCAAAGAAGGTTCAAGTGATGCAAAAAATGAATTTATTGATATGATTAATACATACAAAATGCATGTAATTCAGGTTTTTGGGAGCCAATATCCAGAATACATAGAAATGGTTGAAAATCGTTTTTTCACTGGAGACGAAAATGGCAATATTGTAAATAGTGATGGAATGGATGAAGATTGGTTTTTTAGTAACTATCAAGGAATGCCTTTAATTTCATCCCTTGCCAAGTTTTCATTAATGCAGAACGATATTCGACAGACTGAACACGATGTTTTTGCTACTTTAATGGGAAAAGAACTAAAAATGTCTTCAAGTGTCAATGAATCAAATTATATAAGTTTGTTAAAAACTGAAAAAGGCGCTTATTATCAAGGAGAAACTTTTGATGGGAGTGTAATTCTTGGAAGAAAAGGTGGAGCTCAAAAGCCAAATGGCGTTGAACTTGAATTAGATGATCGAAAACTAACTGAGGAAGATTATGAATTAATTGATGGTGGTATAAAGTTAAAAATTAGAACAGGAAATCCGGGTGATCACATAATTAAAGGTGATTTGATTTTTTTAAATGAAGGAGTTGAATCAAGGATTCCAGTTGATCAGTCTTTCCCAGTTATATCAAAACCTAACTCTGCAGTAATTTCTGCAGATAAAATGAATGTTGTTTACATAGGAGTTGAAAATCCATTAACAATATCTATACCTGGTATACCGGATAATAAGGTTAGAGCCTCTGCTACAGGATTAAGAAGATCACGGGGAAGTAAATATATATTGACACCATCAGGGGGAGGAAGAGAGGTAATTATTAGAGCCTCTGGTACTCTTCCTGACGGTCAGGTAGTTTCTAGTCAGAGTAAATTTAGAGTAAAAGGTTTGCCTAATCCAACCTGCCAAATAGCTGGAAAGACAGGTTCTATATCTCTTCCAAAAGGAGCAATAGGTAAGCAAACTGTTATTGCTATATTTGAAGATTTTGATTTTGACTTACCTCTTTCGGTTTTAGGTTATACATTATCTGCACCTGGGCTTCCGGCTATAGAAGTAACCGGGAGTAGATTTAATAATGATGCTAGAGGATTAATTAATAGGGTCAGATCTGGTGGTAAGCTAACTATTGAGAACATAAAGGTAAGAGCACCCTCAAATCCCAAACTAGCTATTAAAAGTGTCCGCCCCATAATTATTACAGTTATTTAGAACTTTCATATGAAGTTTAGTAGACCATTTATTGTTTTTATTTTCTTAATCTCATTTATAAGAGTTAATGCTCAGGCTAATTTACTTAATGCTAGAGTTCCTCAAGATGTTGGGGAATTAAATGAACAACAAATTTTAGCTAATAATCAAGATCCATTAAAATATGGATATGTAGATGATAGAGATGTATTATGGTCAAAAACTGTTTGGGAATTAATTGACTTAGATGAAAGGATAAACTTTCCTTTTTATTATCCAACCCAAATTGAAAATTTAGGTGAGGAGAGAAGATCTTTATGGCATGTTTTAACTGATGCCATAAATAATAAAGAAATTAAAGAGGTTTATAAAGACCCTTATTTTCGAATAAAACAAGTTGGAGATGAAATTCAATTAAAATTCATTGATACCACTGATCAGGCAAAGGCAGAATACAATATTACTGGAGTTTGGAATAATGATTTAATTTTTGAATGGCCTGTTACTGCTAAATATGTAAGAGAGTATAGAATTAAAGGTACCTGGTATGTTGACAAAAGATTAGGTGAATTAAAATATAGGTTGTTAGGTTTATGCCCAGTAGTTATTCAGGGTAAAGACATTGAAAAGTATGAAAGTGGAGATAAAAATATTATTCCTGTTGAATTGTTCTGGATTTGGTTCCCTGATGCAAGAAAATCGTTAAATAAACATAAAGTTTTTAACACTAGGAACTCCTCTCAACCTGTTACATTTGACCATATGTTAAACTCTAGGAGATTTAATTCTCTTATATACAAAGAAGAAAACATCTACGAGGATAGGTTAATCAAAGATTATGTCAGAGGAGATGCTCTAAAAATGCTTTTAGAGGCTGACAGAATAAAATCAATTATTCGTGATTTTGAACAAGATTTGTGGAATAACTAAACTTTCCTTTAATATTATTCTAGGCGTTATTTAACAATAACGCTTTTTTTATTTTATTTCATCGTGATTGATACTCTTATAGTGGGTTTTGGTATAGCTGGACTAAATTATGCTGAGAAACTTAGACAGAACAAAAAAGAGTTTCTTATTATTGCTAATGTTGAAGAGAGTGCTTCAAAACTTTCAGCGGGAATAATTAACCCTTTAGTTTTAAAGAGGTTTAATTCAGTTTGGAAATCAGATGAATTTTTAAATTATGCATTGCCTCATTATTATAAGCTTCAGGATTTGCTAAAAAAAAGGATAATTGAAACAATTCCAATTTATCGTATTTTAAATAGTATTAGGGAACAAAATGAATGGGCAGTAGCTTGCTCAAAACTAATTTCACAAAAGTATTTTAACAATAACTTAATTTCAGGAGAAAAATATAGCGGAATTATAGCTCCATTTAAATTTGGAGAAGTTAAAAATACTGCAAAAGTTGATAATAAAACCCTAATTAATGCATACATAAAAAAAATAATTCCTAATCAATTTTTTGATTCTAATTTGGACCATCATAAACTTGAGTTCAATCCAGATGGAATATCATATCAGGGTATTAAAGCAAAAAAAATAGTTTTTTGCGAAGGGTTTCAAAATATTGTTAATCCTTTTTTTAATTACCTCCCTTTAATAGGATTAAAAGGGGAAATGTTAGTAATTAAATGCGATCAACTTAAAGAGAAAGTTATTTTTAAAGGTCCAATTTTCTTATCTCCAATTGGAGAAAAAAAGTTTTGGGTAGGGGCAACTTTTAACCGAGTTGACAAAACCACAAAGATTAGTGAAGATGGAAATATGTGGTTAAGGTCTAAATTGGAAAAATTTCTCAATTTACCATATCAAATTCTTGATCATAAGGCTCAAATTAGAGCGACTGTAATTGATAGAAGACCACTTCTAGGAACTCACCCTAAAAATAATAGACTTTTTATCTTAAATGGGTTAGGAACAAGGGGCGTATTAATGGCTCCATTACTTTCTCACTGGTTATATGAATTTATTGAAAACCAATCTGAATTTCCAATAGAAGCAGATATCAAGCGTTTCGAAAAAAAATATTTTAATTATTAATCATAGAATTTGATGTTAAATCTAGAAAATTTAGGAGTTTCATTTGGCGGGGAGGTTTTATTTGAAAGCTTTTCTTTTAGGATTGCCAAGGGTGACAGAATTGGCCTAATAGGTAAAAATGGAGCTGGCAAAAGTACTTTTTTGAAGATATTGTCAGGGGAAAATAGTCCATCAAAAGGTAATTTGACAATTGAAAAAAACTGCTCTATAGGATATTTACCCCAGGAGCTTCAAGTTGAAAATATTAGGACTGTTATTGAGGAAACTTATCAAGCTTTTCCAGAACTTTTAAAAAACCAATATCGTCAAGATGAGATTGGTGAATTACTAAATTCGAGGAAAGATTATGAAAGTGATGCTTATCAAGAATTGATTCAGGAACTAAGTGATTTGGGGTCTGAATTTGAAGTTTTAGGAGGGTATAAATATAAGGCTGAATCAGAAAAAATATTATTGGGTTTGGGATTCACTGCAAATAATTTTAACCAGCTTACTTCTACTTTTTCAGGTGGATGGAGGATGAGAATCGAATTGGCAAAAATTTTATTAAAATCTCACGATATTCTACTATTGGATGAACCTACAAATCATTTGGATATCCATTCCATTGAGTGGCTTGAAC
>CESD01274003.1_pt1 | contig 11857 bp, 6 predicted proteins | sample 531191 | NCBI WGS metagenome assembly CESD01 (sample SAMEA2622021, study PRJEB7988) | marine metagenome | biome: marine biome (ENVO:00000447); feature: deep chlorophyll maximum layer (ENVO:xxxxxxxx); material: "saline water (ENVO:00002010), including plankton (ENVO:xxxxxxxx)" | depth 188 m
AGTTACAGGATCTGATGAGGCTAAACTGAATGCTTTTGAAGCTTTTGAAGCTATGGAAAGACTCACCAAAATATCTAATATTAAGGGATTTCCTGCTAGAACTTATGAAATAAATGGTTATCAAAGAAGTAATTGGAATGAAAACTCTTCCTTAGGAGTATGGCAAAATGCAAAAGACGAAAAATGGGTGTGGAAAACTACAACAAGTAGTGATGAATCTTGCGGCCACTTCTTTGTATATGCCCTTTTTGCGGAAATTATAAATGATAAAGAATGGAAAAATAGAGCCATTAAATTAATTCAAGATCAAATGGACCATATCATCAATAATGATTGGTATTTAGTTACATGGAATGGTAAACCGACTCGTTGGGGAAGATGGAACCCTGATTATGTAAATAGTTTTCCCATTGCTGTGGGTGACAGACGACTAAATTCTACTTTAATATTGGCATTTCTACAAACAGCATATCATTTTACAAATGATCAGAAATATAAAAAACATGCATTTAATTTGATAAATGAATATGGTTATGGTGAAAATGCTAGTCGCTCTGCAAAGGTAATTGGATATGTTGAGGGGGAAATGTTGAGTGATAGCTGGAATCATTCTGATGATGAGATGTATTTTCTTACTGCTCCTGCATTTGTAAACTATGCTTTTGATGATAAAATGAAAAAAAAACATTTAAAGGCTGTTACCTCTCATTGGCAAATTGAAAGGTCTGAAAAAAATCCTCTTTGGAATTTTTTATACACGCTTTCGGGGGGAGATGAAATTGATTTAGAAGAATCAATCTGGTGGTTAAAGCAGTATCCTTTGGACTTAATTGACTGGAGAGTTGAAAATAAACACCGAAAAGATTTGGTTAAATTAAACCCTAATTTTAGAAAACAAGAGTACGTTGATGTACTCCCTCGTGATGAGAGACCTCATCATTTACATAATGCAGCCTATAAAAATGACGGTGGAAGTGATGGTTATAGAGAGTACTCTCCATACATATACCTACTACCCTATTGGGCTGGTAGATTTACAAAAAAAATTCAGTCTATAAATAATTGATAATAATGAAATTTTATATTGATTTTAAATAAAATCAATAATAGCAAACCAAGTGGTGATTAAAGAAAAAAGTATTACCGCTATAATTGATATATTTTCAATTAGATTGGGTCCATGAGAATGCATCAAGCTTTTTTTATTTATCAAAAGAAAAATTGGTATTGCAACAGCAGGCAAAATACATGCTTGAAAAGCCTGTGAAAAAATCATCAATGCTGGCGGTCGTTGATCCATTAAAACAGAACCAAATGAAAAAACTAAACCAATTAAAATTAATATTCTAGACTGTGTAGTTCGAATATCTCTCGAAGTGCCCTTGTAATCTGCAATAAGCCAGGGTGCGATCAAAACAATTGGAAAAACTGTTGATAAACCTGCACCGGCTATACCAATTATTAATACAATAGCAGATAGTCTTCCTCCAAGAGGCTCAAAAAGACTAATCATTTCAATTGTATTTTCGACTTTCAATCCAGAAAGGTGAAGCGTACCGGCTGAAACAGCCATTATTATTCCACTTAAAAAAAGCATCATAAAAGCAGAAACAAAAGAATCTTTTTTTTCTTTTTTTAAGTCATTAACTGTCCAGCCTTTTTCGGCAACAACAGTACTCCTAACAATAAAAACAGCAGCTGAACATGTAGTGCCTGTTATTGCAGCAATTAAACCTAACGCCCCAGGTACATCAGGAATACTAGGTAATAAACCCTGAGCAATAGATGTTAGGCTAGGCTTTACCATAAAAAATACTATTATGAAGGACAGTCCCATAATAATCACCAAAAATGTAAGAGCTTTTTCAAAATGAGAGTACTTACCATAAAAAATTAATATATAAATAATGGTGCTGAAAAATAAAATAATCCATCCTTTGTGAATAATAGTATTATCAAAGCCAATCCTAATTCCCTCTTGTATTAAATCTGCCACAATACCCATTACTCCTATTAGAGCTAGTAGTTCCCCTATAATAAGTGCCATGATTATATAAATTGATAGGAGAGATCCAAATTTAAATTGTTTCTTAAAATTGAATAATGCAGTATTACCTGATACTAGTGTGACTTTCCCATAAGCTACCATCAAAACGTAAGTAAAAACACAGGAAAGCAATAATGCCCAGAATAAACTCATTCCAAAATTAGCTCCTGTTTTTGCCATGGTGGTAATACTTCCTGTACCTATATTGTAACCAATCAAAAAAAGTCCTGGTCCCAGCGAGCTAATAGCTATTAAAAGCTTTTTGTAATTCAATTATATATTTTTAACTAAGTTATTTTTTATTTTAAATTGTCTTTGGTTGAGATTATAGTTCTATGTCTTCCCATCGCCCACTTATTGATGACTTTTCAAGGGCCTCTAAGATTGCAATACCATGAATTATACTTTTGTGTTCTCGGGGCTCTTTTCCAGTTTTAAACATCGTCACCATATCTAAATCACTTTTAGAAGGCACTCTTTTATTAACACTAGGTTTAAGCTCGACAAATCCACTTTTTGTTTCAACGAATGTTTGCCAACCTCTATTTTTAATTGAAAAAATTAAAGTTGCGAATGTACCATTGTCAAAAATAATATTTGCACTTCCACTTCCATTCTTTTTATTTACGCGTACTTTAATTGCCATACTGTCAATAATATAAATTAAAGGCTCAATTAAATGTGGTCCATAAAAAAATACACCTCCATATTTTGAGTTTAAATCTATTGGACCGTACATCAATAAATTTTCTTTGGATTCAATTTCACTTAATTGCTTTTTTATGTCAAATGTTGCATAACTGTGAGCAATAGAACTATAAGAAGTCACAGGTGTATTTAATTCTCTTGCTTTGCTCAAAAACTCTTCTCCTTTTTTTCTTCTGTAGCAAAAAGGCTTATCTATAAACATAGGTATTCGCTCCTCTAAAAAGGGCATCGCAGCGTCTAAATGATATTTTCCATGTCTATGATCAACTATCAGTGCATCAATTTTACCAAGCATATCAATTGGTTCATTAACAATATTTGGAATATTTCCCTTTTGCGCAGCAACTCGAGCAAAAGCTTCTGTTTCGCCCCAAACATAAACAACTTCTATGTCTGGAAAAATTTTATCCACGTTAAATAACTTCCCAAATGCAGCAGTATGGGAGTTTTCAGCACCAATTATACCAATTTTGATGTTTTTATTCTTTACAACTTTTTTAGGTTGATTTGCAAAAACTTTTGATGAGCTTGTCAAAGAGGAGGTAAAAGCTATCCCCTTTATCATATTTTTAACAAATAGTCTTCTAGGAATAATTTTCTGCATTAATTTTTTTTAGATTTTCATTTCCCAACCACTCTCATAATCCCTACTCCATAATTTCATTGCGTTTTTATCATTTATTATATGACCATTCCTATGATCAATATTTAGGGTCCTACCCACTCTGTATGCAATATTTCCAAGTTGAACAAGCAAAGTACTTTTGTGTCCTGAATCAATATCAGAATTTAGTTTTTTATTATGAGTTATTGCATCAAACATATTTCTAATATGCAACGCATCAAGATATTCCGATGGATTTACGACATCTCTAGCATCAATTTTTTTATCATAAGTCTCCTCTTCAATTAACTTATTTTTTAAATCAAAAATTTTGTAACTATTTCCTCCGGGTATTAAAATACTTCCATTCTCACCATAAATTACAACCCCAACTGAGCTACCCTCACTATATTTTCCATTACAACTTCTTGATTCCCATGACATAGACAAACCGTCCTTAAAATCCAAATTGATTGTCTGGGTATCGGGAGTTTCCCAATCATCATTATACCTATATCTCCCTCCGTTAGAACTCACCCTAATAGGAAAATCAACACCCATCCCCCATCTTAACAAATCTATCATATGTGTGCCGTTATTTAAGGCTTCACCTGTTCCCCAATGCCAGTGCCAATGCCAGTTGTAATGAATTAAATTATCTTTAAATGGTTTTCTAGGTGCTGGACCCTGCCACAAATCCCAATCAAGCCATTCTGGAGGAGCTACTTTTTTCCCAATTCCAATTGACGGTCTATTATTTGAATACCATCCACGACCATAATATACACGTCCAATTAATCCATTTTTAATAGCATTAATTCCTTTAACCACGTTTGGCCATGATCTTCTCTGATTTCCCATTTGGACCACTTTACCATAATAATTTGCAGCTTTGACCAGAATCTCTCCCTCGTTTGGATTATGGCTACATGGTTTTTCAACATAAACATGTTTTCCTGCCTTTAAAGCCATTAATGAAGCTGGTGCATGCCAATGATCAGGAGCAGCAATTACCAAAATATCAACATCTTTACTTTCTAAGGATTTTCTCACATCCTTAAACCCTTTAGTTTTTATTTCTTGAATTTCTTTTAATTCAGATGAGGTTTTAGTAATAGTTCTACTATCAACATCACAAAGATGAATGACATTGCAGTTTTTTTGATTAGCAAAATTTTTAGCTAATCTAGAACCACGGCTTTTTAGTCCCATTACAGAAACATTAAAGCGATTATTAGATCCTATAATCCTGCCATAACTTTTAGCACTAAACATAGGAAGAACTCCTCCAAAAGCTATTAAAGCTGAGCCTTTGCTGGCTTTATTTACAAAAGATCTTCTAGATATTAATTTTTTATCCATTATTAAATTTTATAATTTAAAATACAAATAATTAAACTTATTTAAAAATTAATTAAAACCAATGAACTAATTTCAGGTTTAATCCTCTCTGCCTTGGAATTAATTCATTTTGAACCAGATAATTGTCGTTGTAAATAATATATAAATTTGAAAGTCCTTTAAATCTCCATTGAAGTCTGGAGTTAATTCCAAAGTTCTCTGATTGTGAACCATATTGAAAAACTGTGGCCCAATAAAGAGTTTTAGTAAATGTAAAATCAAATTTTGAACTTGCTAAAAAAATATTTGTTCTAGGATAATTTAAACCTAATTTAATTTTATCATATTTAAGTTTTAGACTTGATACTAATTTTGGTTGTATCCTTAAATAAACCTCATTTCTTAAAGAAACTATTCTACCTCCAAAGAATTTGCCTGTTTCTCCAGACAATTCATATATGAAATCTTTCGAAGGGTCTGATGAATATTGAGCTTCAAAAAATTCTGAATAATAGGTTTTTTCTCCATCAATTTTATTTAATTCATCAACTCCAGATGGGTCAAAATCATAAGGAATATACTCAGTTCGGTTTATATATCTCAGACCAAAAGAACTTTGATTTTTAAATCGTATGGTCGAAAATAACCACCCTGTATTATAGTGGATATTTTCAATCTGATCTTTATGCTTATAATAAAAAACATGCTGATATCTAAATGAAATTGAGTTAAGTCTGCCACTACTTGGATAAATGGTATACTGGTAATGAGGTTTTAGTTTAGATACCCCTTTCCTTCTCATAAAGCCCAAGTCCGATCTAAAATCATCTCCCAAATAGTGATAATTAATTCTGAAACGATGATTTCTTGTAATTCGATTAATGGAAAAACCTGCACTTGTATTATCATCCTTGCTGACATTTTCAAAAGATTTATAAAAATAAGCTCTTCCATTCCATTTATTTTTTTCTGTAATTAAATCATACTCCAATCCAGCAACTCTATTAAACTGATCTTCATAGTTTACAAATTCATAATCTTGTGTATTTTGTCTATTAACTAAAAGAAATTTGACAAGAGATCTTTTGAAAACTCTTTGATGGAGAGAAATTACAGAATTCAAGTTCATAGGTATATTATTATTTAAATCCTCATCTGTTAACATATTTAAAAAACCTAACTTAAGGTTATTATTTATCTTTCCGCTGACCCTAATTCCTGACAAAATTTTATTCTCAATCAAATCACCATCAATATTTCTTGCCAGTCCAATCCTTCTTGAGAAAAAAGGATTCATCATTAAATCCTCACCAAAATTTGTATAAATGTCATTGTTCTCTATAAAGAATTGTCGTTTCTCAGGCATTTTAAATTCAAATCTTGTGAAATTGACAATTTCATCATCAATTTCGGCTTGAGAAAAATCTGAATTAAAAGTAACATCAAGGTTCAACTCTGATTTTAATGGAACTCGAATATCCAGACCATATTTGAGGTTATTTTCTGATTTATTTTCTGTAAAATCTTTATCAATAAAACCATTAGTAAATGGAATTAGCCATGTTTTTCCTTTGGATTTGCTTAGTGGCTTATCAAAAATTATTTCACCCATAAATGCCAGATTATAATCATTAAACTCTTGTGGAATTAGAGCCCAAGTAGTCCTTTGACTCTCCTCGGTATCGAATCTAAAGAAATTAAATCGCCAGGATTTAGAATTTTCAGGATAATTAAAAGTAGAAAGGGGGATTTTCATTTCAATTAGATAATACCCATCATAAACCTTACCCTCTACATCAAAATTTCCATCCCACGTCCTATTAATGTCAGATCTTGAGGTGCCAACCCCCCCATTTGTTACAAGTATATCGCTTTTTACTCCAAGCATATTAGAACCAAACATATAGGCGTTATTTCCATCACTGAAAGTATCAAACAAAAAATTTACTTTATCAGAAGCGGCACCACTAAAATCCCACTTTAGGGAGGGTATTACATAATCTTTTGATTTGGAGAATGATTTGCATAGCAAATAAATATTTTTGTCATCAAATAGAATTCTCACCTCAGTTGGATTATTGAATTCATCTGTCTCATTTGGAAAATGTTGCCAATTAGCATACATTTTATTTGCAGTTTTCCATGAATTCTCGTCCTCAATTCCATCTATTTTAATTTCATTAGAGGAAAATTTGACATGATAATCTAATTTCTTTTGTTGAGAATTTAAATTAGTAAGTATCAGTAAAAAAATAAGTGAAATCTTAGGATAAATAGCATTAAATAAAGATTTGAATTTAAACAAATTATTAAACCTTACCAGTAAATAAGTAAACAGCTTACAGACCAAAACAATACAATTTATTACCTCCCTTAGTGCCTGGCTTACCTAAGCCTCCACCAGCAATAATAACCAGTTGTTTTCCATTAACTTGAAAAGTAGATGGTGTAGCATAACCTCCAGCCTCTAGTTGATACTCCCACATTAAACGACCATTTTTTTTATCAAAGGCACGAAAACGTTCATCCATAGTTGCACCAATAAAAATTAATCCCCCAGCGGTTGCAATTGGACCACCCATATTAAATGTACCTGTAGGAGATAGTCCCTTCTTTTCTAATTCAGGATAAGTTCCCAGTGGAACCTGCCAACTAATTTCCCCCAAATCAAGATCAATTCCTGTCAAAGTACCCCATGGCATATCATTTATAGGATAATCGTTTTTTGTTTTTAATTCAGGATGACCATTTGCAACCCATGGAATTTCAAAAATTTTATCACTATTTTCAACCTCAATAATTTCCTCCTTGCCGGTTTTTAAAATGAATGAGGATAGGGCATTCAATTCGTCTTCATCTAAATTTTTAAACGAGGGCATAAGCCCTTTTCCATTATAGATTGATTTTTTTATTCTATTCTTATCAGCAATGGAAAAGTTATTCATTGAGGCTTTTAAACCAATATTTGAGTTATTGTGGCAAGCTGTACAATTTGTATTAAATAATTGCTTACCATAATTATAAAGAGATACTTTTTTACCTTCAACTAAATTAATCATTGCAAACCACTCAGCTTCATTACTACAATTGACATAAATCATTCTATCGTTCCTATCATAAGCTGCTCCACCCCAATCCGTACCACCATTAAATTGAGGGAAGACCATAGTTGGCTTTACACCAGGAGGGATGAATAGTCGGCCATAATCCATACTTTTGAGGGAATCTTCAATACTTTTTTTCTCAAATCCATCAATCTTATTAAGAGAGGATTTATCAATTTTGGTCATTCCATATATTAAATCTGGTTTCGTAAAAGGCTGGGTTTTAGAAGTAACCTCACCTGGAATATCACTTTGTGGAACAACTTTCTCTGAAATAGGATGAATCGGATTACCTGTAAATCTATCTAAAACAAATAATTGACCCGTTTTAGTTGGCTGTGCAATTGCATCAATTAATCTACCATTTACTTTAACCTGAACTAAATTTGGTGGGCATGGAATATCATAATCCCAAAGGTCATGGTGGACAGTCTGATAATGCCAAATTCTTTTACCTGTTTTAGCCTCAAGTGCAATTATACAGTTACCAAAAAGATTATCACCTACTCTATTTCCTCCCCAATGGTCATAGGAAGGAGATCCGGTCCCAAAAAATACAATCTCATTTCTTTCATCTAAAGTAAAGCCTCCCCAACTATTAACTGTTAAATACTCGTTTTTCCAACTATCTTTTGGCCAAGTTCCATAACCAGTTTCACCTAATCTAGGAATTGTATTGAATGTCCATACTATATCACCTGTTAAAACATTAAATGCTCTAATATCTCCAGGTATAGTTTTATGGTTTGAAGAATCTAATACTCTAGATCCTAAAATCAAAAGGTTCTCAAAAATAATCCCAGGTGTAGTTACAGAAATAAACAAATCCTTTGTATTCCTATCAAATCCTTTATTTAAGGTTGTTTTTCCACCATCTCCAAAAGAATTAATTAATTTCCCAGTTAGTGCATCTAAACAATATAAAAACGACTCAGCAACAAAAAAAATCCTACCATTTAATCCATCATCATAATATGTAACTCCTCTGGTAGTTCCAGATATTTTTTTATCAGGAAATGGGTTATACTTCCAAATTAGATTTCCATTTTTACCATCAATTGAATGTACATTAAAATCTGGACCGATCATATATATTCGATCATCAATAACTATTGGGTTACATTGAATTCCATTCCTATGATTTTGTTTTTTATCAAAAACTTCATACGTCCATAAAAGCTTTAAGTTTTTGACGTTTGTTGTATTTATTTGATCTAAAGACGAATATTTTGATCCTGTTGGATCCCCGCTATATGATAACCAGGAATCATATTTTTTATCACTATTATCACATGAGATAAAAATTATTAAGAAAAAAACAAAGAAGATATTTTGGAGCGTTTTGCTCATTTATTTGCTATTGTAAAATAAATTTAATCTAAATCACTTAAACCACTATGATTATCGACTAAATTATTTTTGAATAAATTTTATAGAGTTTGGATTCTATAGCTCTTTGAGTCTATTTTCCAATTGATAATAAATTTTCTTATCTAAAAACATTAAATTTTTTTTGTCCAGAACCAATTTTTTTAACAATTAAAAAGTTTTCTTTTTCAACATGATCAATAGTCTTGCCATTCATTTTTATTTTTTGATCATTAAAATATTTTGGAAAATATATTTCAGCTTCCATATTAGAAGGAATATTAATATCCATTGAAAAATATTTGTTATAGTGATTTATTATTGACATTGAAATCTCTCCTCTAATTGTGCTATAATTTAATTTAGCACTTTTAATGTCAAAAATCTGAGGTTTTATTCTTACAATCTCAAAACCCGCCTTTATTGGCTGAATTCCCATTATATAATTAGCGATTATATTTCCTGGAGCTGAACCCCAAGCATGATTCCAGTCCATGTTGGGCTTAAATTTAAAGTCCCATGCCTCAAGGGTCATTGTAGCTCCCAAATCATAAATCCAATGAGCCCAACTTCTATCCCCATTTGAGGTAAGTAATTTTAGACCATATTCTGATTGCTCACTTTTGTACAATGCATCAAAAAGGTGCTGGGCACCGTAGGGACTGCAACTCATCCCTTTTTTTTTAATAAAAGCTATAACTTTTTTCAAATTTTTTTTTGGAATAATTCCAAATTTCAATGGAAGAAAATTAGCATGTAATGAACTATGAATACTTCCCTCCCCATCAATATAAAGTCCAGATTTTGGATTAATCAATTTTTTATTTATTGAGTTTTTAACTTTTGAAGCACGATTTTTAAAAAAATAATAATCATCTAAATACCCAAGTATTTTTGAAATTTTTGACATTATAAATAATGATTGGTAGTGATATGCATTAATTACAGTGTTAATATTTCTAAAATCAAAATCATCAGTTTCTCCTTTGATTCCGTATTGCCAGGATTCTTTTTTAGCATTTAGATTTTTTTGAGGCCAGTCAACAAGATCTCGAAATGTTGGGTTTTCTTTTTTTTGACGACTATATTCTATTTCACTCAAGTGAACAGCATTGAGAATCTCTTGAGTTACAAGTCCAGTTCTAGTACTAATAAGCCCATCTTTTCTTGCAAGCTTGTATAATGTTTTTTCTTTAAGGTCATTATAGAAGTAAGTTAAAGATGAAACGTCACCTGTGTGCATATAATCCTCCCAAGCAATTATTAAAACCTGTAAAATATAATCAGTCCAATGACTAGAATATAAAATCTGAAATTCGTGAGTATATCTTGCAATTGAATAACCTCTTTCTACTGCATAATGGGTTTTTTGGTTTACATACGAATCACCCTCCCTTGGAAATCTCTCCCTATTTCCGTCTACATATACACCCATGAAACTAGTGGCTTTAACTGAGTGCTTAGAGAGAAGCCAAAGATCATTAAGGATTTTATTATCTGATTGAAAATAAGTGTCATAATCATTGAATTTATAGTTTACAACTATTTGCTGAATTTTGGATTCTTTAATTAAAGAGTAATCATAGTTTTCTATTTCTAGATATCTAAAAGGCAGAACTTCATTTATATATTCTGGCATATAAATTTTTCGCTCAGGCCTATTATAACGGTGGGGTGGGATTTTGATTTCATATTCATTCCATCCAGGTTTTAATTTTACCTTAACTAATTCAGATACAACATTACCCTGAGGATTTTTATCAACTGATCCACTTTTGATTGATTCCCCAAAATATAATTTTATCATTTTATTATTTTCATTTGCAAACATTTTCAATTTTACTGAACCAAAAGCTGCTTTTCCAAAATCTATTAATGTTTTTTGATCATTAATTTTCTTTACAGATTTTAGAGGGTTAATCTTCTTTTCAACAAAATATCTACTCGTGTAGTGTTTATATAATTTTTCACCAGTTTTGAATTTTTGACATTTTGAAAACTTAGATATTTCTCCATTATTTGTCCAAACTTTAACCTTCCAGTAATAAATTGAATTAGGTTTTAGCTCCTTTCCTGAATACCTAATATTGATTGAGTTACTGCTTTCAATTTTATATGTATCCCAAAGATCTCCTATATTTTTTTCAATGTTCTCCTTCTTTTCAGATACTATTACCCGATAAGCTTTCTGAAAAATATTTTCTTCTTTTCCTAATATTTGCCATCCCAGTAGGGGTTCTTTTTTGCCAATTCCTATAATTTGATAATTTTCAGGTTCTTTGACTGCCTCCTCTAATTTAATGTTAATTGGATAACCATCCTTTAGAATTCTTTCTGGGTTTAAAAGAAAATCGGTACTTAAATTTGTTATAATAACATTTTTTTGACCATGTATAAAAAGTGGTATTATTAATAAACTAGTAATATAAAGGTATTTCCAAAAAAAGAATTTATTTTTAAAGATGCCCACTGATTAGTTTAAATTATATTTCTAATTAAAGAAGTAAAATTTATAAAATTTTTCAATAGAAATTTTAGATATTTAAATGTTATTGAAAATAAATTTAATTTAGATTCATATGAGTCTCTATTTCACTAGATACTGCATAGCACTTATTAGTTTAATCATAAATACTTTTTTTGGGTTTTCACAGATTAAAAATAATCCTTTGATAGATTGGGAGG
>CESD01089372.1_pt1 | contig 11832 bp, 8 predicted proteins | sample 531191 | NCBI WGS metagenome assembly CESD01 (sample SAMEA2622021, study PRJEB7988) | marine metagenome | biome: marine biome (ENVO:00000447); feature: deep chlorophyll maximum layer (ENVO:xxxxxxxx); material: "saline water (ENVO:00002010), including plankton (ENVO:xxxxxxxx)" | depth 188 m
TTGAACCAAGTTATAGATATAGATATGATTTATGCCATAGATGTTGAATTAAAGCAAGGAGATTTTAAACAAGCTAAAAGAGGAGAATCAGCTTCCTATGTTGTAACTTTAACGAATAGAGGAGATAATGCAGATACTTTTGGTGTTGAAGTAGGAGATTTACCTAAAGATTGGTCCGCCTCCGCCAGTGTATCAGAAATTTATCTAGAACCGAATGATTACCAAGATCTTACAATGGAAGTTATAGTTCCAGATACTGCTGCAGTTGATGAATATGCAATAATTCAAATAATCGCTAGAGTTCAGGAAGAGGATTATGATTATATCTATGGTTATGGAAACACAAATACTACCGCTGAAGATGGCCGTACATATGGCGTAGATATTGTATCAGATGCTGAAGCTAAACAAATTATTCCTGGCGGAATGATAATTTACGATATTTCAGTCACAAATGATGGTGATGAATCAGATTCTTTTAAGCTACATTTTGAAGATGTTTCTGAAGAGGGCTGGGTATCTAATTTGAGTCAATATGAAATAGATAATTTAGGCCCAGGAGAATCCTTCAGTTTAGTTCTGGCAATTTTTTCACCGGAAGATGCCAAAGAAGATGATTGGTCTTTAACAAAAATTCATATTTATTCAACAAATAGAGAACAATTTGGTGATGATTTAGTAGTAAATACATCAGTAAGATTACCAGTAAGAGATGTGTCCTTATCAACATCAGAAGATAGTATGAGTGGCAATCCAGGTTCAATTTTAACATATATAGTTTCAGTTACAAATACAGGTTCAGATCCTGACGACATTTATCTGGGTTTTGAAATTTGTGAATCGTGTAATGCATGGGTAGTTTCACTGAGCAAATATATTATCGAAGATCTTAATGATGGAGATTCAGAAGATGTACAATTTATTGTGGAAATTCCTTCTTCAGCAAGAGATACTGATGAAGCTATTTTTTCTGTAACTGCAGAATCACATGATGATTCTTCAGCTAGTGCAGAGTTGGCCGTTACTTCAACAGTTAATACAGTTTTTGATCAATATGTAATGGCTTCAGTAGTACCAATAATGTATCCTGGAGACAGTAATCAATTTAATATTTCTATAACTAACCAAGGCAATAGTTATGAGAGTTATAAATTTAGTAAAGGTTCAGGAGTTCCAGAGAATTGGAAGTTTGAAGACACCTTAATTTACGAAACCGAATCCTTAGAACCATATGGTGGTAATGAGATGTTTGTTCTTCCTTTTGAGATTCCAGATGATGAAAATCCAGGATATTATAATTTCACAATATATGTCAAATTATCTTCATCAGGCATTAAAGTAGAGACCATTGATTTATCTGTTAAAGTTGAATATTATGCAGATTTCACAATAGTTATAGATTCTACACAATTAGTAGGAGATCCTGGAGTTACACATCAATTACCAGTTACAATAATTAATAGTGCAAATGCCGATGAAGAAATTGATTTTATTGTTGAAGGCCTTCCATCAACTTGGACATACTGTGTCTCGTTCAGTGGAAACTGCCTGAACTCATTGAACGTTGCTAAGGGAGCTACATCTGATTTTATTTTGGAGATTACAACTGCAGAAAATGAACCTGCAAATGCTAATGGAGTTTATCTAAGTTTAGTGGGCACTTCATCTTTGAATAATAAATTTGAAGTTCGTCAGAGTTTTAAGATATTGACAAATCCAACATACCTTCTTTCTGTTACTACTCCCTCAGATACTAAAACAGGTTCATCTGGAGATACGATTCCTTTCCAATTAGTTATAGAGAATTTAGGTAATGATGTAGATCATGTTAACTTACCATTTCCACAATTACCCTCAGGTTGGATTGCAACATATACTGAGTCTTCCTTTAGTTTACAACCTATGGAATCTAAAACAGTTTATCTGAATGTTGATGTTCCAACGAATGTCTTTGGAGGTAACAATACAATTACTTCGAAAGTATCATCAGATCAATCTGGAGAAACAAGTACGTTAGTTTTCACGGTTTTCGTTGAAGAAAAAGCAGATATAGATGTTGAATTGAAAACAACAGCAGGCGATGTTACAGCAGGCACACAAGGTAATTTTAAAATTTTAATTACAAATAATGGAAATACAGTTGAAACTTTAACCTTAGTAATGGAAGGCAAGAGATCCTCTTGGTTTACTTTGCCAAAAGAAACAATTTATTTAGAACCTGGAAGTTATGAGGAAATAATGGTTGAAGTTCGCCCACCAGTTACTCAAGCAGCTTCAGATACCTCTGCTACACTTAATGTTACTTTGAGTAGTGATTCATCTAAATCAGTAAAGCTTAGTTTGCCATTTTCAGTTTTAAAATCTGATTTAATTACTGAAGAAGTAGTAGAAGAGGAGGAGGAATCACTTTTACCTTCATTAAGCTTAGTTAGTACCATACTAATCTTATCACTTATTTCATTTATTCGTAAAAAGAAATTATAGGAGTTAATTAATTTTGAAATCTGTAACTGCAGATGACGAAGAGGAGATAAATAATGTAATTTCCATACTCAGAAAATCTGAGGAAGATAATTCTGAGAAAGAATTTCCTGAAATAGAAATCAAATATTTAAGAGAAGCCAGCATTATACAAACACAACAAAAAATTTTGGATTCTTTAACTCTAGATAAGCATCTAATTCAAACTATTCAAGCTTTAGATGACGCTCATACGAGTCTCAACTTAATTTCGGAACGATTATGTACTTGGCAGGCCCATACAACTGGAGAATCTAGATTAGTTATTGATGAATTATTGAATAAGAAATCATTACAGCCGCCGATTTCTAATCTCAAACAAACATATCTTCAAATCGAAGAATTGATAAAAATTTTATCTAATCACATTGATGAAGAAGCTCCTAAAATTTTCCCATCCATGGTAGAATTACTAGATTCACAATTAACTGTTAGGCTAGTTTCTTGTGCAGGTTCATTAGCAAAACTTGCACGTCTTCCTTCATCAACAATACAATTACTAGGTGCAGAAAAGGCATTGTTTAGACATATGTCTGATGGTTCACTTCCACCAAAACATGGGATATTGTATCAGCATCCTTCTGTAAAGAGGGCTCAAAGGAAAAATAAGGGAAAGGTGACTCGCTCATTAGCTTCTAAGATAGCAATAGCGGCAAAGATAGATTATTATCGGGAGAGAAATGAGTAATAGTACCAAATTTGATTTTTCTACTTTTCGTAATGGTTTACTAATGGGAATGGCTGATGCGGTTCCAGGAGTAAGTGGTGGAACTATAGCATTAATATTAGGAATTTACAATAAATTAATATTCTCCCTATCCCATTTTTTGAATTATCTTAAGAAAAAGTTTCCTTCAAAATCATATAATCAATTTGTGAAATCTTTCCAATTCCTTTTTACATTAGGATTAGGTATGCTTGTTTCTTATTATGTTATTACCAAAATATTAGTAGGTTCCGAAAATCAACCAGGATTATTACTAAAATCCTCAACAGCACCTTTTATTTTTTCACTTTTTTTTGGTTTAGTATTGTCAAGTGTTAAAGAACCATGGCAAAGAGTTAAGGAACGAACAGTTAGTCGTTATGTTCTTTGCTTTACAGGTTTTTCCTTAGTTTTACTTTATACTAATTTATCATTAAATAATGAGGGAGGTAATTTTATTTTAGTAATTAGTGGAGCACTTGCACTTACAGCAATGTTATTGCCAGGAATTAGTGGTGCTCTCGTACTTTTGACACTTGGTCAATATACAGTGGTAGCAAATGCAGTTCATGATTATAATTTTAGTCTTCTTTTCTATTTTTTGAGTGGGGGGCTAATTGGTTTGTTTACCTTTGTACCATTTATGAATTTTATGCTAATAAATTTTAAAGAAGATGTAATGTCAGTATTAACTGGTTTAATGCTTGGATCATTAGCAACACTTTGGCCTTGGAAAGAAGCCTATGATTCTAAAGGCGTATCTCCCAATTTAGGAATAGGGCAAGTATTTGATAATTTTGAATTAGTATCAATAATAGTAACAATTTGCTTTGGATTCCTTGGTTTTACCTTATATTTAGCTTTGAAAAATCTAGAAAAAGAGATAAATTAGTCTAACGAGAGCTTTTAAAAACCCTAGCTGTCAACAGAATATATGCGAGTTCTAATTGCAGGAGCTGGTGAAGTTGGATTTCGAGTTGGACGTGACCTTGTTTATCGAGGGCATGAAGTAACACTTATTGATTCTAATCCTTCTTCAGTCAAAAGGGCCCAGACACTGGATGCACAGGTATTCAAGGGCAATGCCGCTTCGGCTAAATTTTTGATGGAGGTTGCTTTTATCAAAGAGGCTGATCTTTTCATTGGAGTTACTGGAAAAGATGTAGTAAATTTAGTAGGATGTTCTCTAGCGAAGAAAATGGGATGCAGTACTATTGCTAGATTGAATAATCCTGAAATAATTGATTTGCCTGCAGATTATGATCATCAACAATTATTTGGAGTAGATGCATTTGTTAGTCCCGACGAATTGTCTATGCATAGAATATGGCAAATATTATCGAGACCTGCATTGACTAGATTAGAACATTTTTCGGTAGGGAAACTTCGAATTTTAGAAATTAGATTAAACGACAGTTCACCTTCAGTAGGCCGTCCACTTTCAAACATTAAATTGCCGCCACACTGCCGTATTGCTTTAATTGCTAGAGAAGAAGGAGTTACAATCCCTTCGGAAAAAGATATTTTGATGCCTAGAGATAGAATATTGATACTTCTTAGTGAGCATAGTGAACTTGAAGAACTTTCAGATTCACTAGGAATTCCAAAGGAAATAACAAGTGAAAGAAATATCAAGAGATTGATGATTGCAGGAACTAGTAGAATTGCTTTGAATTTAGCTAAACAGGTTCATGAGGATTCTAGATATAAGGATGTAGAGGTATACGTAACAGAACCAGACCCAGTTTTAGCTGAAAAGGCAAGTTCAGTTCTTCCAGAGAGTGTAAGAGTTCTCGTTGGTTCTTCTACAGATCGCCATTTTCTCAGAGAAGAAGGAATACGCTATGAAGATTTATTTGTTGCAGCAACAGATCGTGAAGATTGGAATGTTCTAAGTTGTTTATTGGCTAAAAAAGAAGGTGCAAAACGCACAGTGGCTTTAGTTTACCAAACAGAATTAGAATATGTAGTACAAGATACTGGAATTGATACGTTAATAAATCCAAAAAGAGTTACAGTTAATGCAATTGTTAACAGAGCTACATCTACCGATAAAATCGAAGGAATGGAAGAATTAGAGGGAGGAGAAGCTTCTGTACGTGAATTCTTGATAAAAAGCAACAGCAAGAATGTAGGCACCCCAATAAGTAAGCTAGGAGTTCCAGATCAAACACTAATAGCGATGGTTAACAGGGAAGGTGAAGCTTTGTTCCCAGATGATGAATTTATATTTAATGAAGGAGATCATGTTCTTGTTTTCACTCTTAAAGGTAAATTGCCAGAAGTGGAGAAATTCTTCTATTAAATTTAATGCGCTTTAGTCTAATCTTTAGTTTAACAGGTACTTTGATTGCTTTTTTTGGTTTATCTTTTTTATTTCCAATATTTACAGGAATAATATTAGGAGAGAATATTACCGATATTTTTTATATGTTTATGATACCTATGTTATTTTGTTTAATTTTTGGGTTTACTTTTAGTTCCTATTTTCATATCGAAGAAGATATTAGAAATCGTGAAGCTTTTGCACTCGTAAGTATTGCTTGGATAATTATGGTCCTAGTTGGAGCTCTTCCGTATTATGCTGCAGAAAGATTTGACTTAATGTCATATCAAATAGGTATTGCAGGCGCTATTTTTGAATCAATGTCTGGATTTACTACAACTGGTGCGACAATATTAGAAATTACAGATGAAAGTCAATTAGTTAATTCTGAACAATATTCTAATGGCTATTTTGATGCTCCAAAATCACTATTACTCTGGAGATCACAGACACAATGGCTAGGTGGAATGGGAATTATCGTTTTAGCTACTATTATATTTTCTAGATTATTCGGAGGCGGTATTCAAGTTTTACAAGCCGAGATGCCGGGAACTGGAGTTACGCGTCTTAAACCTCAAATGGCACAAACGGCAAAACTCCTTTGGACATTGTATTTCTTTTTGACATTAGCTGAAATTATTTTGTTATATTTAGCAGGCCTTTCATTATATGATGCAATATGTAATTCTTTTTCTACAGTATCTACTGGAGGATTTTCTCCAAAAATAGACTCAATTGGTTCTTACAATAGTGCTTCAGTTGATATTATTGTGACTTTTTTTATGTTAATATCTGGCGTTAATTTTGTTATTTTGTATTACATATTTAACCATATTAAAGATAATTCAAAGTCAATTCAATCTCGTTTTAGAAATATTTACATTTTACTTCGAGATAATGAAGAATTGAAAGTTTATTTATTTTTGATTATTTCTTGTTCAAGTCTTATTTTAATTAATTTAGTTTTAGAATTTAATGAGGATCAATCTTTCAATTCGAACTTCAGTTATACTATTTTTCAAACAGTCTCTTTATTGACTGGGACTGGATTTACTACAACAAATTATGCTTTGTGGCCTAAGATGTCAATATTTGTTTTATTATTAATTATGTTTATGGGCGGATGTGCAGGTTCAACTACAGGAGGATTGAAGACTGTAAGAATTATGCTTCTGTTTAAAGCATTAAAGAGAGAATTACTTTTAGTAATTCACCCTCGTGCAATAATAAAATTAAGAATTGGTAAGAAAGTATTGGATGAATCCTTATTCCGAAATGTGGGTGTATTTTTCTTTATTTTTATAATAATCTTCCTTTTTGGTTCTTTAGTTACTTTGTATCTAGAGCCTTCATTAGCATTAATAGATGGAATTTCTATTTCATTGTCATGCTTAGCAAATATAGGGCCAGGTGTAGGCGCTATAGGTCCATCAACAACATATTATGGATTTAGCGATCCCACATTATTGATTTTATCTATATTAATGATGTTAGGTCGTTTAGAAATAATTACAGTTTTACTTTTATTCTTCCCGGATACATATAGAGATTAAGGTTAAGTTTCTTTACAGAGACTTTATAGACGCTTTATGTCGGATGAAGACTTAGCTTCTGAAATTCCAGATTTTGTTAAAAAATATGTTCCTGGAATAACAAGAGGTTTGTCTTGGGCTAAATATAGCAAAGATAAAGCAAAAGGTACAGAAATGAAGGCAGATGCCTATAACGAATCTAAAAAAGAGGGTTATCAAAAAGCAATAACAGTATCGGCAGGAGATGAGAAAGAAGTTTTTGAAGAAACAAAAACAGAGTTGTGGGCTGAGGCTCAGAAATTAACAGATAGAGCTAAGGAGATTGCTAGTAAGGTTAATTCTCAGGAATCTAAAGAAGAGAGAGAAAAGATACTTAATCGGGCCAAAGAAGCGGCCCGTAATGCAGGTTTACAGGGAGCAATTGCAGCAGGTTGGGAAAAAGGATGGAATGAAGGACTTTCAAATAAATCTTAGATTAATCTGGATTGCATACTTTTTGTAAATATTTGTTGTTTTGTCATTGATTCAATCAAATCAGATAAAAAATGATCATTTTTTATTATATTCAATAACTGTTCTTTATCTACTGCTAAGTCAATATATTTAGTTCGTCCATGACGTCCTAAATTAACAACTTTTGCATTAATCAATCCTTGCATATCTAATTCAGAGATAATATGTCCAATTCTTCGTTGTGTCAATTCATCTAGATTATAGCTATTGCAAAGTTTGCTATAGGTGCCGTATACTTCTCCAGTAGTTTGCTGACTATTATTTTTATTCCCTTGATTTAGAATTATACTTGCCAGTGTTGCTTTATGCTGTATTGGCAAGGTAATAACAATACTATTAACTTGATCTCTTTCCATTACATTTTGCGCTTTATTCACATGATCCATGGTAACAATTTCCCTTTCTTCCCTTTCAGCTAATTCAGCAGCTATCCTTAGCAAATCAATAGCCTTTCTCGCATCTCCATGTTCTTGAGCAGCTTTACTGGCGCAATATGTCATTACCATAGGGTCAACAGTATTCTCATTGAAAGCCATCCTTGCTCTCTGAACTAAGATGTCTTCAATTTGAGGTGCATTGTATGGGGAAAAAGTTAGAGATTCTTCACCTAGGCGCGACTTTACTCTAGGATCTAACCATGAAGTAAATTTGGCATCATTAGAAATTCCAATGATTGATATTTTGGAATTATCTAAATCAGAATTTAATCCAGTTAAGTGATATAGTATTTCGTCACCATTTTTTGAAACAAGGGAATCTATTTCATCTAAAATAACAATTGCAATTCCTCCGTTTTCATCAGCTTTTTCTTTTAATGAGGAATAGACTTTATCTATTCTCCATCCTGCACTAGGTATTTGTTTTTCCCATTCGTTAGAGTAGGTTTTACCTATATTTGTCAAAACTCCATAGGGAGTGTTAGTTTGCTTACAATTTATGTATGCCGTATGTATCTTTACATTTTCATTTTCAGCTTTTTCTTTTAATTGTTTACATATGAATTTTGCTATAGCAGTTTTTCCAGTTCCTGTTTGCCCATATACTAAAATGTTAGAAGGCCTAGATCCGTAAAATGCAGTTTTTAAAATATTGGCAATCTGATTAATTTCCCTAAGTCTATGTGGAAATTCAGAAGGCACATATGATGTAGAAAGAGATTCCCGGTTTCTGAAAATTAGTTCCTCGTGTATAAGTTTATCGAAAACGTTGCGATTTGCTGTGTTTAACTCCTTATCCATATTAATCAAATTTACAATTAGTGGAACTTAGCATATAGCCAACTAGCTATAAACTTGCGGGGTGTCCAACAAAAAAAAATACTTTTTATACCCTTTTTTTCCGTTTGTTTTTTATTAAAATATAATCGTTTTAGATATACATTAAATTTCTACCAAAAGGGTTTATTTGATACTCTATTTCTATATTTCTTGTCTGTAAAAGAAAAAGAAGTAATTGCTTGGCTTTCAGAACGTAAGTTGATGCCTTCTCCTGAATTAGTAAGTCATATTTCCAATCACCCCGATGGATTAATTTTATTAGAAAGAACAGTTACTTCTTTAACTGAACCTAAATTATTCTTAGGTATTTCAGATTTAATTGAAGAAGAAAATGTTGAAGCTCCCAAACCGATAGAAAGAAAAAAAGTTGCAGAAATCCCTCCAGTAATTATTGAAAGACAAATACAGAAAAGCATGTCTGATGGGAAATTAGAAAGTTATGTTTCCTTGTTTAATGATAGATTTAACAATTTATCTAAATTAGTACGTAGAGATCCATCAATGCGTGATGCAATTAGAGATACATCCAATTTAAGCCCAGATGAAGAAAATAAAATTATTGGAATGATTGCAGATATTCAAACATTTAACAATGGACGTACACGGGTAACACTTGAAGATAAAAGTGGCAGAATCAATGTAATGCTTCAGGAATCAAGTGATGAAAATCTTAATTTATTAATGGATGAAGTTATCGGCGTATCTGGAAAACTTAGTAGACAGGGGAATGTGTTATTCGTAAATTCACCAATAATAAGGCCTCATTTAGGTAGATATCGTGAAGTTTCAAGAGCTGAGGAACCTCACATTGCATTGTTTATTTCCGATGTCCATTTAGGCAGTGGAACATTTCAGGAAAGAGAGTGGGATAAATTTATTTCTTGGCTTAATGGAGATGTTGATTATCACAAAGAATGGATACCTAATCCAGGATATTTGATAATCGCGGGAGATGCTGTGGATGGTATTGATTCATATCCTGGGCAGGAAGCAGATTTATCTATAACTGATGTTTGGGAACAGTATGCAGAATTATCTAAATCAGTGAATCGAATACCTAATGAAATACAGACAGTTATCATGCCAGGAAACCATGATGCGGTTCGTTTGATGGAGCCACAATTACCACTTCCTGACAAAGTAGTTAAAAATTTTGGAGATAATCTGACATTTACAGCTAATCCCGTTCTTTTAGATTTAGCTGGGGTAAAAACAATGTGTTATCATGGCAAATCTTTAGATGATTTGGTAAGTCTTAGAGATTTATCATATGATAACCCAATGGGTATGATGAAGGAATTGCTCAAAAGAAGACATTTAGCGCCTATATATGGAGCAAAAACGCCCTTGGCGCCTGAGAAGCAAGATTATCTTTTGATACATGATATTCCTGATATCTTTGTGACAGGGCATGTTCATTCTTTTGGTGTTGAGAAATATAATGGAGTATTGATGATAAATCCAGGAACGTGGCAATCACAAACTGATTATCAGAAAATGATGGGCTTTCAACCAGATCCATGTAGGGCAGTTGCAGTTAATTTACAAACTTTTGAGACACAAGTCTTGGATTTTAATTTTTAACGAGATTAATTTGTATTTAATTTAACATAACGATACAAAGATTCAATTCTTTCTTCACATTTTTCCCAATTATGAGTTTTTTCAGCAAGTTTTCTTCCTCTTCGCCCCATTTTGGCCTGCAATTCTTTATCATAAATTAATTTCATCAATGTTGCTTTTAGCCTATCCCATTTTCCCCATTCAAAGGTAAGTCCAATTTCTTCATTTTCTACAAATTGCCCCATAAGCAATTCCTTACAAGTAATTATTGGAACTCCAGCAGACATGGCTTCAAATAATTTATTTGGGGCACTCATACGATTATTGTCATTCTTAGGATCCAATGCCATAATAACAGCATCAGAATTTATAGTTTGTAAAGGCACATTGTCTGGATGAATAGAACCAATGTAATTTACATTTTCCATTTTCCCACAAATTTTCTTTATAGCAGGAACTAATGTTCCAAATCCACCTATATCGAATTGTATGCCTTTCATTTTATTTACAGTTATTGCAGTTTCAAGAATACCTCTTGAGGGGTGTTTTTCTAGAACGCCAATATACAAGAGTCTAAAATTTTCATTTTGTTCTCTTTTTTCAATTCTACTAGAGGGATATGCATCTAATCTTTTTGCATTTCCTACGCGCGTTAATTTTGAATTTAGGAATTCACTTTGGGGAGTATTAAATATCTTCAATGCTTCATCTTCGGATGCAGTAAATGGTGCGTTACCTCCTAGCTTTATCATATCTTTTAATCGGACATAACATGCTGGCGTAGCTGCCATAATTCCAGCACAATAATTTAGTAGATAAGCTTCTATTTTATGTAAAAGTATAGCACTTCTCGATGAAATTGCACCTTTAACTAAACCGGGATAATTTTCATGCGAATCATAAACTAATGGCAATTTAGTTAATTTTGAGGTAAATACACCTCCAATTAAGGTGTCTAAATCATGATAATGTAGTATTATATCTTTTTCTATATTTTGGAAAGCTAGAATTTGCCAAGTACTCCATCTTAAAAATCCGGGAAGTTTTCTTGCAAATGCCAATGGACTGTTAAGTGAGCACTCTTCTTGGTATTTCCAGATTGTTCCCCAATCAGTGCTAATTGTTTCTTCACCTTTAGCAGACCTGTCCCATGCTAACAATATTACGCGGTGTCCCATTTTAGACAAACTTTTTGCTGTATCTGCCACAACAGGTTCTGCTAAACCGCCTGTAGTTAGCCTTGTTCTGACCATAATTACTAGGGACACTGAGGTGTATTAACGGCTCCATAAATACATTCTCGGTCCATAGCAGAAGTTTTAAACCATACTTTAGTGGAACAATTCCATGCCGCTGTAGCTCAGTAGGTCAGAGCATCCGGCTGTTAACCGGACG
>CESD01023466.1_pt1 | contig 11818 bp, 9 predicted proteins | sample 531191 | NCBI WGS metagenome assembly CESD01 (sample SAMEA2622021, study PRJEB7988) | marine metagenome | biome: marine biome (ENVO:00000447); feature: deep chlorophyll maximum layer (ENVO:xxxxxxxx); material: "saline water (ENVO:00002010), including plankton (ENVO:xxxxxxxx)" | depth 188 m
TTTGTTTGAACTTTTTCCTTTCCAATCATACCAAATATTCCTTCTATAGGAAGAGATTTAACAAGATTAGCTAATTCTAATTCAATTGAATAAGATGCTTCTTGCGGAATTGTTTTTTCTCCCCATGAAAGTCCAGAAGAATAGGGATTAATTAAATCAGTTTCAAAATGTTGATAAAATTGACCATAATTGATTTTTTCTGGAGCTTCGGGATTTAAATTTGATGTTTCAACTCTTTTACCTCTTAATGAACTGTTTGATGGAATTAATATCCAATAAGTTGATTCAACAAAATATAAGTTTTGGTGCCATTCAATCTTTTGATTTATGTTTTGAAAACCGTTAGGACCCCTACCATAAAAAATGATAAGATCATCATCAGATAAATTCCCATCAGATTCACCATTAATAGTTATAGGTAACTCAACTAGATTCGTAGGTATGGAAGCTTTTGTTGAATTACTTTGAGTTAAATCATAAGTGCGATCTCGCCCAATTGAAGAGCTAGTGAATAACATTATACTTCTTGGGTCAACAATTAAGTTTGTTTCAATTATTGATTTCAATTCTTCACCTGAAATTTTATATATACCATCACTTGATAAATAAAATTTGACCCAAATACCGTTAGGAATTTTATCTTGTTTTAATAATTTTCTTTTCGATACCTGAATCCAATTTTTTGCGATGTCCCAATTAACAATTTTTGGAGAAAGTAGTAATTCATGGATTTTATTTATGCTTTTAAGCTGCTTTTTTGAACCAGAAAGAGGAATTGTAATTACCATCGATTCGTAATAAGAATTTGAATCTATATTAGGAGATAAACGTAAAGTTCCTGTATTTAGACCATTTACAGTCTGGCTATGGATCCACCCTGTATCTACTATTAATTTATCTATTTCCATAGAGTGATAGTTTATATTAACTCCTTGAATTTTTATTTGAGGTAGTGAAGCATCAGGTAATCCTACAAGTAATTCAATTGGCTTCAAATCCTCAGAGGATTTAATATTTGCTTGTAGATTTATTACTAATTCATTTTTGTTAGAGGTTACTATCTCCCAATTAGTTTGAGTGTTTGCAGATGCAATTAGTAGCGCTACTAATAGAAATATTTTCTTATTTCTCATATTGAAAATTTAATTAGTGTAGATTTAATGCCTTTTGTTTTTTTAATTATTTTTATTCTTATGAAATTGAATCCGAATACTTATCAATGTAATTTTGATAGCTAATAATATTTTATTATTTATTTTTTTGGTTTTAATTCATGCAACTTGAAAGGGCTTTACTTGTTTGACCTCAATATTATAAAAGCATTTTATGAAGAAATTCCAAATCGAGTTTCTAATGCCAGAAAATTAATTGATCGCCCTTTAACTCTTACTGAAAAAATATTATATAGTCATTTAAATAAAAATCCATCTAGTCCATTTGACCGAGGAAAATCCTATGTAGAATTTCATCCAGACCGTGTAGCAATGCAGGATGCAACTGCTCAAATGGCACTTCTTCAATTTATGATGTCAGGTAAAAATAAAGTATCTGTTCCATCTACAGTACATTGTGATCATTTGATTCAAGCAAAAATTGATGCAAAAGCAGATTTAACACTAGCTCAAGATATCAATAATGAAGTTTATGATTTTCTCGAATCTGTTTCTAATAAATATGGGATTGGATTTTGGAAGCCTGGCGCAGGAATAATTCATCAAGTTATCTTAGAAAATTATGCTTTTCCTGGAGGAATGATGATTGGTACAGATAGTCATACAGTTAATGCTGGAGGCTTAGGAATGGTTGCAGTAGGTGTGGGAGGAGCAGATGCAGTAGATGTAATGGCTGGCATGCCATGGGAATTGAAATTTCCTAAATTAATCGGTGTCAAGCTAATTGGAGAGATGAAAGGGTGGACTTCAGCTAAAGATGTAATATTAAAAGTTGCAGGAATATTAACTGTTAAAGGAGGTACTGGAGCAATATTAGAATATTTTGGAGAAGGAGCTGACAAAATGTCCTGCACCGGGAAAGGCACAATTTGTAATATGGGTGCAGAAATAGGTGCGACCACATCCATATTTGCATATGATGATCATATGGCAAATTATCTTGGAGCTACAGGTCGACTAGAAGTAGCTGATTTGGCTAATAAAATTAAAGATTACTTGAAGGCAGATGATGAGGTATATAGTAATCCTGATGAATATTATGATGAAGTTATAACGATAGATCTATCTCAGCTAGAACCTCATTTGAATGGACCATTCACTCCCGATTTAGCTACACCAATTTCTCAAATGGCATCAGCTGCATCAAAAAATAATTGGCCAACAGATATAAAAGTGGGTTTAATTGGATCATGTACTAATTCATCATATGAAGATATTGCCCGTTCTGCTTCCATTGCAAAACAAGCTATAGATAAGGGCCTAAAAACCAAGGCTAACTTTACGATCACTCCCGGATCAGAGCAGGTAAGATATACTATTGAAAGAGATGGTTTTATTAAGATCTTTGAGGCTCTTGGTGCAAGTGTATTTGCAAATGCGTGTGGTCCATGTATTGGGCAATGGTCTAGAGATGGTGCTGAAAAAGAAGAAAAAAACACGATTGTACACTCATTTAATCGGAATTTTGCAAAACGAGCTGATGGGAATCCAAATACTCATGCATTTGTTGGTTCTCCTGAATTAGTAACTGCGTTAGCAATTTCTGGAGATTTAAAATTTAACCCCCTAACCGATCATATAAATGATGAAAATGGAAACCCTATTAAGCTAGAACCTCCAGTTGGGGATGCTCTTCCAAAAAAGGGGTTTGAAATTAAAGATCTTGGTTATAAGGCCCCAGCGCAGGATGGGGATGAGATTGAAATTCAAATTGATCCTGACTCTGAACGTCTTCAATTGCTTGAACCATTTGATTCTTGGTATGAACAGAATTATAAAAACATGAAATTATTAATTAAAGCTAAAGGGAAATGTACTACTGACCATATATCGATGGCTGGGCCTTGGCTAAGATTTAGGGGACATTTGGATAATATTTCAAACAATATGCTTACAGGAGCTGTCAATTTTTTTAATGACAAAACTAATTTTATTAAGAATCAACTTAATGGTGATTATGGAGGAGTTCCAGAGACTCAAAGGGACTACAAATTGAATCAAGTTTCTACAATCATTATCGGTGATGAAAACTATGGTGAAGGCTCTTCAAGAGAGCATGCTGCTATGGAGCCAAGATTTTTAGGGGTTCGTGTTGTATTGGTACGATCATTCGCTCGAATTCATGAGACAAATTTGAAAAAACAGGGTATGTTAGCTATAACATTTTCAAATAAGAGTGATTATGACCTAATACTTGAGGATGATACCTTTGATTTTATTGATCTTAAAGAATTTTCTATGGGTAGGCCTTTAACACTTTCTCTAAATCATTTAGATGAATCTAAAGATACAATTATTTGTAATCATACCTACAATGAAATGCAAATCAAATGGTTTAAAGCTGGTTCTGCACTAAATCTTATCCGTCAGCAATTATAGAATTATTATGAAAGTTCTTATTTCCGATCCAATCACAGAAAGTGGTTTGAAAATTTTAAAAGAGTCTAATCTTGAAATAGTTCATTTGCCAGATGCTTCAATTGAAGAAAAATCATCAGCGTCTAAAGATGTCCATGGGTGGATCATAAGAAGTGGAACAGCTATTACAGATCAAATGATTAAAAGCTCTAAAAATCTACAAGTAATTGGTCGAGCAGGTGTTGGTGTTGACAATATTGATATTTCGGCAGCAACTCGAAAAGGTATTGTTGTAATGAATACACCAGATGTTAATACAATTTCTGCGGCTGAACATACTCTCGCAATGATTTTATCTTTATCAAGAAATATTGCAGTTGGTGATTCAGGATTAAAAGAAGGGAAGTGGAATCGTCACGAATTAATTGGCTCAGAATTAAGAAATAAAACTATTGGAATTGTTGGAATGGGAAAGATTGGTAGAGAGGTAATGACCAGATGTCGTTCCTTTAATATGAAAATATTAGGTTATGATCCATTTATGAGTCAGGAAATGTTTAATCAGGAAGAAATCAAAATTGTTGAGCTTGATGAATTAGTTTCCAAATCCGATATTATTTCTGTTCATGTTCCGTTAACTGATTCGACGAAGGATTTGTTTGATTATAAACGTCTTTCCTCAATGAAATCATCGGCAAGGATTATAAATGTAGCTCGTGGGGGAATAATTAATGAACCTGACCTGGCAAAAGCGTTATCAGAGGGTATAATAGCTGGAGCTGCAATAGATGTTTTCACATCTGAGCCTTTAGACAAATCAAATCCTTTAGTCAATTCACCTAATGTAGTTTTAACTCCTCATCTAGGTGCATCTACTAAAGAAGCTAAAGAAGGAGTGAGTATAGCTATTTGTGAGCAAGTATGTAAATATCTTATTAATGAAAAATTAAGTAATGCAGTTAATATGCCTATATCAGATATTGCAAAATTAAAAGAAATTCAAATTTATCTTGATATTTCTGAACTAATGGGAAAGTTGCAGGGACAACTAAATCCAGGAGTTATAAAAAGAGTCCAAGTCGAATGTTCAGGTTTAATCGATGAATCAAAATCTGTTGCTTTGGCATTTATTAAAGGATTATTATCAAATCGAATTCCTGATCGCGTTAATTTTATTAATGCAGAATCTTTAGCAATTGACCTTGGCATTAGCATAGAGCATAGCTACACAAACGATAGTGGTTCTTATAATAATTTGATTCGAACTAGAGTTTCAACAAAAGATGATGCTACTCGAATTGCAGGAAGTATTTTTGGTGGTAATCGTCCTAGATTAGTAAATATTTTAGGATATGAAATGGATTTAAGTCCCTATGGTACAATGTTATTTACTAGAAATAAGGATGTCCCTGGAGTTATTGGTAAAGTCGGGACAATTTTAGGAAAAGCTAAAGTTAATATAGGCGGATATCTCCTTAGCAGAGATAAAAACGATAATGAAGCTTTTTCTGTAGTAAGGGTTGATAGTTCTGTCAGCGATGAAGTTATATCAGAATTAAAAAAGCTGACTGAAATTATATCTGTGCAACAACTTCACTGTTAATGTATGAATAATATTAAATCTGCTAGATCAATAAAAATCGCTGGTGGAGGTATTGCAGGTTTATCTGCAGCAATAAAATTAAAATTGAATGGATTCGAACCTATTGTTTATGAGAAAGAAGATAAGATTGGGTTAGGAAGGCATGATGACTTTGAAGGGCTTGAAAATTGGATTTTTTCAAATGAAATGAGTCTTTTTTTTAAGAAAATCGGGTTTGATTTTAATAAAATAGATTCATATCCAATATCTCGATTCACAATTCATACTATATCAAAAAACCCCTTTACAATTTTTCAAAATAAACCATTTTTTTATATGATTAAAAGAGGTAGTGGTTATAATAGTTTGGATACCCAGCTGTTTAATCAATGTATAGAAAAGGGTATAAAGTTCAATTTTGGTCAAATGGCACCAAATGATTGTGAAATAATTGCCACAGGAACATCTAAAGCAGCAGCATATGTTAGAGGTATAAATTTTAAAACAAAATTAAAAGATCAAGTTCATCTTTTATTAGGAAACAAATTTGCTGCTAAAGGTTACGCGTATTTAATAATTATTAATGGTAGAGGAACTTTGGCTTCAGCATATAAAAAAACAAAGAATTCTCAAATAAGCCCAATAAATAATTGCATTAAATATTTTAACTCTATAGGAATGAAAATCCCTAAAGGAAAAGCATTTGCGAGTCGTGGAAGTTTCTCGTTACCATTCGGTAAACTAAAGCCACCTTATAAAGTAGGTGAAGCTGGTGGATATCAAGATTATTTATTTGGCTTTGGAATACGGATGTCAATGTTATCTGGAACAGCTGCAGCTTTATCTATTATTGGAAAAAATATAAAAGCAAAAAAAATAATTAGTTCATTAAATCAAAAACTTAGATTATCATTTATAAATCGTATTTTATATGAAAGATTAAATGATTCGCAAATGGAGATTATTGCCCAAAGACTTGCTATGTCCAATAATCCTCTTGAAATTTTATCGAAAGTTTATGGATGGAATATTAAAAATTATATTAGATGGATTTCCTGGAAAAATAAGTATGAAGTACGTATTTCTTAGAAGTATTCAGATATTAGCTATGTTAATCTTGTTATCTGGATTAATATGGGGAATTAAAGACAAAAATGTAATGTTAGAGATAAATGCATTGATTATAAGTTCCTGTTTTTTTTATTTAGCAAATATCTTGTTGAAAAAAAAATAATTGTTGAAATTCTAGTAAGAATATAAAGAGCTAATAGATGTCAAAACTCTGGAATGATTTAAAACACAATATGAAAGAATGGAGCACTGCTGCAGTTGAAAAAGCTGAAGAAGTTAGTAAAGTTGCTGTTGCAAAAACTGAAGAATTAACAAAAATCAGTAAGATTAAATTAGAAGTACACCAACTTCAAAGAGACATGCGTAAATCAAGTGAAGATCTAGGGAAGTTGGTTTACAATCATGCTAAAAATGCAAATATGGTAAATTTTACAGGGAATTCTGAGTTTTTCTCTTATATTGAAAAGATTGATTCTTTAAAAGAATCAATCTCAACAAAAAAGAATGAGATCAAAAAAATAAATACGAAATATAATCTTGAAGATAAAGATAATCTTGCGGGCAAAGATAATTTTGAAGATGAACCCGTAACAAATAATAAAGATACTTTTGAAGTTAGTGACAATGAGAAGAAATGATTTTGTTTATAAGTTATACCCTATTGTAGCTTATTATGAGCGATTTGTAAGTTCTTGGCCTTACAATTAAACTAAAATGTTTAATAATAAATCAAATACAAATAAATACCACAATTTTATAATTGTTTCCGAAAAAGATACTGGACTCAAGCAGTTTCAGTTTTCACGTCAGAAACTTCTCATAGTTTCAACTTTTGCAGTAATTCTAATTTCTTTAGCTTTATTTTTTAGTGTTGATGTACTTACAAATGTTCTTTATAAAAATAAAATGAATAACCTTAAAGCAAATTATGATCATTTATCAAAAACCTTATTAAGCTTGCAGGGTCAGTTAGATAATGTTTCAGTCCAAATGGGCTCGATTGAAAATAAAGATCAGGCAATTAGAACATATGCTGGTTTACCAGAAATAGATAAAGATATTCGTGAGTTAGGGGTTGGTGGAACAAATATTGAAAATAGAAAAATTAATTTGGATAATATTCCTTCAGATATAACTACTAGAATTTCAGAAATTGAAATGAATGTTGATGCAATGACAAGAAAAGTCAAACTTGAATTAAATAGTTACAATAATTTATATGAAATGGTAAAAGAGCATTCCGATAATTTAAAAGTTATCCCTTCTATTCCACCTGTTCAAAAGGGATACGTACATTCTGGATTTGGTTATCGCAAGGATCCGTTTGATGGTAAAGTACGTTTCCATTATGGCTTAGACTTTGCTGTTAATACAGGAACTAAAATTTATGCTCCTGCAGATGGAAAGATTAAATTTGCTGGTCGTCAAGGAGGGTTTGGTAATGTTTTAAAGATTGATCATGGTAATGGTAACAGGACATTATTTGCTCATTTATCAAAATTTAAAGTAAAACAAGGAGCTCAAGTAAAAAGAGGAGACCTTGTGGCAATTAGTGGAAATACTGGTCGATCTGCAGGCCCTCATCTACATTATGAAGTGCATAAGTACGGTACGCCTCAAAATCCTTTAGATTATTTTTTCTCTGGCTACTTGAAGTAAGCCTTTTTCCTCCAATCCACTCTCACTAATTTGTATATTAACTCAATGAAAAAATCATATTTTATAGAAACATATGGTTGCCAGATGAATGTAGCTGATTCGGAATTAATTTCTGGGTTGCTTTCAAATAATGGATATGAGAAAACAAAAAATATTTTTCAAGCTGATATTATATTTGTTAATACATGTGCAATTAGAGAGCATGCAGAAGATAAAGTACACTCAAGACTTGGGTTATATAATAAAATAAAAGAAAAGAAGCCTGATACAATTATTGGTGTCTTAGGCTGCATGGCACAAAATTTGAAAGATGATATTTTGGAGTCAAAGCCTTTCGTCGATATTGTCCTAGGCCCCGATTCATATCGAAATCTTTTGAATATGATAAATTCAAGAGACAAGGAAAAATCTCAATTGATGGATACAAAATTATCTAAGTATGAAGTATACGAAAATATTTTTCCTAGAAGGAATAATGGTGTCAATGCATGGATTTCTATTATGCGTGGTTGTGATAAATTCTGTACATTTTGCGTTGTGCCCTATACACGAGGTCGTGAGAGATCAAGAAGTATCGAATCTATAGTTGATGAAGCAAAACAAGCTGTAATTGATGGTTTTTCAGAAATTACACTACTTGGGCAAAATGTGAATTCATACAATCATGCTAAAGGTGGATTTGAAAAATTATTAGATTCAGTTGCAAAAGTTAATGGGGTAAAACGTATTAGATATACATCTCCGCATCCTCAGGATATGTCTCAAAAAGTTCTCGATATAATGTCTAAGCATGAAAATATATGCAATTATATACATTTACCATTACAGGCAGGAAATAATAATGTTTTAAAAAGAATGAATAGAACATATACAAAGGAAGATTTTATAGATTTGGTTGATAAAATTCGTAAATCCTTACCAAAAGTAGGGATTTCGACAGACATAATTGTAGGTTTCCCTGGAGAAACTGAAATTGAATTTCAGGAAACCTTGGATGTCATGAAAAAAGTTAAGTTCGATTCAGCATATACATTTAAGTATTCGTCACGCCCAGGTACTAAAGCAGCTGAATTCGATGATCATCTAGAAGAATCTGAAAAACAAGATAGATTAGAAAAAGTTATTGATTTACAAAGAAAACATACTTTATTCCAAAATAAAAAGTATATTGAGAATATTGAAATGGTTTTAGTGGAAAAAGAGAGTAAGAAGTCAATAAGGCACTGGGCAGGAAGAACAGATTCAAATAAATGGGTTATTTTTGATAAATCTAATACGAATATAGGAGATATTGTTCCTGTTTTAATTAGTAGTGTAAAGGGCATTACCCTACAAGGGAAAATAGTTAATATTCGAGAAATGGAGGCAGCTTAATGAAGTTAGTAAAAATTTTTGGTGGACTAGTTATTATGATTACAGTTCTATTCTTTTTAATGCAAAACACAAGTTTGGTTGACGTTAACCTTATTTTTGCAAAATTTCCTGATATACCAGTTGCAGTAGTTATGCTTGGATCTCTTGCAGTTGGGATTATAATTGGATATGGTTCTGCTATTACGAATATTTTATCTAGTAAGACTGAATTACGTTCATTAAAAAATAAAAACCGTCATTTATCGGATGAATTAAATGATTTGCGTAACGTAGCGATTGATGAAGAGATTTCTAATCCTGAAGATGGAGACGAATAATATTGATTTATATTATTGGAAGTGTCATTGTGCTAATCGGTACAGTGGTACTTATTTATTATTTTAAGCCGCAAAAGAAAGAGCGAATAGAATCAATTTATACTAAGGCACTTAATGCAATGATTCGCGGTGATAGTCGGACGGCACTGACTCATCTAAGAGACGTAGTAAAGCAGGATACTGATCATATAAATGCATATCTTCAAATGGGAAATATCTTACGTTCTGAAGATAATCCTAGTGCAGCAAAAAAAATACATCAATCACTTATGGTTAGACCAAACCTTAGTAAACAAATACGGTTAGATATTCATATGGCTCTTGCATTAGATTTTGAATTAATTGGTGATTTGCTTAAAGCTCAAAATGAAGCAGAGCTAGTATTAAAAATTGATAAAAAAAATCTTTGGGCTAATGAGTTTTTATTATCAATATTTGAAAAACAAAAAAATTGGGATAAAGCGACAATGATTTCAAAAACTGTTCAGCGTCTTAAAGATTATAAAGACCCTGATCAAATTGCAAAATTTTTAGTTTTTCAAGGAATGAATAAATTAGAAAAAGGTTTAGAGAATGAAGCACTATCAATATTTAATAAAGCTGTAAAAACAGCTCCAAAATATGGATTATCATATTTAAGGCTTGGAGATTATTTTTCTGATAAGAGAGATTTAACAAAAGCCATTGAAAATTGGGAAAAGTTTGCTCTCTATAATCCTACAAAAAGTTATAAAGTTTATTCAAAGATTGAATCGGCGCTTTTTGACTTAGGTAGGTTTAGTGAAGTTGAGAAATTTTATGAAAGAATATTAGAAAATGATCCTTTGAATCTTACAGCGCTTGCAAAACTAGCAAATGTTTTAGAGGAAAAAGGAGACCATAGAGATGCCTTAAATCTTGTCGATGAAGCATTATCAAAAAATGATTTATCGGTTCATGCTCATTTAATGAAATTAAAGTTATCATTACAGGTATCTAAGCCTCATGAATTGTCAAATTATATTGATAGAATTATTCAGCTTTTAACAGCAAATAAATAATAATGCTTTTTCATTTGATAATAATATTTTTTACTTTTTTTTCTTTAAATCTTACAGCGCAGAATATTGATTTTTATTTAGCACTTCTAGAAGAAGGGAAGATAGATGAGGTTAAAAATAATCTTTCGGATTTATTTCAGCGTTATCCTGATAATGCAGGTATTTATTTTCTAGATGCTATTACAACTGAAAATGGAGATACTTCAGTATCAAAATATGAAAGCATAATCAGTAATTTCCCAGATTCAGAATATTCTTCTTTGTCTTTAATGAAAATTGGCGAATACCTTTTTGCAAGAGGATTGTATTCTCAAGCGAGTTCTAGGTTTAAAAATGCAATCATTAAATATCCCGAAGGATTTCATCATCAACGTGCATTAGATCTTATGGTAAATTCATATTTTGCTACTGGACTTAAAGATTCTGCAAAATTTTCTTTGATTACCATAAAAAATTTCTATCCTAGTCTTGATTATGATAAATATGGTATTAGTGGATTAGATGATAATAGAGAAGCAAAGTTGGTTCGTTTAGATCCAAGTAGAATAAGTGAAAGAATTAAATCGATAAAATTAAAAAAACGTAAAACCGCTTCATTGCCGAAGCCAATAAGTAAACCTTGGGTAATTCAAGTTGGTGCATTTGGTAAATATTTGAATGCGACAAGATTAAAAAAACAACTTCAAGGCAATGGATTTGCAGCTGAAGTGCAAACTGTAAATTCAAATGGTAAAAGACTTCATGCAGTAAGGATTGTAAGATATGAAAAAAGGAATCAGGCTGAAAATATTGGCAAAAAATTAAAAAAGAAATATGGATTAGATTATCGTATTTTAAATAATCCTGTACAGTAAATTTGATTTATTTTATGGGAATGATTAGGTGGCTGGTGCTCCTCGCGGTCTTCAACACCGTTGTCTTATACTTAGTGTAAGAGCTGGGTTCAATTCCCAGGCGTTCCCGCAAAAAATTGTAATTATTTAAAGGAAAAATAATGAATAAGAAAAAAAAGGTAGTATTAAAGAAACATAGAAAAAATAAAGCCCGAATTAGATCTTTAATGCAGAATATGGTTTCAAAGAAAAAAACAGTTTCTGCCGAAACTGCAGCTAAGAAAACCGCTACTAAGAAAACCGCTACTAAGAAGACCACAGCTAAGAAGACTGTGGCGAAGAAGACTACAGCTAAGAAGACTGTGGCGAAGAAGACTACAGCTAAGAAGACTACAGCTAAGAAGACTACAGC
>CESD01028175.1_pt1 | contig 11817 bp, 8 predicted proteins | sample 531191 | NCBI WGS metagenome assembly CESD01 (sample SAMEA2622021, study PRJEB7988) | marine metagenome | biome: marine biome (ENVO:00000447); feature: deep chlorophyll maximum layer (ENVO:xxxxxxxx); material: "saline water (ENVO:00002010), including plankton (ENVO:xxxxxxxx)" | depth 188 m
TTAGCTAAATTACTTAGGGTAAAACCTATGCGAACAAGTGCTGGGGTAACTCCTATAGCAATAATGACTTCTCCGGCACCCTGCCCCCATGGCACGTGTACTTATTGTCCAGGAGGTCCTACTAATGACAGCCCTCAATCTTACACAGGACACGAGCCTGCTGCCCGTAGAGGGAAGCGACATAATTATAACTCAAAATCTCAAGTGGATGCTCGCTTAGAACAGTATATACGAAATGGACATCCAACAGACAAAATTGAAATAATAATAATGGGTGGAACTTTCACCGCCAGAAATCCAGACTACCAAGATGAATTTTTGACCGGAGCATTTGAAACACTAAACGGAGAAAGATTACCACTAGATGAAGCTCTTCAGAAAAATGGAAATGCTAAACACAAGTGTGTTGCATTAACTATGGAAACAAGACCAACTGAATGTAATCCCTGGACAGTTTTCCAAATGAGAAAACAGGGAGCTACTCGTGTTGAAATTGGAGTACAATGCCTTGATGACGAAGTTCATGATAAATTAAAACGCAAACAAACTGTAGATGATGTAATTAAAGCCACAAAAGCTCTGAAAGAGGCTGGTCTGAAGGTAGTTTACCACATGATGCCAGGATTGCCAGGAATGAATCCTGAAACTGATTTGAGAGATTTTAAGAGACTTTTTAGTGAAGAAGATTTTCAGCCAGATATGCTAAAACTCTATCCTACTCTTCTGGTCAAGGGATCTCCTCTAGCTAGAAACCCGGGGGATTTTGTACCCTATGACACTGAAACTGCTGCAAAAGTAGTGGCAGACCTCAAAGAGATAGTCCCTCCATACGTTAGAATTCAAAGAATACAAAGAGATATTCCTAAACCCCAAATAATTGATGGAGTTATGAACTCCAATCTTAGACAATATGCAAGAAGGGAACTAAAGAAAAGGGGAAAGAAATGTAATTGCATTAATTGCAGAGAATTGTGGAGAGCTAAGATAGATCCTTCAACTGCTGAATTAAAGGAAATTGAGTACAAGGCTAGTGGAGGTACTGAATATTTCATTTCTTATGAATCTGGAACCAAACTACTTGCATACTTAAGGCTAAGATTAGATGATACTAATGCTACAGTTAGAGAGCTAAAAGTCACAGGACAGGCTGCAAACATAGGAAAAAGGAGTACTGGTGTACAACATATGGGTTTAGGATCAAAATTAATGAAAATCGCTGAAGAAAAAGCTAAATCTTACGATAAAATAAGAGTTACGCACGGTGTAGGTACCAGAATTTATTATGAAAAACTCGGCTATAATCTTGAAGATTATTATATGGTCAAGAATTTAAATTAAATGGACGAAATAGATATTAGAGAAAAAAAGACAAATGATGGATGGGATTTCCAAGTTACTATTTCTGGTAATGGAACTACAGTACATCAAGTAAAACTTAGCAAAAATTATTATGAAAAAATAAATCCTGGACTTACACCTAATAAACTCATTAAGGCTTCCTTCAAATTTTTACTTGAAAGAGAACCGAAAGAAATGATACTAAAGAAATTTGATCTGCATATTATACCAAACTATTTTCCAAATTATGAGAAAGAAATAAGAAAATATATGTGATGATTTTATAAGGTAGTATCTTATTCAGCTCATATGGTCAAATACATATGTCATAACAGTGATATGTCCGCTTTAGGATTAAACATGAGTTCTTTTGGTAAAGGGGTATTAGCATGATAGGAGAATCTGCACCAAAATTTACGCTAAAGAACACATCGAAAGAAGATGTGTCTTTGAGTGACTACAGCGGAAAAACAGTCATTTTAGCATTTTATCCAGGTGCATTTACTGGTGTTTGTGATGACGAAATGTGTAAATTTCAAGAGAATTTTAGCAAATTAAGTGAGGCAAATACCGAAGTTATTGGGATAAGTGTAGATTCACCATGGGCTAACGCTGAATTTGCTGCTAAATACAACCTTGAATTTGAGCTATTATCAGATATAGATAGAGAAGTCGTCGAGGCTTACGACGCAAAGTTCGTAGGGCTCGGTGGTATAGATGGATATGTAAGTGCTAACAGAGTAGTAATTGTTATTGACAAAGATGGTATTGTTAAACACAGATGGGTGGCTGAAAATCCAGGTGTCGAGCCTGATTATGATGACCTCATGAAAATTGCTGATTCCTTAAATTAATACTAAATCAATTAATTTTAACTGCATCTAAACTAACAACTGGCTCCTTGCCCAAAACTTCTGCTGAATGAACTGCACCTACTGGAACTTCAACCCAATCTCCTGCCTTCAAATCAATAAATTTTCCATTCATTCCTATCCTGAAAGTCCCAGATAATACTGCATCAATCTTAGAAACTCCATGCTCATGATTGCCAAAATAGGTCCCAGGTGAATAAGTATAGATACTGACACGATAACCCTCATTCTCTAATTTTTTTTTAAGATTATTCTGATCTAAAGGGCCGTCTGTCTTTTCATTCCAGTGCCTGACTTTTATATCTGACATCAGAACAAGCTTAAGCTATCTGAGTTAGCCATTCTATCAAGTGTCTCAGTAACCATCGAATTAGCACCAAGTACTTCCTTAGCTTTCAGGAACATACATCTTATTTCATTCCTTTCAAGACCTTCTAATGATGGCATAATATTAGACCTAATAACTTTATCTAAAGCGAGCTCAGGCCCATATTTCTGTATAGAATTAAAAATCGTAACCATTGAATCTATCAATAAGGCAGGGCCAATCTTACGGAATGTACGAACTCCAAGGGCAGCCTCCTCGCCTCTTTTAGGAGGCTCATCTGGTGCCAAAAATTTAACCAATTTCTCGTGACACTTATACATATTACCATCATCATCATAAAAATCAAATTTCCTACTTGGGAAATGTCTACATTTTTCTCCAAACTTCCATAGTGGATCACCATCTGGCCTGTCCGGAACCAAACCTAATTTCTTCAACTTAAAGTAAACAAATACTGGCATTCTATTATATTCATCCTCAGGTAACGGCAAACCTATTTCAACAAACGCAAAACGACGCATCAAAGCAAAACCTACGTTGAACAAGGTATTCTTATCCTGAGTATTCATGGTCCCAATAATTCTAAACTCAGGAGGCATCATGAAAGGGGCACCTCCAGTTTCTTTATGAGTCAGAAGAGGTTGCTTATCTCTATATTCAAAAACTGTAAATAATTTACCAAATGCTTCATCGATATTAGCTCTATTAAACTCATCAATAACTAAATAGTGTGGTTTCCCTCTTTCTCTTATAGATTGCTCGCATAATTTTGCAGCCTCAGCCACATAACCATCTTTGAAGTAATAACCTCCGGAATCATCTGGGGAAATACCACCTATAACGTCGAAATTAGACCATTCTGCATTTGCAGTAACGATGGTATAATTTGGTGCCTTACTGCCATTAGGTTGCTCAATTTCACCACATAATTTTGTTAGCAAAATATTGGAAAGTGCTGTTTTACCAGTACCTGGCTCTCCGAAAAGCATAATATTCTTTCCAGAGGTTAAATGTGTAATAACTTCATCTACAGTGTCTGGAGTTGTGGAATATGCTTCTGCAATCTCCTCGAATTTAACATTATAATCTACATCTATAGCCTGCCTAATCTCAACAGACTGATCAACTTTATCCATCATCGTTTTTTCCACAAGCTCAATATCTGGAGTATGCTCGGTTGTATGTTTTAATTCGATTTGAAATTCTTCTCCGTATTCTTGCATCAAAAATTCCATTGCTGAATCAACAGACCACTCGGGCATGGCTGCCTGTTGGCCTGGAACTGATGGTGTAAATGGGTCTTGCCTATTTGGCATTGCAGCGTCGCTAGCCAAAGACATTTCTCTTAATTTCTGAGAGCCAAATTTGTAGAACAACCAGAAACCTATTGCAGTTACTATGGCTGAGAGAACTAAATTGAATTGAGAATCTGAATCTTCTGGCCATTTCACATCATTCCCGGCAAGGACAACTGGTGCAATAAATGTACCAAATAATGCAAAAATACCTGCTGCAAAGATTCCAAAGTAAGCAACACCCATTGAACCTGGTTCACCTCTTCTCTTACGGTAAAATGAAATCATACCAACTGTAGTAATTCCTAACGCCATTACTGTTAGTGTAGTATCATTCTCATCCATGCCTAGGCCTCCTTCGTCGGTTGTAAGAACATTATATACTAAAATTAAGAATTGTAAAACAAGACCCGATATTATCATAGAAAAATACTTAGCCTCATCAATATCATTAATTTTTGTATTAGAAATCAGCCAATTGCCTACTCCTATGAAAAGGAAAGATGCGGCCATCAAAAGAATCATATTGTCACCGCCCTGAAGATATAAGGGAACAACAGACATGTTCCTATATCCTGCATTTTGACAAGGTGATCTTTGATCTTCAGGTAAATTATCTTGCATTTCAGCTAATCCACCTCTACTATATTCATCTTCACAGATAAGATAAGGGCCTTGAGCATAATTCAAAAAGACAGAGGACAAAAGTAGAGCTGCAGCTATAATGAAAAAGTAAAATGTCATAGACGGTGGATCCTCTAAAGGACGGCCCAAAGAGGTTCGTGTGAGTAAAACTCCAGTAGACACAATTAACCCTATCATACAAACAAGCCCTACTGCAAGAGTCAAAGGAAAAATTAATTTATTAAAGACACCACCGTAGAGAACAAACAAAATTATCTCAAGGGCTCCAAAGACCACTATGGGATTCATTATAGATGAATTATCCAGAGCACTGAAAAAGTAGAATATACAAATTAAAAGAATTAGATTAAAGAAGAAGAAAATAAGGCCACTACCCCAACTCATGTTAACCATACAGCCAAATCTCTCATCGTCATCAACAGTTCCATTTCTATTTACATCAGTAACCATATAATCTTGACCATCTTCATTCTCTGCAAAATCATAATATATTTGACCATCCCAAATTTCGCAATTAAAGGGTTTACCACTAAATGGCTCTGAAACACCAGTACCTATCCTTTCCTGATTTTTGTAATAAGGTGTGGTAGGCTGATAACCATCTGAAGATTCTTCAGTAGGGCCTGGTACTGTTGTAACTGCTAAACCTATTACTGCAAAGAAGAGTAATATTGAGATAACAACCATAGTTAATGGAGCTTTATAATTCACTTTACCTTTAGTTTTAAAAATAGAATCAAGACCTGAAGCTGCTTTAGTTATAGTAGAACCTATATTAGAAACAGATGAAAATGCATTTGAAATAAAAGAAGCTGCAGCAGACTTTGTCTCTTTAGAATCTCCTACCTCCGTTGCAGCAAGTGTCTCTTCAAGTAATTTTTCCTCCTCACTAATCTCAGCATCTCCACCAGAATCTGAAGAGTCTGCACCTATTTCTGGAACTGATGGCTCCACCTTTTCATCAGTACTTACAGTTGTATCTGGAGTATCTACTACAGTTTGCTCAGGTGGAGTTGATGGAGGTTCAGCAACAGGATCTTCAGCTTGAGGTGCCTGCTCAACCTCTAAATCTGAACCACATATTGCGCAAGAAGTTTCACTGTCCTGCTCTTCCTCATATTGACAGACAGGACATACTTTCATAATTGTTACTAAATCATGCCATTAAAAATGTTAACTGAAAGAAAAAAAAATTATATTAAGCAAAAAGGGTGGGGAAAAAAGAGTAAACTTTAAATAGGAGGTCCATGGAAAAGTAGTCCCATGAAAGAACAGCTACAGCAGATACAGGCAGTTGCAGTCGTTACTTTTATTTGTGTCCTAATTTCGATAAATAGTACTGGAGATTATGGACAGTGGTTCGTCATATCTGGAACGGATGAAGATGTAGAACCGGTATCGGGAAACACTACTAGTGTAAATTCATTCACATATACTTACTACTTAGATCATTATACACTAACAGACACAACTGGAACCAGTGAAAAAGTTGATTATGGTGGAAATGATTGTGGCTATTGTATAAATAAAATCGAAGCCACAAAAAATGTAAAACTTTTAGCATATGGAACTGCAATGATCTCTATTATTGTAGCATATATGGCTAAAAACGCTATAGATAGCCTCCAAAATAAAAATTTGAAGAGTGCGCTGAAAAATCTAAAATATGTTTCAATCCTTGTTCTGGTTGTAGGAATGCTTTCAACATTCTTTTTCTACACTGGATGGCCAGATGCTGTAATACAAGATGAGGTAGTTTTCTCAACTAACAATGAAGAAACCGGAGAAGGTGCTCAAATTGGATGTATAAAGAATATTCTAAATTTTTATGGCAGTGGGGCCTGCGAAGAATACATACAGATAGAGGAAGGTGGATCTGATAGAGTAGATAGCAGGATAGCTCCCGTTGAATGGACTCCAGGTATAGGATTTTTCATTGTTTTACTGGGATCATTAGTAACTGGAGGCGGTACTCTTTACATACTCGGGAACATTGATGAGGAATGGAAAGCTGTAATAAAGAAACAAGAACTAATTGAAAGACAAGAAGAAATACAAAAAGGCGAGATTGACAAGAATAAAGAACTTTTGGAAGAATTTGAGGAGACTGAAGAAAGACTCAAGCAAGCTGAAAAAAGTATTCAAGATGCAAAGGCCGCGACAGAAAACATAGACTATCAAGGCATCGAGGACTTAGAGAGCGAATTGGACCGTTTGACGGCCCTAAACCAGAGTGTAAATACATTAAACAGCTCACTCGAGAGCAAGTTGAAAACCGCAAGATTGGCTACCTCTGATGTTGAGAAAAGAGCCAGAATGGCTGAAAAAGAATTGAATGAAGATCTTACAGCGAAAACAAATCTTGAAAAGGAAATAGAAAATCTTCGTGATAAACACGAGAATGACATGAGGCTCAGTGATCGCATGACAAGGGAAATTGGATCTTTGAGGCAGATGGCAGAGGAAGCTGATGAAAGAGCCGGAAAGGCTGAAAAGCAACTTAAAGTTGAAAAACCAGATACAGTAAGAGCACTCGAATCTTACGATTCAGTCAAAGCTGCACATGATAAAACTGTAGATGAGAAAAACAATCTTGAAAAAGAAATAATGGATTTAGAGCAACAGACTCTAGACGCAAATGAGAGAGAAAAAGCAGCCCTCGCTGAAAGAAAAGATGCTGCACAAAGAAGAAAAGAATTAGACAGGGAAGTGAAACTAATGGAGAAAAATAAAAAACGGCTAAACGATAAATTTACAACTTTAACATCCAGTCTCGAAAAGGCAAAGAAAGATTTAGCAAGTGCAAGAGAAAAAGCTGCAGTCACACTAAGCGAACTGGATTTAGAACGTGAAACTATAGTGGAGCTTCAACAAGATGTAGAAAAGCATCGCCAGAAAGAAGGGGAAATTGTAGGACTTACTGATTCTCTTAAGGAACTTCAAGAACAAGTCAAAGAACAGAATGATTCAAACCAAACTATATTTGATGACTTGAAGGAAGAAACTGACAGAAAGAGAAAAACTGAAAAAGATTTAGAAACGCTTGAAAAAGCCTCGAAACAAGTAAGCAAAGTTATGGAGAGTCTAAAAAAGCAATTTGATGCAGCCAAGGATGAATTAAACATTGCTAACGATGATAGAAACAAGGCTGAAAGATTGCTGGAAACTGAAAAAGATGAACATGAGAAACTGAAAGAAGATTTGGAATTCCTTCAGAATAATACAATAGGTAGTGAAGAGGATACTGAAAGAAAAATTAAAGCAATGGAAATAGAAACTTCGAAGTCATCTGCACAAGCAAATGAAATGCAAGAGGAAGCTGATAATCTAATACAGTCAAACGATGAATTAAGAGATAAAATCAAAGATGCAAGGATAGATAGTATAGATTCTGCAACTGAAGAAGCTAAAACTGGTGAAGGTGCTGCTAAAATTGGTTCCAGTTTAATTGTTAAAAATCTAACAAAGGAGACTGAACACAATTTCGAACTAGTCAATCCAGATCAGGCAGATATACCAAACGGTAAAATTCCTCTAACAAATCCTATCGGAAAGTCTCTTGAAGGTGCAAAAGAAGGTGACGAAGTGAAAGTGGGACCAACTACCTTTAAAGTTCTAAAATTAGAAAACTAGTGGGGGAATGAACCTGCGGCGTAGACTGCCGCCAATCATAATAATGCATTAAGCAGTGTAAAATATAGCCTCCGTCATGGGAGTTAATGGATCTAAAACTGCCTGAGAAAAGCAGCGAAATGCAAGATTGGAAATGGTCTGAATATGAACCTTTTTTTGAATACTTGTTGAAACAAGAAATTAATGAGACGAATATTAACTCATGGATGAAATATTGGTCTGATTTTAGTGAATTAATAGGAGAAGTCGGAACTGACGTTTATGTTTCTACAACTGTAGACACAACAGACAAAGAAGCAAAGAAAAGATTCAATACTTTTTTAGAAGATATCAGTGAGAATGCAAGCACCAAGAACCAAGCATTGAAGAAAAAATTACTTGAATCTAGGATTATACCTGATGATTTTGGTGTCCCACTTAGGGGAATAAAAAGTGAAGTTAATCTATTTCGTGAGGAAAATTTGCCACTTCAAACAAAAGACAGTAAACTATCAAAGGAATACGATGCTATAATCGGAGCCCAAACTGTAGAGTGGGAAGGTGAAGAAGTTACAATAACTCAATTAGCACCAGTTCTACTCGAAACCGATCGAAAAAGAAGAGAAAAAGCATGGAGACTAGCTGCTGAAAGAAGATTAAAGGACAGAGAAAAAATAGACAAAATATGGCAAAAAATACTAGAAGTCAGAATTAAAATTGCTAAAAACGCAGGATATGATAATTACAGATCATGGAGATGGGAATATCTGAAAAGATTTGACTATACTCCAGAAGATTGTCTAACCTTTCATGAGGGAATTGAAAAGGTAATCATGCCCTTTGTTAGTAAATTAATCAAAGAAAGAAAAAAACAACTGGGTGTAGATGTGCTTAAGCCATGGGATTTGAGTGTAGATCCTCTAAACAGAGATCCCCTCACACCTTTTGTAGATGCATTCGAGTTAGAAGATAAATGTCATAACATATTCGAAGCTGTTGACAGCGATTTAGGAAACCATTTTAGTATAATGAGAAAAGAAAAATTACTTGATTTAGCTAACCGAAAAGGCAAAGCGCCTGGAGGCTATTGTACTGAGTATTACCATCGCAGACTTCCCTTCATATTCATGAATGCCGTAGGAACTCATAGTGATGTACAAACAATGTTACATGAAGGTGGACACGCATTCCACGTATTTGAATCAGATAGACTACCCTATGCTTCCCAGAGAGATGTAGGAATGGAATTTGCTGAAGTCGCCTCTATGGCTATGGAATTGTTAGCCTCTCCATATCTAACTAAAGAGTATGGTGGTTTCTATGAAATAGACCAAGCAAAAAGGGCTCGAATTGAACATTTAGAAAAGATAATAATGTTTTGGCCATACATGGCCGTAGTAGATGCATTCCAACACTGGGCCTATACAAATCCAGAAGATGCAATGAATCCAACAAATTGCGACGCAGAGTGGACTAAGCTTTGGAAAAGATTCCAAACATTTGATGACTTAGATTCTAGCGAATTTGATGATGTAATTGCTACCGGATGGCATAACAAACTCCACATTTACCATGTTCCATTTTACTACGTTGAATATGGAATGGCCCAATTAGGTGCAATACAAGTGTGGGGCAATGCACTAAAAGACCAGAAAAAAGCTGTAGAAATGTATAGATATGCATTAAGCAAGGGTGGGAATGCAACATTACCGGAACTTTTTGAGGCTGCAGGGGCTAAGTTTTCATTCAATGAGGAAATGCTATCACATGCGGTTGATTTGATCGATAAACAAATTAGGACATTATCATGAATGAACATGACCCTGAGAAATCACTACCCTCTAATCAGGGATGTGTGAATTGTGGATCCTCTAATAATGAAAATACGAATATTCAGCCTCTAAAAGAAGAATCAATTTTGAGTGAAACTCCTGTTCAGGATGAATATGCACCAAAATCAATCTGTTTTGGTTGTGGCCCTTCAAATAAAGAGGGTTTGCAAATAAAGTCTTACAGAACTAAGGGCGGCCTCCAAACTGTATTCGAATGCGATGAAAAACATCAAGCTTTTCCGGGTGTTATAAATGGTGGAATTATTGGATCTCTAATTGACTGCCATGGAAACTGGACTGCTGCCATTGCTATAATGGACAAGAATGGTTGGGATAAACCTCAGTGTACAGTAACTGCACAGTATGAAGTAAAATTAAAGCGCCCCACTCCTTTTGGAACAAAATTAAAGTTGAACAGTAGAATTTTAGCACTGCAAGATGATAGAGCTGAAGTGATAATTGAACTAAAAGCTGATGGAAAAACATGTGCAACTGGTCGAGGCCTATTTGTTGCAGTCACTGAAGGACATCCAGCATATCATCGTTGGCATTGATGAGCAGAAGCGAACTATGGCAAAAAGCAATAGATGAGCATAATAAAGGAGATTACCATGAAGCTCATGAACTTTTTGAAGATTTATGGATGGAATTAGATAATAGACCTGAAAAAGATACGGTACAAACACTGGCACAAGCTGATGCGCTGGCAGTTCATCTGCAATCTGGAAATCTAGGTGCCGCGCAAAGATTGATGAGACAATTGCCAGAACTAATGCAAACCTTCCCAGATAACTATAGGGATATAGATCTTACTGAAATTCGAACATGGATAAATCGTATGATAAAAACTGTACCTCAATCAATAGAAACTCAAGTTATTACTAACAAAAAACCACCAATGCTAACTGATAGCGGAAATTAAAGTATCATAATGCTCAGAATTTGCTTCACATGCATCCTGCATTGGTTTAACCACTTCATAAAGTCCTGCAGCAGTACCGTTTTTCAAATCTAAAGGATGCAACGAACCTGAAAGATAGGATTCTTCTAAATCTAAATAAGAATCAAACTCTAAATTACCACCAAATTTTTCAGGTCTTTCAATCACAATTTTACCCAACGCAGGTTCAAGTAAATGTTGCCAAATATCAAGAACAGGATTACCTTCCCTTTCTAATGGACAAAAAGCCTTTGATAATTTTTTAGTTAACACTTTTTTACTATCATGAACCAATAATGTTCCTGAAGGATTCGATTTAGACATCTTAGCATCTGTATCCATTCGCCCTGGACCTGATAGTGATCCCAAAAGAGGTGTGTGTAATGCAACTGGCTTTGAAAGCTTCAACTTATCTGCTGCATCTCTTGCTAGCATATGTGCATGCCTCTGATCCATACCACCAAGCGCTAAATCTACCTCAAGGGCATAAATATCCGTAGCTTGCATTGCAGGGTAGAAAAATTTTGACATATCTCTATCCCCCTCTTTCTCATCTCTACCCATTATTGATAAAGCTCTTCTCATTCTCTTAAGACTACTTGCTTTAGAGACTCTAAGAACCATTTCCCAATAACCTTCTTGACTAACTAAATCACTTGCAGTTCTAAATTTAACTCCAGGACAAAAAACGGAAAACATTTGTCTTTGGTATTCTACACCGGCCCTAAGATTATCCCAACTTCCTCCTAATTTATCATTAATATAACCGTGCCAATCAGCCAAAAGAATCGTGACCTCAAAACCTGCTTCGACTAATTCTCTGCATTTTAGCATAGGGACCAAAGAACCTGCATGCAAAAGCCCGGATGGTTCAAAACCGACGTAAGCCTTGGGTGAATCTTTTGATAATAATAATTTGTCCAACTCATCCTCGGTAACACACTCTGCTACCCCT
>CESD01092488.1_pt1 | contig 11812 bp, 13 predicted proteins | sample 531191 | NCBI WGS metagenome assembly CESD01 (sample SAMEA2622021, study PRJEB7988) | marine metagenome | biome: marine biome (ENVO:00000447); feature: deep chlorophyll maximum layer (ENVO:xxxxxxxx); material: "saline water (ENVO:00002010), including plankton (ENVO:xxxxxxxx)" | depth 188 m
TTTTTTTTCACTCTTTAGTTGTGTGCAGCTTCAGCCTGCCTTTCAACTTCTTCTTTTTTACCTATTGCGTATGAATCTGGATTATCTTCTGACGCTAACATTACTTCTCTTGCTAAGGATTTCTCAATTGAGCGTTGTTTCTTAGCAGATCCAAGAGCTCCAATACACAGATTCCTTATTGCAGTATCCACTCTTCGAGTTGGAGAAACATCAACCCCACTGTAAACTCTAATCCCTCCGTATCTTAATGATACAACTTCAGCCCTTGGAGCTGAGTTTTCAAGAGCTTGAACCATAATTTGAGCAGGATTGTTTTTCTTCTTCACGTGTATTATTTCAAAAGCATTTTTTAGAACGGAATAAGCTTGTGCCTTCTTTCCAGTGTATTTTTCGGAACGCATTAAATTGTTAATCATTCTTTCAATCACAGTTAGGTTTCTTTTCCCAAATCGTTTCTTTGAGTGTCTGCCACCGGTATGAGGGACTTGGAAACTGTTCAAATTGATATATTGGGTCAGTGTAGTATCTGTGATTTCGACTTCAGTCAAATTCCATTTACCAAATAATGGTAAAACTGGTAAATCAGGCTCTGGAACATCATTATTTTCCTCTACAGCAACGTCTTCTTTTTCAGTCATAATCTACCTAATTGGTTTCTCTTTACGCCCACGGACCATTTCTTTCAATGAAACGTTGTTAACTTTTGCAACTCTGTATCTAACTCCAGATAAGTCACCGTATGATCTTCCCATACGACCCCCTACACCTTCAATCACTACTTCATCGTGTTCATCAATGAAACTTATAGCTAGATTTCCAGGTGCAAGAGCTGTGACTTGTCTTCCATTTTTTATCAATTGAACTCTCACACATTTTCGTATTCCTGAATTTGGCTGTTTTGCCTCTACACCTACTTTTTCTACGACAATTCCCTTTGCCTGAGGTGCTCCTTGAAGTGGGTCAGCTTTTTCTTTGAGCTTCATAGCACGCTTTCGATAGTATCTATCATTCCAGCGATGCTTCTGTCTTTTGTTTCGTTGACCGGTTGCTGTGTAAAGTCCTTTTGCCACGGATTATTCTCCTTCCTTATAGTCGGGGATGCAGCGGAGAAGAGGGCGGTATATATACATTAGGCCTTTTGCTATCGTCTAATCCTTTATTTTTCCCTCTAATTACGGGTAAAGCCTTTTTTTCTGCAAGCTCCAGCGGGTCTTGAGCCACCGTAGCTTAGCCCGGTTGAGCGGCTGACTTGTAATCAGCAGGCCGAGGGTTCAAATCCCTCCGGTGGCTCCAAGCATTTACACTTATTTAGGCATTTACTAGTGGCATCTGTTGAGGAGCACAAATCTGTAATTATGTTGCGAAGTACTTCAATAAAAAAAGATTCCTGGAAACCTGTTAAGCTATTAGCTAGGCAAACCGTTTCTTCTCCAATAATTAGTATCGATTGTGATTCTAAGGGAGACGTTTCAGTTGCACTTTCAGAATCAGAATTGAATATTTTCACGAATAGAGAATTATTGAAGAATATTAAGATTGAGAATGGCCAATCAGTTATCGTAACAGACGATTCTAAATTGATTCTTTTGTTACTTGAGAAGAAAATTTTGTGTTATGATTCCTGGGGTCAAAATCAGTGGGAATATTGTTCAGAATTTTCTATTGGTAAACTGTGTGTAAATAATGAAGGAAGTATAATTACAGTCTTTTCAAACGATTCAGTAAAATCCTTTAATCGTTTTGGTGAAATGATATGGGAGCACACTTTCCCAGGCAAAATTTTGGATATGGGTATTTCTGACTCAAACAACTTGATAATTGCAACTCAAAATTCAGTTTTTGTTTTTGATGACAGTAAAGAAATGCTACAGATTAAATTAGATATTAATATTGTAAATATATTTTGTTCAAAAGATAATATAATAGTTAAATCATATAATGAGATAATTTGTTTGTCTCATTCAGGTACAGAGCTCTGGAGGCAAGACGTTGTAGAATTATCGAATTTATCATTCTTTGGTAGTGGAATAAAGCACTTATTTGTTAAGGACAAGAAAAATGTTGTTTGTCAGGACCGTAATAGTGATGTTGTTTGGTCCTATACATCAACAGATAAACTTAGTAATCTCAAATGCATTGAATCAGGTGAAATGTTCTGTTTTAATTCCAATAATATCTTTCATGTTTTAGATGGGCAGGGAGAGCAAGCTTGGACTTATCAAGCTAGAGAGCAGATAGTAGATTTTACGTTTTCAGATTATGGAGGGGACATAATTCTTGCTTCAGAGTACAAAATTCATTGGTTCCAAAATGAAGGATTTCTTAGGTTCGAGTCAAAAAATAATTTAGATAGTGCCAAAGAATTAGTTGAAAAAATAGAAGTGTACGAAAAAAATCTAGATAGAGTTCTTAATGATATAGATCGTGCCGTGTCTTTAAACTCAGGAAATTTTGATAGTTTAAGAGAATCCTTCGAGATACTTCACAATGTTAATTCACGACTTTCTAAACTTCAGAGAAGACATGTAGAGTATTTAGATTCGTTACCTTCGTTTATGCAAAAATTAGGCTTACAAGGGGCCCAAACAGATGAAATGACTTCTTCGTTGTACCCTTATTATTCATTGTATAATGAGTTAAAAGAGATTAATTATCTTGAAAGACTTTTGGAAACTGCAAAATATTTACTATTGAAGTTAAACAAATATGAGCAGTCAGATTTGGAGAATTCTTCTGATAAAGCGAAAGATTTCCATTTCTTAAAGTCAGCTAAAAAGGGAATTACTGATGAAGTAGCTAATATTGAAACTTTGATATTAAATAGTAAAAAAGACACCTCGTCCTTAGAATCTAAACTTAGAGAATTAATTTTAGATTGGTTAAAAACTGGTCAAATAGAAGCAGAAATTCGAGATTTTACAGGAGACTATTATCGAAGCAATGATATTCGTCATCTAAAACATGACTTAATCAAAGATAAGATTGATAATCACATGGCTTTTGTTGATTTCTCTGACATAGAGAGTCTGGTAAAATTGCAGTCGTTTTCTTTTAATTGTGCGGAGCAGATTAACTTAACCTTAGATATTACAAATGAATCCAGTGAAACAATAAAAAATCTCGTTTTAAGAGTAAAATTAGAGGGGCAAGGTTTAACCTTGTTTGAACCTGCCTCGGGCGTTGCCCGCTTCGATCATTTAAACTCTCGTGAGAAAATCTCTCCAAAATTTTTGTTAAAACCTTTTGACCGTAGTTATTCTCGAGTAGTCATGGTTGTTCAATATACAGATTCAGCAGGTAGACATTACACGAATTGGTTAGGTGAAGCAGAGTCCAATTTTTTGGGTTGTTACATAAAGCCATTAGATATAAATGAAGAACGACATGGTGAATATCGGCTTGAATTTAAAGAATGTAATTCTCACGGAATTCTAAATATAGAAGGTTTGGCAATTGATAGAATTACAAACATATCCAAAGAAATACCTGGTATGCAGCTTTGTAATTTTAAAGAAGAGAGTTCTAGGTCAATAGTTTATCTGGCAGGAGAGTCTAGTTTGGACGAAAGTAGTTATATGGCTATGATTTTTTTGCGAAAAGTAGGTGGAGAGGAATCATTACGCACAGTTCTTGAACTCATATGCCACTCTACTGATGTTAATAACTCTTCAGAATTACGTGATGAGATAATCTCGCATCTAAAAAATAAGTTATTATCAATCAATGGCAAGCTTGTTTAGTATTCTCGCCACCTATGTTTGCACTTAGTACATTGGTAAAATCGAGTAGTCGGTTCGTCAGCAGCCCTTGTTTGCCTCAAGTAGAAAGTTGCCTCATTGTGTTTACACTTTCCGCAAATTATTTTCGTAGTTGGTAGTGTCCCCTCTATGCTTTCTGTAACTACCATTTCTTTGTCTTCTCTCTCTCTGCTAGTTACTTTTGCTTTTCCTTTACCTTCAGTATGTCCACAGTTAGGTCTTCTACATTCCTTTTGACCCGTTTCTCGGTTCAGCATCAATATTGATTTACATTTTGGACAAAACATGTTTATCTCACATTTTCAATCAAATTTATTCCTTCGTTTATACTATTTTGATCGATACCAAATAGTATACAAATAATTGTTTGATAATTAATGTATTCGGCGGTTGTGACTGGTTTTGACCAATAGAATGCTCTGACTTCAACTTTTTCCTGTTCGTCTAAATCTTTGAAGAACCCGTTGGAATTTTCAGGCGTTTTATCTTTTTCAGCAGTCCATTGCAAAGTTACTGTATCCAAAGGCAAGTCTTCATACTTTTCCCTTGAAATATATCCACTACCCAATTCTAATCCTTCTTTCTGAGCCTGATTATTAACCTTTTCAATAATCATATTAGAAATAGAGATGGGCATTTGATTCAAATCAAGGAAAGACCTAATAGAAACAATGGTTAAAGTTGCAGAATCTCCATCCGTAGTTTCATAGGTGGAACTTGATACTTTCAAATGTCCATTAAATTCCTTTATTTGAGTTTCTTCAAAAGGACCGTTCCAAATTCCAGCACTGTAGTAAAGAGAACCGTTTGTTACTTCTGCAGTCTTATAGTCAACAAGTTCTGGTCCTCCTATTAAGAAAGTGACGATTACAATTAATAAAAAGTAAAAGAGTCTTCGAATTATTCCTCGCTTACGCTGTTTCTCCCATCCGCCAACACGAAGTTCAGGTTCTTCCATAGCATTCCTAATTAGTCATCTTAATAATATTTTGTTACAATGGCCAAATTAATTAAAGACCCCTTGAGGCCTATATGTTTATGGGTGAAGTAGCTTTGAAATACAGATTAATGCCAGAATCACCAGATTCAGACATTGACGCTATAATCGCAGCAATTCCAGGAATTCTTCCTAAGGATGCAAATTTAGGTGCGCATGATATCCAACCTTTTGCTTTTGGACTCAAAGCCATAATAATTGCTATTCTTGGAATCGACAGAGATGGCTTTGCTACAGAAGTGGAAAGTGGACTAAATGGTTTAGAGGGTATCCAAACAGTTGTTTTAGAAGAACAATCTTTAATTTAATTGTAAAGAGTAGAGATATAAACATCTTCTTCAATCCCTAAGATATGTCTAATCGTGCACCGTTATCATACACAACGACACGATTGACATTGGGGACCTTCCTTAGGATAATGTTTAGACCACGTTATCTAGATAAGAATAAGATTCCAGTAGACGGACCTTTGATTATTGCAGCGAATCATTTATCACACATAGATCCAGCATTTATCATGACTGCAACAAAACGGCCAGTTTCTTACATGTCAAAAAAAGAGCATTTTGATGGTGCAATTCGTCGCCTGGTGTTTAAGAGAGCTGGAGTTATTCCAGTTGATAGAGAAGCAGGTGGTGTTGAGGGGCTTGAGAGTGCAGAGACGATTTTGAATGATGGTGGAGCAGTAGGGATATTTCCGGAAGGTACAAGATCTCGAGATGGTAAGCAGGCAGAGGGTAAGACTGGTGTTGCGAGACTTGCAGCATCTACTGGCGCTGCTGTTGTTCCTGTTGCAATACGGCAAACAAATGATGTTTGGCCAGTTAGTAAAAGAATACCTCGACCTTGGAGAAAATTTTACTATAAATTTGGTGACCCTATGTTTTTCAAAAAAGCTGAGGTAAATAGGGAGACTTTAAGGGAGTTTACAGATGAAGTAATGACTCAGATATCAATTCTTTCAAAGGAATGCGAAGATTATTGGGAATCAAAAAAGTTATCTAACAGATTAAAAAAGTGGTCTAAGAAGACACGAACCGGATTTAGAGAAAGAATAGATTCTTGGAGGAAAAATCGCAAAGTTAGAGTCTTTTCTCAGGTAAAAAAATAATCAGGTTATACTAGACATTTCTTTGTGGAGCATTTGTACTCGCTTTTCGTTAACTTGGAGATCGTAATATCCAAGTCTTGATTGACTTTGTATCCAAATTGTAGTTTTTCCCGAGTCCTGAAATATTTTGATTGCGATATCATCATAAAATCTAAAGAATGGGGTAATATCTACTGCGTGAATAAATCCATCTTGTTGATTAACAATTTTCATCCTTGGCTTAGATTCAATAATTTTTATGATTTCGTTCTCTACATATTTGATGTCTTTATCGAAGTTTGGAGGTTTTAGTCCATATCCTCGGTTGTTACTATCAGCTACTCTTGTACATTTGGTCTTAACACTGCATTTTTCTGGAAAGGTATTCCAAGTTTTTGTTGGCGCTAACAAATATATCACGTTAATCATTACTAAATATCCTGTAAGTATAATTGCAGCAATTGTCAATATTATGGCTACTATTTCCATTTAGGCTCTCTCGATGATCCCTAGCCCAACGTGTCCGCTTTTAAGTTTCAATTTTATTTTATCGCCAGTGTTAACCGCTAGGCATGGGTTTTCTTCAAATGAATGAGCATATGGAACATTAAGAATACTACATGCAGGAATAGTTTGTTGATCTAGATTTGTATTGATGATTGCCTTCGGCCCATTACCATTGTAGAATAAACCAAGTAAGACGTAAGGTGCTACTGTGGATCCACTACCTTTTGGAAATATTAATATCTTATTCTTCATTGATAATCCATTTATTGGATGTCCTTCTTCTTCTATCACTCCAGTTTTTCTATTAACAAACCCTAAAAATGTAATTGGTACATCGGTTACTAGAGCCTCGCCTTCAATATCCCATGTATCTTGTGATTCAAGTCCCTTTCCACTAATCTGTAATTTTCCTTCTTGATGAGTTTTAGCAGAATCATAATCAACATTTTTTGTCACTTGTTGCTCTTTTTTAGTATGTACTAGCAAATCAGGTTTTGCTGCAAATCGTATGCAATCTTCTAACTTAGCAACGGAGGTATCTATGGCATTCAATCCTGATTTCAAATAATGTTCAGCCTTCATTGAGTTTGTTAAAATGTGTTTAACCTTTTCATGATTGTAATGTACAACTTCAGGACATGTTTCTCTTAAAATTAGTCCACCAGCTTTTTCTATTTTGTCTACAAGTCCCTTATCTTTTGCTTTATCGAAATTAGCTGAAGATGTGAAAACCCATAATCGGTTGTCTGGTACAAAATTATCTGTTAGGTATTCAGCAGTTCGTTGTATTTCATCAAAAGAAGCTTGGGGACATCCAATAGTTACCAAATCAACTTTTTTTCTAGGTGCCAATTCTTGATATCTTCTTTCTAACTCAGTTTTAGTAAAGGTTATCTTAGCTTGATAGTTGCTATTATCTGGTGAAGTGGTATGCCCTTCAATAAATAGCAATGGACATCCATAGTTAGCAGCAGCAGAAGTTAAGGCTTTTTTAGCTTCAAAATTCAGCTTCTTTATTCCATGAATATGAGGAATTGGTCCATATTCTAAATTCCATTTCGGTTTAATCTGTTTTCCAATCCAATCACCAAGTATAGAGTAATCCACAGGCTCAATTAGTTCACATTCAACATTTATTTTTAGATTTGGTAAGCGATTTTTGTCAAGAAGAAGTCCATATTCTGGAGTAAATCCACAAAGAGCAGTTGCAATAGCTGATAATCCAGATTCTCTGTTTGTTCTTAACTTGGTATAACTATTGGCGAAGCAGACGGCATTTGATTCAGCCCATGAAGCGTGTCCTTCAACATTTAAATTATCATAGGGAGTACAAGAAAGTGATAATTCTATTCCTAGCTTTTCATAAGCGTCTAGTATAATCTGTTGCTTTTCAACATAATCTTTCACAGGTATATCCATTTCTTTGAATTTTGTTCTATCACATCCTGCCGAGTTTAGTGTTGTGTCCACTGCAGTTTTAACGTTGTCTTCGCTTCCTAAGTCCTTCAGAAATTTGATTAATCCATCCCCTCCAGTAAGCGGTGAAACACCAGAAACATGGGCCGATGCTACAGGTACCAGTTTCTCAGCATTTGCAGCACGCCCTAAATCAATTAAAAGTCGTATAGCTTTTTGTTTTGTGGGTCCCTTTCCCCCCTCTAGCATTATTTTTTGTTCAGAATTTAAATTCATTACTCTAAATATTCATCTAGTTTTACTTTCATACCCGGTTCAGGTCTAGCAAAATCTGCTTTATCACGATTTAATGGTATAGTACAATCAAACCCCACTTTCACAGTTTCTCTAGTTTTAGGGTTTGAACTGGGATCTAGTGATGAACCTTTTACACCAGTCTTGACAACTAATCCAGAATCTCCCTGGAATCGTGTAGCCATAGCCCATTCAACAGATTGTGGGTCGGTAACATCAATGTCAGAATCAACAATCCATACATGCTTCATGGACGCATGCCCTTCAAACGCAGCATCAATTGCCTTGAGTCCATCATCATCATTTTTCTTATTGATGGCAACAACTCCATGTAGCCAAGATCCGCCACCGTGTGTCATGAAAACATCGTGACAGTCTACAATTTTATTGACTGAATTGAAAATAGTAGGTTCTCTTGGCATACCCATCAAAACTTTGTGCTCAGGGCCGCTAGGAAGGAGAGCATGAAAGACAGAATCATCTCTAATGAAAATGCGCTTAATTTTGACAACATGTTGTTGACGGATTATGTCTGGAGTGTCTGTTAGATCGACAAATGGTCCTTCATCATGCATTTCACCAGTGAATTCACATATCATAACAACCTCAGATTGAGGGATTTTATGCCCGCCGAGTTCAATTACTGGAGAGTCAGCTAAAGCATTAGCAACAGCCATTTCATCTTCTTCTATTCCGAAAGATGTAGCAGCTCCTAGCAAAACTGGGACAGATACGCCATTACAATAAGCAAATTCCTTCAATCCTCTTTTCATGTAATCCATTAGATGACGATCTAGTATCCTTAGAACAAGGTGCTGATTATCTATTTTCATTGCTCTATGGAACGATAAATTTCTCCCATGTTCTTCATCATATGCAACAGCCATTGCAGATGAAATGTAGGGCCCTCCATCGATAGGTTGGTGTGTCAATATAGGTAAGTTTTCAAGTGAGGCCTCAATTTCTTTATAGTTCTGAGCCTTTTCTAAATTAGGTTTTTTACTCTCTCGAACAGCTTTAGAAATCTTTCCAAGAATTTCATTTGGTGCACATTCCAATCCTAAAGCCACTAATTCTCTGCTAGAGCATATATTTGTTATACAGGGAATAACACTTCCTTTTACATTTTCTAAATATAATGGCGTATCTCCAGCTTCATCCATCAATGCAGCCACTTCATACATAGGGTCAACTTCTTTAGTTATTCGTTTAAGTCTTCCCTTTTCTTCCAGTAAGTCTACGAATTCTCTTAGATTCATGCTTGTTCTCCAAATGAAGTCTGATAGGCCCTATATCCAGCTTCCGTTATTGCATTATGTATTTTCTTTTGAGTAGTTTTGTCTTCAGCTAGAGCCACCATGTTTCCACCTCCACCACCGCCAGTTAATTTTGCACCAAGAGCTCCATTCTCCTTCGCAATTTCAACTAATTTTTCAAGTGTGTCGTGTCCAACACCAATTGAGTTCAATAAGTCATGATTTTCATCCATTAGTTCACCAACCAAATCTTGTTCACCAGCTTCTATTGCTTTTTTACCATTCTCAGTTACTCTTTCTATTTCATTAAAATATCCGTTCATTAGGCTGGGTTGCACCTTCCACATTTTTCTTACATTGCTCACTGTTTCTTTAGTTGATGCTTCAATTCCAGTGTCTCCAATTACTAAGTGGAAGAGTTTCCCAGGCTCGAATGTCTTTGGTTTTTGACCTTTTATGAAGTATACTGGCATTTCGTAGGCGACTACAGTATTGTCAATTCCACTGGGGTTACCATGCACAATTTTCTCTGCATCAAAAACAAGTTCCGATACGTCGTTAGCAGCTAGGTCAACCCCTAGATATCCAGATAGGGCTCTGCAAACCGCTGTCGATGTTGCTGCACTGCTTCCCATACCAGATCCTTGTGGTAAAGTTGAGGTTAGATTAATTGTAAGACTTGGTTCGTTAGATCCTGTTTTTTGTAATATTGTTTGGGCTAAAGTAACGAATTGGTTGTTTTTGCTTTTTAGACTAAACTGTTTTTTTATGTCAAGGGCATTTATCGTTAGTTGACCATCCCCAGGTTCACTCCATGCTACAGCTCTCATATCTGATACAGGTATGGCAATAGCGGGTTTTCCATAAACTACAGCATGTTCTCCAAATAGAATAATTTTTCCAGGCGCACTGAAGCGACTTTCCATAATCACTTCCAAATATGCGCACTTATACGTTTATCTGTGATAATTTAACACATATTTTCTACAGCAAGAAATTAGTTAGGCATTAAGCAAAGGTTATAAGAATCCCTAATTTAAGGAATGTTTATGGATCGCGTGGTAGTAGGCATTACTGGAGCTTCAGGAATTCCTTACGGAATTCGTCTTTTAGAAGTTCTAAAGGAATTTGATACTGAAATTCACCTAACTTGCAGTCCATCAGCTTCTTTGGTAAATGATCACGAGGGTGATGGCCGGGATTGGAAAGAAGTCCTAGCTTTGGCAGATGTGGTCCATAATAACAGCAATCTTGCAGCCAGTATTTCCTCAGGTTCTTTCAAGGCTAAAGCAATGGCTATTGTTCCTTGTTCGGGTACTACTCTCGGTAAACTGGCAGCAGGAATTTCAGATAATTTAGTTACACGAGCTGGGCTCGTAATGCTTAAGGAACGAAGACCTCTTATTCTTGTGCCTAGAGAAACACCATTGAACACAATATACATAGAAAATATGTTGAAGTTGTCTAATGCTGGCGCAATCATTGCTCCAGCCTCTCCCGCATTTTACAATAAGCCTAAAACACTGGAAGATAATATTGATTTTATTGTAGGTCGAATTCTTGATTTACTTGGTTACGACTCAGATATATTCTCTAGATGGGAAGGAAGTGAATGATAGCAGGTAACTGTAAAAATTGCGGAAGTTTATCTACTAAAACATGCAGTTCTTGTTCATTTTCCCTTTGCCATTCTTGCCTTAGCAGCCATAAATGCAAACCTTTGAGTTTTTAGTAGGTAGCCTTTTACACGAGTAATGAACCCTCAGATAGTCAGTCTTGGAAAAACGCAAATACGCATTTTATCAACTGTTAAAGGCTTAGTTTCAGAAGCTGCTTTTGTTGAGGAAGAAATAGAATCATTTGAACCAGATTTGGTAGCTTTGAGCATTGGTCCTGAGGAAATCGAAGGTACTAGAAAATGGGATGGTGAACCATATGACATGTCTGGTTGGGATGAAGTTTATGGCCTTAGTCTTAGGAAAATTGTAGGTGATGATGGAGTGAAGTTACCTCCACCTTCTTTTAGTACGGCAATCAAAATTTCAGATTTAAAAAATATAGATGTAATTGGAATTGATATGGATGAGATCTCATTTACAGAATCTTACACTAAGAATATTTCTACGTGGCAGTTATTCAAACGAGGTCGATTGGAAAAGTCTATGACAAAGTCTGGCATAGAAGGTCAAACTCCAGAGGAGATTGCACTGAATATGGAATCTTCAATAAGGGGACTTTCAGGTTTTGCCAATTTGGAAAGGGAACGGGTTAAGACTATGGCAGAAAACATACGATTACAAAGCGGAAGGCAAAAGAAAATTTTGGCAATCATAGAAATATCTAATGTGTTAGATTTTGTTGAAGAATTAAATTAATTAGTAATTTTTCGTTTATTCAAAGACAATACCGTTAAGCATAAGTGTAACCCAAACAACTAGAAATTATTCAGGGCTCGTGAGGTAGCTTGGAAACCTGCTGGGCTTCGAACCCAGAT
>CESD01274002.1_pt1 | contig 11766 bp, 9 predicted proteins | sample 531191 | NCBI WGS metagenome assembly CESD01 (sample SAMEA2622021, study PRJEB7988) | marine metagenome | biome: marine biome (ENVO:00000447); feature: deep chlorophyll maximum layer (ENVO:xxxxxxxx); material: "saline water (ENVO:00002010), including plankton (ENVO:xxxxxxxx)" | depth 188 m
ATTCGTAATGCGTAGGTCAGCGGTTCGACTCCGCTCAGTGGCTCAAAATAGATTTTATACTAAATTTTAAAAATGGACATTATAGAAACACAAAATATATATCATGTTATTAGAAAATAATTATGACAAGTATCATATTTTTTAATTACAAAAACAATAAATGGTGGGCTTTTAAGCAAATGGGGTTATATAAAACTCATTTTAATAATATAGATGGACTTAATTTTTACAAAATGTTAGGGACTGGCAGTAGTCCAGGTTTTAGTATGTACCCTGACTTTTCAACCTATGCCATCCTTTTAACATGGGAAAATAAACTATTTGCTGATAAGTACTTTAAATCAAATGATTATTATAATCTGATTTTATCAAAGACAAATACATATAGAAAAATTTTTCTATCAAGTTTTAAAAGTGTAGGTCAATGGGATGGAATAAATCCATTTGAAAAATTGGGTGAGAACCATTTAGAAAAAAATAATAAGATTGGTGTATTGACTCGAGCAACAATTCATTTTGGTAAGTTAACCCACTTTTGGAGGTCTGTAAAATCTGCAAGTAATGCAATAGAATCTGCGGAAGGTGTTACATATTTCAAAGGCATAGGAGAGTTACCATTTATACAACAAGCCACATTTAGTATTTGGGATTCCGAAAAACATATAAATAGTTTCGCATATAAAAATGCTGATCACAAAATAATTATAGATAAAACTAGAAAACAACAATGGTATCGTGAAGATCTATTCGCTAGGTTTCATATCATAAGTGATTCAGGATATTTAGAACCTTAAAATGAACAAAGTTATAATAGTGGGGTCTGGAATTGCAGGGCTAGCAACAGCTGTAAGGTTAAAAGCTAAAGGATATGATGTAAAAATTTTTGAATCTGCATCACATACTGGTGGAAAAATCCACGCCTTCAATCTAGGTGATTATCGATTTGATGCTGGTCCCTCATTATTTACTCTTCCACATCTTTTCGATGAATTATTCAATATCTTAGGAGAAAATCCTCGAAACTTTTTTAACTATGATAAAAAGACTGTGCATTGTGAATACTTTTGGAATGATGGGAAAAGACTTACTGCGTATGCGGACAAAAATAAATTTTTAAAGGAAGTCCATGATAAGTTTGGTGTAAAAAACTCAATCATAAGTAAATATTTAGATAACTCTAGAAAGAAATACGAAATTACAAAACGAATTTTTCTTCAAAATTCACTCCATAAAGTTTCAACCTATTTATCAAAAGATGTGCTTAGGGGATTAATGTCATTAAAAATTTTAGATATTAATAAAAGTTTAGATCAGGCTAATCAACTCTACTTAAATGAACCTCATCTTGTTCAACTTTATAATAGATATGCAACCTATAATGGATCTAATCCTTATGAAACACCAGGAATTATGACTTTAATTCAACATTTGGAATCTCATTATGGTACATGGATTCCTAAAGGCGGTATGGTTCAGATAAGTAAATCAATTACAAAATTATTAAAAAAGAATGGCGTCAAGATTTATTTAAACTCAAATGTTGATGAAATAATTACAAAAGGAAATCGTACAACTGGAGTTTTTTCAGAAGGAAAAAAATTTAAATCGGACTATGTCATTTCTAATATGGATATTTTCTTTACATATAAAAAATTGTTGAATAATTTTGATATGCCAAACAGAGTAAGTAAGTCGGAGCGTTCCAGTTCAGCCATAATATTTTATTGGGGAATAAATAAGGTTTTCAAACAACTTGATCTTCATAATATTTTATTTTCTGAAAATTATCAAAATGAATTTGAAACAATTTTTAAAAAAGGTGAATTAACTAATGATCCCACTATTTATATTAATATAACCTCAAAAGATGTACCTGAGGACGCTCCGGATGGTTGCGAAAATTGGTTTGTCATGATCAATGCACCATATAATTTTGAACAAAATTGGGATGAAATAATTTTAAAATTAAGAAAAAATGTCATCCGGAAAATCAACAAAACACTAAATATAAATATCCAAGAGTTTATTAAAGAAGAAAATATATATACGCCTAAGACAATTGAAACTATAACCCAATCACATTTAGGGTCACTTTATGGAACTTCTAGTAACTCAAAATTATCTGCATTTTTACGCCATCCGAACTTTACTCGTAAAATTAAGAATCTATATTTTTGTGGTGGAAGCGTCCATCCGGGTGGTGGTATACCGCTATGTTTAATGTCAGCAAATATTGTTGCTAATGAATTCAAAGACTTATCAAATGTTTAAATCAAATAATCTTTCAACTTATTCATCATTAATAATATGGACATTTCAAGTATTTGGAGCAGTTGGAATACTATTTTGGAATAGGGAGTGGTTCATTCAATTTATTCCGATATGCTTAATATTATACTTTTTGATTCTTTTAAAAAATAATAAAAATAATAATATTTTTTTCTTATTTATTGTATTCTGTTGGGGAATGCTATCAGAAATCATCGGCGTTAACACAGGACTTATTTTTGGTTCCTATACATATGGAAATTCATTGGGAATTAAATTAATGAATGTTCCATTGTTAATTGGAGTTAATTGGTTTACAACTACAGCAATCTGTGGCACTATTGCAAATAGTATGAAAGTTCAAAAATTTTATAAAGTACTTATTGCAATTTTTTTGATGATCTTTCTTGATTTTTTCATCGAGCCTGTTGCTCCAATGATTGATATGTGGAGCTTTTCCAATTCTGATGTAGCTCCACTATCTAATTATATAACTTGGGCACTTGTGGCTTTACCACTTCAAATTTATTACATAATGAAAAAATTAGAGTTCAATTTCACTGTATCGCTTAATTTATATTTATCACAATTACTATTTTTTGTCATATTAAATTTTGCGAAGTAAGTTTTACTAAAGCTGATAAAATAATTCAACTAATCCACTATCCTTTTTTCGTTGAATTAGTATCTTTTTTTAAAAATGATTATTCTATAATTAGTAAATCAATCTCAAAGATCAATGTTGAATTTGAAGGGATAACTCCCATGTCACGATTTCCATAACCCATACTTGGAGGAATTGTAAGCTTTCGTTTGCCTCCAGTTTTCATCCCAATTAGTCCTTCGTCCCAACCTTTTATTACTTGACCTCCACCAACTGTAAATCGAAATGGTGAACGACCAGGATTAAGGGATGAATCAAATTTCGTATCATCAGTTAACCATCCAGTATAATTGACCGTAACAATATTATATTTCTCAACAGGGTTCCCCTCCCCCACCTTCAAATCTTCAATAATTAATTCACCATCCATTGTTTCTTTATCCTTACTACTACAACCAGCAACTAATAATAAAAGTATAATTGCAGGAATTTGCCATTTAATTTTCATAATTAATCTCCAAAATCAGTATATAAGTTTACGTTAATTGACTGAATAGAATTAGCGTAAATTTCACATTATGAATGGCATAAGATTTAATCATGTCACAATCATCATTGGTTATTAGCCAACATTTACCCCTCCCAGTAATTAAGAATTATTTTCCTAAAGGAAATAATGAAACCTTTTTCTTATCCAAAGCGTTAGGATATAAGAAGTACACCGAGGGCACTTTAAATAGATTTTGACTTTATATAATTAAATGCGGCAATTAAATAAAAATCATTATGGGATTCAAAAAAGGATTTTATGTTTCATCCTATTGGTTGTATCCACCTATGCACAAGATAATCGATTACGTCTTGTAAGAGCTGATGTTCTTGAAAATATCACCATAAACGGTGAATCTATGCAATACCTTAAAGGCAATGTCCAATTTAAAAAAGGTGAGATGGTAATGAATTGTAATTGGGCGCGTTTTAATAAGAAAACCGAAAAAGGGTTCCTTTTTGAAAATGTGTCAATGGTTAAAAATGAACAGAATTTGACTTGTGATTCTCTATTTGTTGATTCTCCAAATAATATTATGATCGCCTACAGTAATACTCATGTATGGGATACAACCTATAGTTTAATAGCTGATACACTACATTATTTTTCTGAATTAGATAGTGGATCCGCAAATGGAAATGCGATACTTGTCCAAGATAAACAGACCATTAAAAGTAATACCATTGAATATGTTGAATTACCTGAAGTAGATGGTGTTTCATATGCAGCCAGAGGTGATGTGATAATAACAGAGGAAGAACGTATAGCTACATGTGGTGAAGCTATTTATGATAGAGAAAATGGTAAAACTGTTATGAAAATCAATCCTAAAATTATTGACAATCAACAAACTATTGCTGGAAATGAAATTTATTTATCCTACAATGATGATATATTAGATAAAGTATTCATTCCTAGTGATGCACATGTTACTCATCCAATTAATGGATTTAGACAATGGATTGAGATTATTGATGATGATAGTATAAACTATAGTGACCCTGTTAATTTTTCAGACGATATGACTGGGTCAGCTCTACATGGGTTTTTTGTCGATGGCAAATTAGATTCGATGAGACTTGAGGGTATGGCCACTACTCTTTATCATATTTTTGAGGATTCAATTTATCAAGGCAATAACAAGGCATCTGGGGATACAATTCAAATGAAATTCAAAGATAATGATTTAGAAACAATATTTATTTCTGGAGGATCTGAAGGAACTTATACTCCAGATTCATCTGATACTCAGATGGAAGGACCCATCAAATATAAATCTGAAGATATTGAATACAATATGTCTGATGAATCAACAGATCTTCATGGTGATGCAAGTATTGATTATACAAATATTAACCTTACAGCTGGTTTCATCAATGTTGCTTGGAAAAATAATTTATTAAAAGCTCTTCCTCAATCTGAAAGAGATTCACTTTATGGAAATATTCGTCCAACAATGGTTGAAAAAGGTGACGACCCTATGGTTGGAGATACAATGATATATAATTTAGAAACAAAGAATGGAAAAGTAATTCGAGGTAAGACACAAGCTGAAGACGGATATTACCATGGTCAAGAAATAAGAAACCAAGATATGAGTGTTTTTTACATTGATGATGCAGCCTATACAACATGTGACTTAGATCATCCGCATTTTCATTTTGAAATGAATAGAATGAAAATGATTAATGAAGATAAGGTTCTAGCTCGCCCTATAATTCTTTATATTGCCAATATTCCTATTTTTGGTGTTCCCTTTGGTTTATTTCCTCATCAAAAAGGTAATCGTCATTCAGGATGGATAATGCCATCTTATGGAACTGATGCACGTTGGGGTGGATATATAAATGGTCTAGGATATTATTGGGCAGCAAGTGACTTTTTTGATTCTAAATTTACAATGAGTTTGTATGATAGAGATGGAGTTACGTTGCGTTCTCAAAATAACTATACGAAACGATATGCTTATTCCGGCAGCTTCGATCTAGAAACTAAACAGAGATTTTCTGGTTCGGTTCCTGAAGAAGACCGTGATATTTATAATTTAGGTTCAAATCGTCAAACTGACTATGTAGTAAGATGGAATCATCGCCAACAATTAAGAAATAATCAGTCTGCTGCAGTAAATGCTAGCTATTATTCTAGTGGCGATTATAATCGAAGAACAGGAATTGAACAACAAAAAAGGCTGAATCAACAAGCGGTTTCAAATGCAACTTATTCCAAGAGATGGCCAAAATCACGGAATAGTCTCAGTATAAATCTCTCATCCAGGCGTGATCTTATGGCTGAAAAGAAAATTGATCAAAATTCTATTTTTTTCTCAAACCCTTCACGCGCAGGACAACAAATAAATATTACAAATAATACCTTGCCTCAACTTGCATTCTCACACAGTCAACGAGCCCTTTTCCCAACTAAATTAACAAAGAAAAAATGGTATAATAATATTAATTATAACTATTCCTCTAGATTTACAAATAACTTGAAAAACTATTTTGAATCAGAGGCATATGCAATTGATGATTCGACAACAGGTTACCAGTGGGTAAAAAATGAAAATAACGATCCCTTAGAACAAACTTTTTCTGATTATATATTTTCTCATTCATCCGGAATAAATATGTCATCCAAAATTTTTAAGTATTTTAATGTATCTCCAAGCATTTCCTTAAAATCAGATTGGGTTAATAGAAGCTATAGCGGGTTTATTGACTCAACAACAGGGCAAATAAATAAAAATGAAGTCAAAGGTTTTTCTGCCCGCACGACAGGTTCTTTCAATATTAATATGAATACACAAATTTATGGTTTATTCCCAGTTAAGCTTGGAAAAACAGAAGCAATTCGACATGTTTTATCTCCCTCTATTGGATATTCATATCGCCCAGATTTTTCCAAAGAAGTATTTGGAAAAAATCCTGGTTATTATCAAACCATTAAACAAGATAATGGAGAAATAGCTTATTTTGATCGTTACTCAGGGACTTTAGCTGGAGGAACGCCTCGAGGTGAAAATCAATCAATGAACATATCGCTTAACAATATTTTTCAAGCAAAAATTGTAGATGGTGATAGTGAAAAAAAACAAGATCTTTTTTCATGGCGAATGAGTACAGGAAGAAATTTTGTTGCTGATAATTTTCAATGGAATAATCTTAATTCGTCTATTCGAGCTAACATAAGCCGAAAATTAAACTTAGATTTTTCTATGACACATGATTGGTATGATTATGATAAAGATAAAAATATGAGAATAGACACATTTAAAACAAATAATGGATTACCATCACCTAGACTTATTAATGCACGTTTTTCTACAGGTTTTAGATTCTCTGGGAAACGATTATCATACGAGCCTGAGGAAGAAGATTTGATCGATGATACAACAAATGTAGAACAACGAGTAGATGGAGCTAATTTAGCGAACATGTTTAGCGGGACTCAAAACATAGGAAGCAATAAACCCCCTAGAGGAGATCTGTGGTCAACATCAGCTAGTTTTAGCTTTGCATACAATAATGCAAATCCAAATAATCCACAAAAAACATTCTGGATGTCATCAAATTCAACTATCCAGTTTACTGAAGCTTGGAAAATTCAATATAATGCGCGATTTGATCTAATTAATCAAAATCTAGTTAGTCAGACATTTTCAATATACCGTGATCTTCATTGTTGGGAATTAAGTCTTAATTGGACTCCAAGTGGGTATGCTTCAGGATTATATTTAAAATTGAATGTTAAATCCCCTAACCTTCGAGATTTAAGATTTGAGCAAAGAGGCGGTACATTTAGTCGTCCATCTTTATTTGATCGTTAAATTAAAACCAGGATAATAAATTGGAATCATTAGAAGATTGGATCATAATTGGAAAGTATGATGGGTCAGTATTTGCTGAAATGGCGAAAGATATTTTAATTGAAAATGAGATTCCTTGTTATACAAAAGGAGATTTTTTTAGTACAGCGTACAATATTAATGCTTTGAGTATGCCAGGTGGCTCTGTGAAATTGTATATTCCTAAAGCATTTAAAGCAAAAGCAGAAGAGTTAATAAAGGATATTATCCCATCAAATGAGTAAAGAACCTATTCGCTCAATTAAAGGAACGCAGGATATTCTTCCTGACCAGTCTTCTAGGTGGCAAACTCTAGAATCAACTATTCGTAATACCATGCATACTTATGATTACTTTGAAATACGTACACCTGCTTTTGAAAACACATCATTATTTCTGCATAGTGTGGGTGAAGAAAGCGATATTGTTTCTAAGGAAATGTATACTTGGATAGATCAAGGCGGTGAAAATCTTACTCTTAAGCCAGAGTTAACGGCACCAGTTACAAGAGCTTTTATTCAAAATAATCTTGGTGGTCTCAATCCAATTAATAAGCTTTACTATATAGACTCTCTTTTTAGAAGAGAAAGACCTCAAAAAGGGCGATATAGGCAATTTCATCAATTTGGAGTTGAGGTTTTTGGCTCAGAATTTCCTGAGATTGATGTTGAAGTTATTTCTTTAGCAATGTCTATTTTTAATACTCTCGAATTAGAAGGACTTACTTTGGAATTAAATTCGATAGGTTCTGAAGACTGTCGAAATAATTTCCGAACAGCAATTAAAGAATATTTAAAACCAAATTTTGACAAATTAAGTGAAACAAGTCAAAAGCGATTTAAAAGGAATCCTCTACGAATACTAGATACAAAATCTCTAGAGGAAAAAACCCTACTAAAAGATGGTCCCCAAATTTCAGACTACTGGACTTCTGATGATAAAGATCACTTTAATGAAGTTTGCGAGCTTTTAGATAAAATAAATATAAAATTTGAATTATCACCAAATTTAGTGAGAGGTTTAGATTATTATACACGAACAACGTTCGAGGTCACTTCTAATCTACTAGGTGCTCAGAATGCAATTTGTGGAGGCGGCCGTTACGATGGGTTAGTTGAACAGTTGGGTGGCAAACCTACTCCTGGTATTGGATTTGCCGCTGGTATGGAACGATTATTATTAGTAAATCAAAAAAGTGATGAAACAATAAAATCTCAAATTTATGTTATTGGGCTTGGTGATTCAGCTCGATCACTAATTATAAACATAGCCTTAGAATTAAGACAAAATAATATTCGTACTAGTTTTGATCTATTAAGAAGATCGATAAAATCACAAATGAGAGATGCAAATAAGCTTGGGGCTAAATATGTGATTATTATTGGAGAAGAAGAACTAACAAAAAATATTGCTACAATAAAAAATCTATCAAACGGCGATCAAGAACAAATTCCGCTAGATTCAATTTTAAGTCATATAAAATCTTTACCTTTAAAATAATTTCAATTACATTAATATACGCGCGCGAAAATGAATGAATTAATTGTATTTAGTTAGTTAGACACAAATGAATAATAAACCTCTTATAATTGTTGAATCGCCCTCAAAAGCAAAAACTATATCAAAATATTTAGATGATAAATATGAAGTTTTAGCTTCCGTTGGTCATATAAAAGATCTTCCAAAAAAAGATTTAGGCGTTGATATAGATGATAATTTTGCAATTGTTGAAGATATCCTGCCAGATAAAAAATCATTTTTTAAAGAACTAATTGATCTAGCTAATAAAACTAATCAGGTGGTAATTGCTACTGATCCGGATCGCGAAGGAGAAGCAATCGCTGCGCATATCGCTAGTGAGGTTGATAATAGTAAAATTTCTCGTGTTCAATTTACTGAAATTACTAAAGAAGGTGTTGCGGAAGGAATGAGCTCTCCTAGACCAATTGACAAAGATATGGTAAGTGCACGAACTGCACGTCGTATAATTGATCGCCTGGTAGGATATAAAGTTTCCCGTGTTCTTTGGAGCTGTTTAAAAAAGAATATGAAATTTGTTCAAGTCTCACTTTCAGCTGGAAGAGTTCAGTCTGCTGCACTAAGAATAATTGTACAAAGAGAAAGACTAAGACAGTCTTTTCATGGTGCTAATTATTATGATCTAAAAGCAACATTTAGTATTGATGATAATTCTTTTTCAGCTACGTTAATTCGATTAGATGGTAAAAAAATCGCCACTGGAAAAGATTTTGATCCAGATTCAGGAAAATTAAAAAATTCTAATGTCCTTTTATTATCTAAAGCGCAAGCAGATGAATTAGTTAAAGAATTAAAACAAGGGACTTTTTTAGTTTCTGATATTGAAGAAAAAATAAAAAATTCTAACCCTAAACCACCTTTTACAACATCAACACTCCAGCAAGAAGCAGCTCGAAAACTACGTTCTTCTGCTAGAAAAACGATGCGAACTGCGCAAAGACTTTATGAGAATGGTTTTATTACATATATGAGAACTGATTCTACCTTACTTTCCGATGAAGGAATTAAAGGCTCTCAAAATGAAATTATATCTAGGTTTGGGAAAGAATATTTACCTGAGCAGCCTAAAGTCTACAAAACAAAAGTGAAAAATGCGCAAGAAGCCCATGAAGCAATTCGTCCAGCGGGAATTAATTTTGCTACAGTTGATCAAGTAAAAAATAAAATAGATGAAGATGCATCTAAGCTTTATGATCTAATTCGCAAAAGAACTTTAGCATCTCAAATGAAGTCAGCTAAAATAAAACAAATTTCTATTACCATAGAAAATCAACAATCATCATTTAGAGCTAATGGCAAAAAAATTATATTCCCAGGGTATATGGCAGCCTATGTTGAAAGTACGGATAAAAGAAATGGAGTTACTGAAGATCAAGAAACTATTCTTCCTGAAATGATAAGTGGTCAAAATCTAGAATGTAGTGAACTTGTTTCAGATGAACATTCTACAAAACCACCTGCAAGATTTACAGAGGCTTCTTTAGTAAAAGAATTAGAAGCCCAAGGAATAGGTCGACCCTCAACTTTTGCAAATATAATTGATACTATCGTTTACCGGACATATGTATATAGAGATCGTGGAAAACTTACCCCAACTTTCCTTGGTGTGGCAGTAACGCAACTATTAGAAAACCACTTTACTGAACTAGTAGATACCAAGTTTACTGCAAATATGGAAGATGGATTAGATGCGATTTCACGTGGAGAAAAAGAAGCAACACCTTTTATGAAAGATTTTTATTTTGGAACTGAAGGACAGACAGGCCTTGAAGCAATGCTTGATGATAAAGTTGATATAGGAAAAGCATGCTCAGTACAATTTGAGAACGATGGCGAGCCAATTGAGATCCGAGTTGGTCAATATGGACCATTTATTCAACAAGGTGAAATTAGAAAATCTATTCCACAAAATATTTTTCTCGGTGATATTAATATCGATAAAGCTCTAGAAATATTAAATGAAGAAATAAATGAAGATAAAGAACTTGGAATTGACACAGATTCTGGAGAAACAATTTTCTTAAAAAGTGGCCCATATGGACCTTACGTACAATTAGGAGAAACTAATAAAAGAAAGGCAATACCCAAAGGTACAGATTTATCTGAAGTTGATCTGGCGCTTGGACAAAAACTTATTGCTCTTCCTAGGATATTGGGCTTACATCCTGAAACTAATGAAGATGTGAAAGCTGATTATGGGCGTTTTGGACCATATGTCACAGCAGGTAAAGGCAAAAATGGTCGTATCCCACCAAATATGTCACCTCTGACCATAGAACTAAGTGATGCTTTAGAACTAATTAAAAAACGTTCTAGCGGCCCTCAGGAATTACGTACTTTAGGAGACCATCCTGAAACAGGTGAATCATTAATTCTAAAAGATGGACGTTATGGACCTTATATGACGGATGGAAAAGTAAATGCATCCCTACCTAGAGATGCTGATCCAGAAAAAATTACACTGGAAGAGGCTGTTGAAATAATCAATAAAAAACGGGCTGCTCCACCAAGGAAAAAAAGAAGAAAAGCTAAAAAGAAATGATAAAAAAAATTTTAATAAGTGTATTTTTCGTTGTTCTAAGTGCAGATGAAAAAAACGAACTGATTATTGATATTGAAAAAAGTTTAATGGCGACTTGCTGTTGGAGTGGTACAGTTTATGATCATGGTAACAAAGAGATGGAAGTGCAAATTGCAAGTATGGTCAGTAGAGGAAAAAGCAAGCCTGAAGTCTTGAACTATTTTACAGAAAAATATGGAGAACGTGTGTTATCAACACCTGTTGTAGAAGGGTTTAATATTTTTGCTTGGCTTGCTCCCGTTTTTATTTCTCTAATTGGACTTGGAATCATTATTACATATATGAAAATTGGCAAAACTGAAATATCCGCTATAAAAAATAGTTCAAACAAAAAAATTAAATATAATGATGATATTGAACGCGAGCTTAAGGATCTCGATTAA
>CESD01012413.1_pt1 | contig 11754 bp, 14 predicted proteins | sample 531191 | NCBI WGS metagenome assembly CESD01 (sample SAMEA2622021, study PRJEB7988) | marine metagenome | biome: marine biome (ENVO:00000447); feature: deep chlorophyll maximum layer (ENVO:xxxxxxxx); material: "saline water (ENVO:00002010), including plankton (ENVO:xxxxxxxx)" | depth 188 m
CAAAAAGGTGTAAACATGGGTAAGATTCGACAGATATGGCCTGAAATACCATATTTTTCAAGAGAAATTGATGATCAGGCTGAAATTAATGCACATTATAAGGGTTATTTAATTAAACAAAATGCTGATATTCTTGCCTTTAAAAGGGATGAAAACTTAATTATTCCAGACAATATTAATTATGGCAATTTATCTGGACTATCTAACGAAGTTAAAGCAAAATTTAAGGAAATTCGCCCAAAAACCTTGGGTCAAGCCCTTAGAATTGATGGAATCACACCTGCCGCCGTTTATATTTTGTTGTCTCATGTCAAAAGAAAGTCTATTAAGCATATAGCTTGATTGATTCGAATTTTTTAAATTATTCCTATTTGGAACCTCTGAATGTTTCACGTGAAACATTTCCAGAATTAGAACAATTTCGTCAAACAATAATAGAAAAAAACAAACATATTAATTTAATAAGCAAGCACACAGAGGATATATCTAGAGAAAGACATATAATTGATAGTGCGCAAATAATTGATTTTATTGATTTAAATGCATCTGTATGCACAGATATTGGGTCGGGTTCAGGACTTCCAGGAATAGTATTAGCAATCATTATGAAGCATAAAAAATCAGGTATGAAGTTCAGATTGTATGAAAAGAGTTTTCACAAGAGTAAATTTTTAAAAGAAGTGACAAGCAAATTTAATTTAAATGTAGAAGTTTTCCAAAAAGATATCTTTAAAGAAAAAAATTTAAGTTCAAATATAATTATGGCCAGAGCATTTAAACCTCTTCCAGTCATTTTAAATCTTATTAAAAATAATTTTAAATATTTCAATGAGGTAATTTTATTTCTGGGAAAAAGTGGAAGAGAAATTATTAACCAAGCATCGTTGGAATGGGAAATTAAATATGAGATAAAAAAAAGTATAACTAATCAAGACTCATTAATATTAAAAATAAAAAGCTTAGAAAAAAAATGAGACAAAAGATTATATCAATTATAAATCAAAAGGGTGGAGTAGGGAAAACTACCACAGTGATTAATCTTGCTGCTGGTTTAAGCTTACAGGGAAAGAAGGTTCTGGTAATTGATTTAGATCCACAAGGTAATGCTACTACAGGATTAGGATTATCAAATTTAGAAAATACTGAAAAATCGATTTATAGCGTTCTAAATGGAACACATAAAATATCTGACGTAATTGAGAAAACTAATTTTGAAAATCTTGACCTGATAACTTCTAATGTAGATCTATCAGGTTTAGAGGTCGAAACAGCTGGTGACAATAGAAGAGCCTTTATATTGAAGGAGCAAATAATGGCTTATTTAAACGATTCTGGAGCTATATATAGCCATATATTAATAGATTGCCCGCCATCTTTAAGTTTACTTACAATTATGGCTTTAGTAGCTTCGGACTCTCTTTTAGTGCCTCTTCAAACGGAATTTTTTGCCCTAGAGGGTGTTACACAGCTTATGAAAACAATCGAGAGAATTAAAAATAATCTTAATCCAGAACTTTTTATTAGAGGAATCTTATTAACCATGTACGACAAAAGAAATAAGCTTTCAGCTCAAGTCGAGAGAGAGGCGAGGGATTATTTTAAGGATAAAGTATATCAAACTATAGTTCCTAGAAATGTAAGATTATCCGAGGCACCCTCACATGGAATGCCAGTTTTATTTTATGATAAATTATGCCCAGGTAGTAAGTCATATTTTAGTTTTACAGATGAGTTTATAAACCAAGAAAAAATAATAGAAAGTGCTGCATGACAAATACATTAAAATTGAAGAAAGGCTTGGGTAGAGGTCTATCATCTTTAATAGGTGACAATAATTCTTCACCTAAATCAAATATGGTTTCAATAAGCTCTATTATAAGAAATAAACTTCAACCAAGAAAAAATTTTAATAAAGAACAAATGGAAGATCTTACTAATTCAATTAAAGAGAGAGGGATAATTCAGCCAATAATAGTAAGAAGACAGTCAGACAAATATGAGATTATAGCTGGAGAAAGAAGGTGGCAAGCTGCCCAAAATGCTGGCTTGCATGAGGTTCCAATTGTTGAAGTGCAAGCTGATGATTTAAAATCTTTAGAGTTTGCAATTGTTGAAAATGTTCAAAGAGATGATCTTAATCCAATAGAGGAGGCGAACGGATACAAAAGGTTGATAGATGAATTTAAATATGATCAGGATAAAGTTGCAAAATTTATTGGAAAGAGCAGAGCGCACATAACAAATTGTTTGAGACTTTTAGCACTGCCTAAAGAAGTTATTAGATTTGTTGAGGAACAAAAGTTATCTCAAGGACACGCCAAAATACTTGTAGGTTTAGAAAATGCCTACCAAATTGCAAAAAAAATTATTGATAAAAAATTATCGGTCAGACAGGCTGAAAGTTTGGTAAGAATTTATAAATCCCCAAAAAAATTCAAGATAATTACAAAAGATAGTAACATTAAAGCTTTAGAAAAAGGGCTTGAAGAGAAAACTGGACTCAAAGCTAAAATTCACCATAAAAAAAATAATAAAGGGTATTTATCATTTGAATATAACAATACAGATCAGCTCGATAGATTAGTAATGATTATAAAAGCTAACTATTAGATTTAATTGATGTATTCAGCAAAAGGTCAAAAATTAAATTATTGCTTAAATCGTAATTCTTCTTAAAGCTTATCTCTAGCATTGTTACTTTATCAAGCAATTTAAAGACTTTTTGAGATGACCAGACTTCCATCTGTCTTTGAACAATTTCTTTATCTTTCCAAAATATTGGAGGTTTAAAAGTATTAATGGTTTCTTTTATATCTCCTTTTTCTGCGTAAAGTTTTTTAAGTTCTATTAGTCTTTTAATTCTAGACAAAAAAGATCTGATCAAAATAATAGAGTCGTTTTTACTAAAAGATTTATTATTAATAATTTTACAAACTTTAGTATGATTTTTAGATAAACAGCTGTCAATTAATTCAAAATAATTTTCATTTTCATATAAATTAATTAATTTAAGTATCTCCTCTTGAGAAACTTTATTTTTCCTAAAAGAGAAATTTAAAATTTTATCCATCTCATTTTTCAGATTTCTCCTGTCGCCAGCACATTGTTCAACTATTAAATTAATATTTTCACTTGAAATCAAGATATTGTTTTTTTTAAAGAAATCATTAGCTATTTTAAAAAGAGACAAGTTATTATCTTGATAAAAAGGTATACAAACCAAACTTTTATCTTTTTCAAAAAGATTTCTTATCTTTGATTTTTTATCCAATATTCCTGCATTAAAAATAATTTTTTTATTTTCAACTTTTTTCTCAATTAAATCTTTTATAATTTCAAATAATTTAGATGTTACTCTCAAAACAATTATAATCTTTTTACTTTCAAATAAAGATTCGTTTAAACAAACTTCATAGAAAGATTCTTTATTTTCCAAAATTTGTTTTTCATCGTACTTGATAATTTCACCCTTAAAACCTTTCAAGAAAAAATTCGATATAATTTCATCTTTTTGACCTTCATTTTCTCCGTAGCAAAGACAAAATTTAAAGTCATTATTCTTTAACTCGCTTAGACTAAATGGTTTGATTATCATGTGTTACTGATTTATTAAAAAGAAAATTATATCTTTACCAATTAGTTCAGATAAATCTTTTATATATTTTTTTTCTAATTCTCTTTCGTCAATCTTTTTATCTTGAGCAGATAATGAAATATTTTTTTCAAAATTATTATTTGATTTTTGACCGTCACTTGAGGTCACAACAACATTCGCTTTTATCTGTAAGTTATAGTTTTTTGGATCACCCGACTCATCTTTATTAGTTATTGTTTTTTTATAGGTTGATGTAATATTAAGATTAAATTTTTTAACTTCATTTTTTGTGCTTGTTTGATTTCTTAAACTGTTCTCAATATAATTATTAATTTTTCTATCCCCTTCAAAATTCAAATCATCAATATTAAAATTTATTTTGTCGGAATTTAATAACGGAGTGTATCCACAATTAGTTACGAAAGTAAAAAAAACTATTAAAATAAAGTATATAAAATTTCTTCTCATTTAGATTAAAAAATTAATTAGTCTATTTCTTACATATATTTGTTTTTTAATTGTATTATTTTTTAAATATTTATCAAAAGTTTTACTTTCAAATATTTCTTTAACCAAATCCTCCTCTGGACTATCTTTCTTTATATCAATAATTCCTCTTTTTTTGCCGTTAAATTGAACAACAACACTGACATTTTCCTCAATTAAAAACTCTTCATTGATCTCAGGCCATTCGTATTTGTTAATATTTAATTGATTTAAACATTCACTTGAGAGGTGAGGCACCACAGGAGAAATTGAAACCAAAAACTTAATATAATCTTCAGTTAAATTTTCATAGTTCAGTTCTTTTTTTGATAATTGATATAAAAAAGCATAAGCCTCATGAATATTTGCTATAATGACGTTATAACTAAAATTAGATAAATTTTTTTCTATTTTTAAAAGATATTGATTAATAAATTTAGATAGTTCAAGTGAAGGCTTTGTTTTATCATTATTTTTAATTGATTTTATTTTTTCATTTAAAGTAAATAATTTTTGTACAAATTTGTAAGATGATAACATACCCTGGTCTGACCATTGCACATCTTTTTCTGGAGGGCTATCAGACAAAATAAATAATCTAACTGCATCAGCACCATAAAGATTAATTATTTTCTCGGGATCGATAGTATTTTTTTTTGATTTAGACATAGACTCTGACGGGCCTACCATTACTTTTTCTGAATTATTGGATTTTAAAAAATAATTTTTACCATCTTTAGTCTCTACTTCCTCTGGACTTCTCCAATTATTACTCTCATCTTTATATGTATGATGACAAACCATACCTTGTGTAAATAGTCCTTTAAATGGCTCCTTTAAACTAAAATTCTTATTTTCATATCCAATTGCTCTCATAAAAAATCTCGAATATAGAAGATGTAATATAGCGTGCTCAACCCCACCAATATATTGATCTACCGGCATCCAATAATTTATTTCTTCTTTATCAAATGCTTGCTCTCGATTGTTTGGAGAACAAAATCGTAAAAAATACCAAGAAGAGTCTACAAATGTGTCTAAAGTATCAGTCTCCCTTAAATAAATTTTTCCATCAATTTTAACTTTCTTCCATTCCTCAACACTTGAGAGAGGATTTCCCTTTGTATTAAGGTTTATATTTTGTGGAAGTTTGACTGGGAGGTCACCTTCAGGTACTGGTTTATATGAACCTTTCTCGTCGTAAAGAATAGGAATTGGACAACCCCAATATCTCTGTCTAGAAACACCCCAATCTTTTAAACGGAAATTAATTTTCTTTTTACCTAATTTTTTGTTTTCTAAAATTTTTATTGTTTCAAGTATAGATTCATCGGGAGCTTGAAGACCATTTAAAAATTCTGAATTAATAATCTTACCAGATCCTGTAAACGCTTCCTCAGTTACTTCAAAACCGTCTTCCTCGTTTGTAGGTTTCACAACAGTTTTGATTTCTAAATTGTATTTTTTTGCAAAATCAAAATCTCTTTGATCGTGAGCTGGACAACCAAAAACTGCACCAAAACCGTAATCCATAAGCACAAAGTTTGCAAAATATACAGGAACTTTTTTTTCTTTGTTTAAAGGATTTATTGCAAGAAGATTTGTTTTGAAACCGATTTTTTCAGCATTTGCTATTGATTCTTCAGTTGTGCCAGACTTAGAGCAATTTTCTTTAAATTCTAAAAATTCACTATCATTTTGGTAAAACTTGGATAATGGATGATCAACAGAGAGCGCTAAAAAAGAAAAACCAAAAAGCGTATCAGGTCTTGTTGTGAAACATTTAATTTTACTAACTTCAGGCCGACCAATTATTTCAAAATCAATCTCACAACCAAAAGATTTTCCTATCCAGTTCTGTTGCATAACTTTTACTTTATTTGGCCATTGATCAAGGTTATCAAGTTCATTTTGCAAATCATCTGAAAATTTTGAAATATTAAAAAACCACTGACTTAATTTTTTTCTTTCAACAACAGCACCAGATCTCCATCCTTTACCATCTATGACCTGCTCATTTGCTAAAACTGTTTCATCGATTGGATCCCAGTTTACATAATTTTCTTTTTTATAAACAAGACCCTTATTGAACATGTCAATAAAAAATTTTTGTTGATGTGTATAATATTCCTCAGAGCATGTCGAAATTTCTCTATCCCAATCAATTGACAAACCCAATTGTTTAAGTTGTTTTTTCATTGTCGAAATATTATTTTCAGTCCAAACTTTAGGATCTAGATTATTTTCTTTAGCTGCATTTTCGGCAGGCATACCAAAGGAATCCCATCCCATTGGATGAAGAACATTAAAACCTTTTAAAGACTTAAACCTTGATAAAACATCTCCGATTGTATAATTCCTTACATGTCCCATATGAATTTTGCCAGATGGATAAGGAAACATTTCTAAGCAGTAAAATTTTTTTTTATTCTTATCTAATTTTGTTTTGAAGAAATTATTTTTGACCCAATATTCTTGCCACTTACTTTCAATTAATTTGAAGTTATATCTTTCCATGGAATACTAATTTCCATCTTTATCATCTAGTTGAGCATTATTATATGGATTTTTCTTTTTGTTTAAATCTATACCCTCTTTCTGATACTTTGCCGCCCTTTTTAATATATTCGATCTAAGTTCACTTCTTAAGTTTCCTTGACTTTCATTGATTACACAATTTTTGTTTTGATCACAATTTTTTATAAAAACTTTTATATTTAAAGCATCCGTTCTAATTTCATTACTCACAAATCTAATTGATATTTTTATAGATTCATCTTCATTTCCACTTTCGGAATACCAATCAGTAATTACTATTCCTCCACTGTAATTAGCTGACACAAGAGGCATAAAATCAATCGTATCCAAAGCCGCTCTCCACAGAGGATTCGAACTTGCGAAATCAAAAGTGCCTCCTTTTTTTCCTCCCATTATTCTAAATCCTCTTCCTTCCTCAATATTTTTTCTAACTCTATCTTTGGGATCTGGTGAAACTTCTCTTGCATCAACAGGCTTATATTTAAGTGCTTGGCATGAGGCTAAAAATGGGAGCATGATTAAAATAATCATACAAAGGGCTAAAGGTCTTAAATTGGAGTATTTTTTCATTGATTTTTTATAAACCTACTATTTATTATCTAAACTAAAATTGAAATATTTAAATATGTAAACTAGCCTAATTTTCTTAGCTTTTTTAGTACAATACATTGATGTATTTTTGCAACACTTAGACAAAATATTAGATAATTCAATATTTTTTAGGATTAAATAGACTTAAATTTGTTATTAATCACCGTAATTATAATTAATTATAATAATTAAGGAGAAAACAATGAACAAACTAAAAACAGTAGGTTTGACAGCTCTTGCTGGTACATTTGCAGCAACTTCTGCTCAAGCTTTAGAAATGTCTGTTTCAGGTGGTGTTGGTATTACTTACGCAACATCAGATACTACTGAGGTTACGGGTAACAGAGTATCTTTCGGTGATAGTTTAACTTTCTCTGGTTCAGGTGAAACTGACCAAGGTTGGACTATAACTGCTAGTATCGAAGCAGATGGAGCATCTTCTACTACTTACTATGACGATAGATCAATTACTATCGACATGGGTGACAGTGGTACAGTACATGTTCAACAATCAGGCGCTCAAGGAACACCGGGTAGCTTAGTACCTAATACATACGGTTCAGCTGGTTACTCACTTGCAGGTTCATCAACAACTGGTAAACACGTTGCTGACGGATTATCTTCAGGTGCAAACAGCGATACTAACATTGGTTATTCAAATACTTTTGCTGGTATCAGTATAGCTGCAGGTATAACTCCAGGTGCTACTGGCGGTTCTGACGTTGCAGTTAATTTAAAATATGCTGACCTTGTAGATGGTTTAACTATCTCTGGAGGTATGTCAGACCTAAACCCTTCTCAAGCTAATGGTGCAGGAGAGATTTCTTTATCTGCTAGCTATGTAATGGGTGGTCTAACACTTGGTGTAACTGATTACCAATACGATGATGATGCAGCTAATGGAACAGACTACGATGCAATGCACTATGGTGTATCATTCGCAGTTAATGATGACTTAAGTGTATCATACGACAGATCAATTTCTGATAAGTCTACAGCAGACACTGATGAAACTATCAATTCAATTCAAGCTTCATACACAATGGGTTCTATGACTGTAAAAGGTCATATTACAAAAGCTGATGATGAAGGATATTCAGCAGGTGCTTCAGACGAACACAAAGCGATCGCAGTATCTTGGTCGTTCTAATTTAAAGAATTTTCTTTAAAAATTAAAAGGCCTCATTTTATGGGGCCTTTTTTTTATTCAAAATAAGTTATTCCAGCAAAGCCACTAAAATTAACTAGCTTTAATAGCTTAACATTTTTTTTATTTATACCTCCAAGAGCAATTTTATTTTTTTTAAAACTATCAAATAAATGTTTTAATTTGTATATGCCGAGAGCTTGATTGGTTTTTTTTTTAAAAACAGGGGCAAAAAATAACTCATCTACATTCTGGGTTTTTTTGATTCTAATTTCTTTTAAATTATGTGCAGAGCCAATTATTTTAAAATCTTTAAAAAGACTGTTGTAATTATAAATTATTTTGTAATTGCTTGCAGATATATATACCCCTTTTAATTTTAATTTAATTGCCAAGTGAATATTGTTTGAAATATAAAAATCTATGCTATTTTTTTTACAGAATTCTGAGGTTTTGATTATTTCAAGTTTATCGTTTACTTTAGATTTATTTCGCCAAATTAAAGATATATTTTTTTCAAGTTTAATTAACAAATTTGGTTTATATTGATTTATAAAATAATATTTTTTTAAACCATGCATAAAAATGTTAAAAATCTAATTGATTTAACCACAGAAGTTAAGGAAAAAATTAATAGTATTGGTAAAATAAACTATGAACCCAAAATAATTGCAGTTTCTAAAACATTTTCAGTAGAGTCTATAAATCCCTTGATTGATTATGGACATATCCATTTTGGAGAAAATAAAGTTCAGGAAGCAACACAAAAATGGCTTAACATAAAGGGTGTAAATAAATCAATCAAACTTCATATGCTTGGAAAGCTTCAAACGAATAAAGTTAAACAAGCAGTTGCTATTTTTGACTATATTCATTCAGTTGACAGTATTAAGTTGGCAACAAAAATAGTTAACGAGCAAACAAAACAAAATAGAAGTCTAAAAATTTTTTTGCAAGTTAATATTGGCGAAGAAAGTCAAAAAAGCGGTGTTTTATTAAATGAAGTTAATCAATTAGCTGCTGAATGTAAAAATATAAATTTAGATGTTATAGGATTAATGTGTCTACCACCAATATCCGGCGATGTTTCTAAATATTTTTCTTTAATTAAAGATAAAAATGATGAGTTAAAATTTAATGAACTTAGTTTAGGTATGTCTAGTGATTACTTAGACGCTATAGAATTTAATACTACTTTTATTAGGGTTGGAACTAAAATATTTGGAAAAAGATACTAAAAAATTCTAATTCTATCTTTTTTGTTTATAAGTTTAAGCATTATCAAAAAATCTTTTTTTTTTAACGCTACACACCCTAAGGTAGGTTTGTAATCTGAGGTTAAATGAAAAAAAATAGCACTACCTTTATTTTTCTTAGTGTTTTTATAATTGTATTTTATAGGAATTAGTAAATCGTATAATCTGCCTTTTCTGAACAATTTTTCATGAGAATATTTAAAATTTTTAGTAATCTTTACTAAACGATTGTATTTACTTGAGTTAGGGTCATCACACCAACCCATATTTCTCTTTATTTTAACCTTTTCTAGTTTTGTTACAAAATTATCTATTCTGTCTTGTCTATATAATAGTTTATCAATTGAAAAAATCCCTTTTGGCGTAATTTTATCACCTTCTCTATTTTTTATTTTTATTCCACCTTTTCCTACTGAACATTTTAGTTTAAACTCATTAACGAAAATTGTATTTTTTTTTAACTGAATTATCATATAATTATGAGTAAACTTAACGTTGTGCTTTATAAATTACCAGTATTATACGAAATTTTATCTGAGTTTAAATCAGAATTAAATTTTAACTTGTTTAAATTTAATAAAAATGATGAAATTTTTAAAAATTTTATAAAAAAAAACCCAGAAACTTTGATAATTTCGTCTGAGTTAAACAAAAGTTTTAAAAATTTAATTTATTACAAAAAGGCACTTAAAGTCAAAAATCTATTTCAGCAAATTAATATTTATTTATCAAAAAGTAATTATGTAGCAAAAGCTAATATTTCGATTGGAAAATACAAGGTTGATACCAATTCAAGAATTATATCTAACGATTATGCTAATCTGAAACTAACTGAAAGGGAAATTGATTTATTAGTTTATTTAAGCAATGCGGTTAAAGAAAAAACAGCGTTAGATTTGCAAAAAAATGTATGGAAACACTCCAAAGATCTTGAAACCCATACTGTTGAAACACACATCTATCGTCTTAGAAAAAAAATACATGATTGTTTTGACGATGAAAAATTTATTATAAGTAACAAAAATGGATATAGTATTTTGCAATGAAAAAAAGAAATTTTATTGCAAAAGATTTATTATCAAGAAAATTTAGTCAAAAAAAAGTAAAACCGAAAAAAGGTAAAGGAAGTTTTAAAAGAAAAAAAACTAAAGTCTTGCACCAATTTGCTGAATAACCTTAGAAGACATTTCAGTACCTTTGTTTAAACTTTCTTCAATCGATAGATTATTGACATAACCATGGAGAAATCCTGCGGCAAATAAATCTCCAGCACCTGTAAGATCTACAATTTTTAGATTTTTCTTAACACCGCATTCCACAATATTTTCACCGTTAATTGCAAGCGCACCTTTTTCTCCTCTAGTAATAACTATTAATTTATTCAGTTGTTTTGAAAAATTCACCACTTCTTCAAAATTTTTAGCCTCTATAAGAGAGCTTATTTCTTGCTCATTAGCAAAAGTAACATCTAGTTTGCCTTTTACTAACTCTAAAAAATGCGGTTTGTGCCTATCAACACAAAACTGATCAGACAGCGACATAGCAACTTTTTTTGCATTACTAATTGCTTTATCAAATGCTTTTTTAGGTTCCCCCTCATCCCAAAGATAACCCTCTAAGAGTATGATTTCACTTTTTTTAATTGCATCCGAATTAACATCATTTTCATTTATTTTTCCTGCAGTTCCTAAGAATGTGCACATTGTTCTTTCAGAGTCTGGGGTAACTAATATCAAACAAGTTCCTGTAGGCAATTCTTCTTTTTTTTTTGAATAAATGTACTCTACGTTTTCTTTTTTTAGTCCCTCCTCATATTTGCTACCAAAATTGTCATCAGAAACTTTTCCTATAAAACCTACTTTGTTACCTAGCTGTGCTATACCAACAATAGAATTCGCAACAGATCCTCCAGAGACAGTTTTTTCAATTTTAAGATTATGTAGTAAATTTTTGAATTCATTTTCGTCAAAAATTAATTTCATAGTACTTTTTGTAAGACCGTTTTGATCAATAAAATTTTCATCAACTTTGCAAATAACATCGACGATTGCATTTCCAATTCCTAAAATTTTCATAATTAAGCTTTCTTAGTTATTATTGGTTTTTTTCTATTAGGATAACAACTAGTACAAATTTTACAA
>CESD01067822.1_pt1 | contig 11740 bp, 13 predicted proteins | sample 531191 | NCBI WGS metagenome assembly CESD01 (sample SAMEA2622021, study PRJEB7988) | marine metagenome | biome: marine biome (ENVO:00000447); feature: deep chlorophyll maximum layer (ENVO:xxxxxxxx); material: "saline water (ENVO:00002010), including plankton (ENVO:xxxxxxxx)" | depth 188 m
ATTATAAATTCCAAATATCTCAAAAGGCAAATCTTCCTCTTCGGGCTTTTCTGTTTCATTATCTGCAGTTTGATTCTCAGAAGTTTCGGATTGCTCATCCTCGATTAATTCCTCTTGGACTACAATTTTTCCGGAACTAGAGCTGTCATCTTCATGGATATATACAAAATAGCCATATGATCCTGAAGCGCCAAAAATTAGAAGAAAAGTAATTAAAATTAAACTGATTTTCTTCATTAATCTATGATAGCTCCTAATTAAGATGATTTGGATATAAAGATAAAAGCTTCGCTAGTCTGAAAAATGACACAGCTAAAAATAAACTTAACAGAAAGGCAGGGGAGCTGTGCCTCCCCCTACCTAACGTTTTTTGGCTATACTAACTTTATAGCAACTTAGCAGAGCCGATTATGTCTCCGCTTGCGTCAAACTGGATATCTAATCTCCAGTTGTCGTCTGCTGGTCCGTTAGCTGCGTTGCCTGTACCATAGACCATGAATTGATCTCCGGCTGACAGTTTGCCATCACGGTCATTGTCTGAGAAATGAACTGGATACTCAGATCCGTCATCATCCTTTACGATTTGTGCTCTCTCTTTCAATGTGTCATTGTCTCCAGTATAACTGGTGTCAACACCGTGTGCTTCCCCACTAAGCATTTGCATAGCGACTTCTCCGAAGCCGTTACCGCCAACGTGGGTTGAACCACTGTCATCTTTCAAGAAGTAGCTGAAACCAGCTAAGTCTTCTTGCTTACTGACCTTAATCACGTCTATGTGATATACTCCACTGCTGCTCTCTTCTACGAAGAAAGTTGCAATTGGTGCGGATTCTCCTTGCTCAAGGAAACTGGCTGCCCAAACGTACAGCACAGCTGCCAAGACCACAGTAATTGCTACCATCAAAATGACAGCAATAACGGGAGAAACACCGTCATCATTTTTTTCTATTCTGTGTTCCATGGTTGCGTCCTCTCTTTGACAATTATACTCTAATGAGTTTAACTGTCGGACATCAACATTGTCACAGACTGTATATAAAGTCTAATGTCAATAACACAAAACTAAAAATTAATTAGTAAGTCCTAGCTAGATATATTCGGCGAGTCGTCGATTTACCAGTTATTATGCACGGTAGAGATTTACTGTATGGTGTTGTAGAATCACCAAGGAATGATAGACCTGTACTCTTCTCAATCATCTCTGCTTCTGCATCACTTCCATCGAATGCCATTTCATAAACTGACGAAGTATCTATTGGATTATCAAAAATTAATTCATTGCCTTTCAAATTAAAATTAGGTAGCTTTTTGACACTGCCATCGAAGTAACTTTGACTATTGACCAACATTTGGCTCCCAATTTCATCTAATTTCTTGGTAACGGACTCTGATAAATTTGGAAGTGGTGAACTATTCTTATCTCCTAATCTGCTTGCAAGCATTACTGAATTATTGGCTAAATCTCTAGGCCCTATCTCTACTCTTAACGGAACACCTTTAATCTCCCAATCATAGTATTTTTGACCAGGACGTATCTCTCTATCATCTAATTTTACACGTATTCCTTTTCCTTTCAAATCATTAGCTACCTTTCGAGCTGCATCAAGAACTTCAGAATCTCCCTTTGAGATTATAGGAACTACAACAACTTGTATCGGAGCTATCGATGGAGGCATAACCAAACCTTTGTCATCACCATGGCTTGCTACTATAGCACCTAACAATCTCTCAGACATTCCATACGTTGTCTGGTGTACAAATTGCTGCTCACTTGATTCATCTTCATATTTTACATCAAAAGCTCGCGCCCATTGATCTCTGTAATGGTGACAAGAGGCTACTTGCAAAGTTCTCCCATCTGGCATAATCACATCTATGGCAATAGTATACCAGGCTCCTGGAAAAGTGTCCCAGACTGGCCTCTTCGTAATTATTACTGGAAGTTTTAATTGAGACATGAGATTTTGGACAATACCTAAATCTTCCTCAATTTGTCTTGTAGCATCTTCCTCATCCACATGAGCTGTGTGCGCCTCAAAGAAATGTATCTCTCTTACTCTTATGAACGAACGTGTTTGTTTAGTCTCATATCTAAAGGTATTAACCATTTGATAGATTTTTAGAGGTAAATCTGCATGCGATCTTATCCACAATGGAAACATCGTGTACATCGCTGTTTCGCTAGTAGGCCTCAAAAACATAGGATTGTCTAATTGATTCTCTCCTGCATTTTTTACCCAGTAAACTTCCTTAGCAAAGCCGCCGACCTCATCATCCATCCTTAACTCAGAAGGATCTACTCCTTTTTCTCTGGCCATTTTTAATAAAGAAACCAGTCTATTCTCTTTATCGAGTAAATCTTCTGGAATAAGTAATGGGAAATTAACCTCTTCGTGATCTGTCCTTTCCATCTCTGCATGAGTTAAATCATCGATAAGGCGCATAGTCTTCCAGCCATATGGCCTCCAAACATCCATACCTTTGATAGGATATCTTTTGTCAACTAATTCTGCAGCTTCGACAATAAAAGGATACCATTCCTTGAAATCTGCTTTGGAAGGAATTCCGCGTTTAGCTGCAGCTGGTGTCTTGGCCATTTGAAATATGTGTTATTTTGTAGTAGTTAACGTTTACTCTTATCCTTTTTCTTAGTTTGAATTGAGTAATTCTCCCACATTTTACTTGCCACAAATGGGCCCCCTACTATAACGAAAATGGAAAACCAAAGCATTGTTTTACACTCTGGAGGTGCATTAGCATAGTTATCTGGTTGAGTAAGTCTTAACTTAATTAGTCCAAACCAAGGGAGTTCACCTCTAGCCTTGCCAACAACCCAATCTGGATCTGTTGGTTGAACTACGTTTCCTTGAATATCTCTATGAGTTAATTGATCTGGATGCGGATTACCTGTCGAATCGCCCTTTGTTATGTATCCTGAAGATTCTAAATCTTTGATGTGCGCACCTCCCCCTAGCCCAATTTCAGCTAGTTCAATTTTTCCTTGAAAATACGTGTCGATTTCAGGAATATAATATGTCTTGTTCTCCTTGTCAACGACTTCAACCCAAGCCATTGCCCTGTGTATAACTGGAGTGACTGCTTGTCCTTCGTATTCTCTTATTCCATTCTTATAATAGACAATAACGTCACCATAATCTCCATATTTTTTGTATCCTGTTTTCTTTCCTTCTAAGTAAGTAACAATGTCATCTTTCTCTGCTTTCTTGACAACTACTAGATCACCTGTATCAATTACTCCAATGTGTGTATAGCCAGGTTCAGGATATAATGGATTATTATCGTGCTCCATAGATCCTGATTCAATGACAACCATCGGTGGCCAATTGCCACTATATGCAAAAGTCAAAAGAAAAACTAAGGCTACACTACCAAATGCTATGCCGACGTCCTTTACTGTCTCAGGTATCTGCTGAGTGTCAATTTTTGACATTGGAATTTACCTAAGGTTGTTTACGAGATCTCTTTACTTTTCTAACCTTACGTACTTTTCTTCGATTACTATGTGAAGAAATGGATTTTCCAAAATCTGAAGTCAAATCATCTGAATCAACCATTTTGACACTAGAGTCTTCAATCTCTGATGAAGTATCTTCGGATGGTGAGGGTGCTGAAGAACCAAAGTCTCCAAGTAAATCATCTAATGGATCTCCACTTGAATTATCTGAAACTGGCGCTTGTGAAGGCTGTGAAACTGGAGATGGTGCTGGAGCTGCTTCGGCCTTTTTCATTTCGCCGCCACATGATGGGCACTTGCCCCATTTCTCTTGAAACTCTTTTCCGCATGATGTACAAACATAAGCTGATGAAGATGCTGAAGTAGGTGGGCTAGATGCAGGCACACTACTGCCACCCATTTCTGAATCTTGATTGTTATCTACGTAAGGATTGAAATCTCCGCCTCCGCCTAATAAATTTTCAACGTCTTCTTCTCTTGATGTAGTGGGTTCGGGTTCAGATTGATTTGCTAATTCTGGATTACTATCGCTGCCACCCATGCGCTTACGTTGTTCTGCATAAAATGCATCTCTCTCAGAAAAGAGTTCTTTAGTCTCTTCCGAATAATCAAATTTTTTCTTCTCTTCCTTTTTTCTGAAGAAGCCCATGGTATGCTATACACCCGTGATAAATAAAGAATTGCTTTCAGAATAATGATAAATTACCTGTTATCTGATCGATTGTAGACTCTAATTCAGGGCCTATTCCTAGACAAGTAACGGTACCTGGAGGCACTTCTGTTAACCCTGCATCTGTTACTAAACTAGTGACTAGTCCTAACTCACGAGCATGTTGCTGAAGATCGCGTAAAACCGATTCATTCTGGCACTTTACTACTACTTTTTTCTGGCCTTCAGCTAACCACTTATTGAAATTTTTAGAATCAGATTTTTTTGATTTAAAGGAACAATTTACTGCAGCATGAGCTACCTGAGCTGCCATTTTCCCTTTAGAGATGCCTAAGTCTGTTCTGACAACGACTACTAATTTGAAATCCAAACGCTATTCCTCTTCACCACTATCGTCAGAGTCCTGAATAACGTCCCCTGACAATCCTTCACCCTCTCCGGGCCTGTTCAGTAAATTATCAAGCTCTGCCATCCTCGAATCTATATCTGCTAAATCTGCCAAATAGGTCTTCTCTCTTTTTTCATAATACATTTTCATCGTTGAACTACCTGATCGTTTCCGTGTTTCTGCCTCTTTGATTTTCTTTTTCACATTTTCTCTGTCATGTTTAAGGCCTTGTAGTTCGAGTAATTCTGCTGGAATATACTTGCCTGCAACTGCTAATTCAGACTCCATTTGAATTCCAGGTGGCACTCTGGCCAATGAAGGGTGTACATTTGCCATCCAAGGATAAGCACCTCTATACCACCCTAATACGAAAAATATTAATGTTGTAAAAGTGAGAGATAATGTAACGAAGAAGGTCTGAAAGTAACCTTTGTCCCCGTCTGACCAAGAACCCCAATCGGGCGCATTACCTAATGCTGGATTACCTAAGATAAATCCTATGAGAATAACAACACAAATCGACATTGCCATACCTAAAGTTACTCTGTAAAGAGTATCGAACTCTTCATCCAGCTCCCCCCTACGAGGAAACATGGCCTGAATCAAAGTATATCCTGGAAGAAATAAAACAAGTAAAAGGCCTGCAATTATCCTAAGCCAATTTATCTCTTCCATAAATCTCCAGATTAGACCCGTTAAAAACGTCTACCGTTGTTGAATCCGCTACGGAATCCATAGGGTTCTGATGCATTTCTCCTTAAAGATGATTGATTTTTCACAGCTTCCCAACGTGATTTACATTCACATGATAATCCAGATAAATTACCTTGACCTAATCTATGCTTTTTTAGTTCATCTAGTATTTTTTTGTTACAAATATGACAATTGTGGGCGCCTCGTTTAGTACCTCCTCCGGTTGGATCTGAATAAACTCTAACTGGTAAATCTTTACAGCGCTCTATCACTTCCACCACAGACCAGAGCCAAGATGCTGTCCACTCATTACGCATCCACAATTTTTCCACCACTGTATTTTTCTGTACATTTACAGGATTAATCGAAATTTTATCTACATGAGGGGCTGCATCAACTACAGATTGAACGGCATCTTCTATAGCATCCTTTTCGCCTAAGTATGGTGGCTTCAGAAGAATATAGGCCTTTACTTCAGCTCCATTGTCTCTTGCACTCTTACATACTTTTACAAAATGTGGCCAACGTAAACGCTTGTTAACACATTTATCCAGAACTATTGGACTTGAAGATTCTAAACCAATGGCTATCTCTAACTTCGGAGCATTTGTATAATTAAAATTTTTAGGGTTTACAAACTCTGGAAGAGACTCGATTAGTACTTTTTCTATTCCAATATTTTTCATATCTGACATTACTTCATCAGCAAAATCAAGAGGGACTTCTGTAGGATCTATAAATGATCCTGATGTGTAAATTTTGGCGTAACGCTTTCCTTCTAATGTGGGACGGATTTTGTTCCATTGTGCTCGAAGCATCTCGTCACTAACTCCACCAGGCACAGTATCATTGAAGTAACCACACATAGAACAACCTTCCTTTATTGACCAATAACAACCTCTTGTCCTCAAAATTGCAACGCCAGCTTCAACAATTTCATCTCCTAATATCTCCTCTTCTACCCACCTTGCTACAGGTTGATCCAAAGAATGGTCTTTTGGTATTGACTTCGCTTCATTTACAAAATCTGTTAATGGGAGGAAAGCCTCAGGCATGGTGACGTACCCCCACAGCAAGTCCTCTACTCATAGAAACCATTTCTTCAGGGGTCATTTTAGCAATTCCTACTGCTGTTATCTCACCATTTTGTTCTATAGCAACTTGATCTCCAATAAGCCAACTGCCTTCATAGCCATTAACACCTACTGCAAATAAATCTCCAATCAACTTAAAATTCTCAGCTTTGACAATCCCTCCACCATTAGAAGAATAAGCTTTACCTCCACTCAAAGTTAAACCAAAACCTCCAACAACTGGAGATATAGATGCTAAATCACTGCACTTCAATTTGTATGGCATACGGCCTCCGATTTCTGAATTAATCAAAAAATCTGGATTTGTGTATTGAAATGTTGCAAGGCCTTTTGCTTCTCCCTGAGCTCTTTCTTTAGAGGTTACTTTTTCCACATCATTCAAAGACATTCTAACTATACTTTGAAGAATTTCTAGGCCTTCAAAAGACGACGGCTTGTCAACTTTAGTGTTTACGGTTTCTAATCCTCTTTCCTTTAACAAACTAGTTATTATCTCTGAGGAAGAACCTGCATGAACTATAGCTTTCGAATAGTGTTTCTCAGGTACTAATCTTGACACCTGAGTTCGGAGCATCTCTACCTCAGTTGGACTCCAAGATCCTGTTACTGCAATATCATAATGAGCTGCAGGATAGCAAAATTCCAGCTCCCTTGGAACAAGCCCTAATGGAGAAGTAACAGATACAATGTGTAATGAAAGATAATTATCTACTTCCCTGATAGTATTGAAGAATCTCTTATGGCTACTACTTTTGAAATATGGTTTTCTAGCCGAACAGGGTAAAACTAACAAGACCATGTTTTTTGCCGGAGGTTCAAACCTAGACAACCTTTGCTGGTAATCAAGAACTGCGGGATGGTGCAAACTCAGTGCATTTGCTCTAATGGGTGTATGAGTTTTAGCACCTTTATTAACTAAGAGTTGAGTAGAATGATGCAAGATTTGTGAAACGCGAGGATTGTGAAGACTGGTTTTTTCGACAAATTCACGCAGTGTGCCGTTGGAAATTGAATTACGAATCTTCGATAACCATCTTTTTAGTTCTTCTCGATTTGCTAAAAATAAATCTTCACTAGTATTGCTCTTTGACCAGGAGCCGTCTTCTAAAAGCCATCCAGTAGAACTTCTCAATACAACATTCAAATCATCAAAAATATCTACGCCAAGATAAGCCAGAATTGGCATATCTGATGGTTCTACTGCTGGAGCATAAACTAATCTAGAAAATCCAGCTTCCTCTCTAAATTTAGACGCAGCTTGTACTATTGTTTGGGGTCTTAATGAAGATGCATTGTCTAAAACTGCAATTTCCTTTGAGAGGTGCAGATATGGCTCTTTGTCAGAATCCAAACCTAATGGCTTAGGGGGTAATTCAAACGATTTACCTACTCTTAGATAACCTCCGGATTCTAAATTTTTAGACTCAGTTAAGTCTTCGTGGCTAAATGCAACGTGAGGTGTCTGAAGATTGTCTTCTAACTTTAGAAGGCGACCTAAGCCCTCATGGCCTATAGGTTCCATTATATGTGGCTAAATTGGTGCCTATATATTGCAATTCTTTCTATTCTTCTGGATCTGTTAATTCTTTAGGAGGTTCAGTAGCAGTCATCTGATCCTTGATACCATCATCAACAACTTGTTGAAGAGCTTCATCGACATCTTCCTTAATTGCATCTAACTCAGCTTGCATTTCTTCAGCTGTAGGTATAGTTCCTAAAATATCTTCAGACTTTCCAATTGCACTCTCGACGTCTTTTACTTCAGACAATTGCCTGTCTGGAGCTTTGCGAGCGTAGCCTACGTAGTCTGCAGCCCCTTCGAATAATTTTGTTAACTCAAATGGAAGAACGAATTTTGTAGATTCGCCTTTTCCGACCTCTTTTAATGAATCTAAACTCAAAACAGTTAATGCTTTTGAATCCAGTGCTGAAGCACCCATTGCAGTGATCCTCAAACCTTGTGCTTCTCCTTGCTTTTCCAAGATTGTCTGAGATCTCTGACCTTGAGCTTCTAAAACCTTAGCTTGTCTGACACCTTCTGCTGCGAGAATCCTAGATTGTTTGTCACCTTCTGCAGTCAAAATTCTAGATTGTTTGTCACCTTCTGCTGACAAAATTGCTGATCTCTTCTCACCATCTGCTTTTAGAATTGCAGCTCTTCTCTCTCTTTCAGCTGAAGTCTGTTCTTCCATTGCTGCTTTTACATTTGGAGAAGGATCTACCTCTCTAATTTCTACATTATCTACTTTGACACCCCATGGGTCTGTTTCAATATCTAATTTATCTCTTAGAATTGCATTAATTTTATCTCTACTTGAGAAAATTTCATCCAACTCCATGTCACCGACAACTCCTCTGAGGGTTGTCTGTGCCATATTCACGATAGCTGCACGATAATTTGCAACATTCAATACTGCTTTCTTACCGTCTGCTACTCTATAGTAAACGACTGCATCCACCATTGTTGGTGAATTATCTTTCGTAATAACTTCCTGACGTGGAACGTCAAGAACTTGAATACGAAGGTCTACTTTGAAAACTTGTGTAATTAATGGAATAACAAAATTCCATCCTGGATTGAGCATTGTATGAAATTTACCCAATCGTAGCGCGACTCCCGTTTCGTACTGTTCAATCTGAACAATAGTCGTCATAAGAATTACAACGATTACAGCTCCGAGAATTAACAGTAAGACTAACATTTCTCCTAGCATTTTTTTCTCCTTTTATTATTCCTCTGCCACCACAGTTAATGTGATGCCTTCGGCATTTGTAACTTTTACCTTCGTGCCTTCCTCGATATCTTGTTCTGAGGTGGCTCTGAATTCTTCAGTTTTAATTTTAACCTTACCCATTTTTTCGTTAGCTATAACCTTTTTAGTTACAACACCAGTAGCGCCTATCTTAGTTTCTATACTCATTTCACTAGGTGTATCTGGTGGTGCTAAAGATTGATAAAATCTCATAGTACCGTATAAAGATCCCAAACCTACTGCCAAACCTATTGGCAATAACCAGAATCCGGAAACAATATCAAAAGACATCAAAACACCAAGAACCATGAATACTGTTCCTGGAACTGCAATCAAAAATCCTGGTTGAAAGACTTCTACAACAAAAAGTAAAACCCCGACTATTATGAAAGCTAAACCCAATTCGCTCCCGTCTATTAATTCATCTGCCATGTATTCCTCCATACATCACTGGAATGCCCCATATATAAGATGTTTGAAAAATAATTAAACTTGATTTAACAAGACAATTAGCGTTGTCCCCGACCATCTAGTGCTGCTACAACTATGGCCAACCCTGCAATATACCTTCTATCAAAAGTATGTGATGGAGGAATATTAACTACTAATTTTCTAATTATTGGGTTAAATTTTTGTCTCATCGTTATAGGGAGATTATTTCCGATTGTGCTTATCGTATATTTTTTGGGTAGAATGGCCAAAAATACTCTTCTAGCTATGGCATAACCTAAACTATCTTCCTGCATTACACCTATATTTTGACCTTGTGAATCCAAAAGCTCCCATTTTGTTCTAAACAAAGATTTCCAAAATTTTCTTCTGATTGTACCCAAATGCTCATTTGTTTTTGGATCAAATATATCAAAACCACCCCAAGAATCTACAACATTTTTTTGCTTAATCATTAACCATTCATTATTTTTATTTTCATCATCATAAACTCTTAAGTCTTCTTTTAGCTTGAATCGTTTTTGCTCACAAAAACCGTACAGATTTTCTTGATCATCCATTATTCTGAATTTATTTCCAAAAAATTTCCAAAATTTTTCTCTTATGAGATATTGATTTAATTCTAGTAGCTTCGCCATTTTTACCCACTAAATTTCTTTATTGCTGCACTCCTCATTAGCCATGTCAACATAAATGCTACTGTAGCTATTGCGAAAGTGGTGTAGTCCTCAACTCCGGCCAATGCTAGAATTGATAAAAATATTACTAATATTATAGCAAATGCTTGTAATTCCTTCTGTAAATCTTCTTTCGAAAGACTACCAGTTCCAAAGTTCTTAACGCTGTAACTTACAACCAACCAACTTGCCGAAAAAGATACTATCACTATGACTATTTCATATATTTCTGAAATGCCTGCAAATAAAAGCACAGCTATGAAAGCGACTAATGCGATACCAGCCCATGTCAATTCCTTTTGAAGTTCTTCGTTCATAAATTAAGCTCCAAAATTGTCCTCCACAGTGATAGGGCCTTGCCAATGTTTTGATACAACATAAGTTTTAGCTGCTATGTCATGTAAACCCTGCTTGTGGTCTGTAAAACCTATCAACAATAGCAACCACATAGTAAGCAAATTAAGCCAAGGAATTAAAGTCTGGGAAAAATAAACTAACGTCCTAATAAGTGAAGTTCTCAAATTGATTTTTTGGCCATTTTGATTTACAATTTTCATCCCTAGGAAATATTTCCCAAAAGTTCCTTGGTAATCTGATGTTTCCATAATTGGTTTATAAATTATTCCAACTATAGCTAATGTGAGAACTAATATTATAAACGATAAAATCACATCTGAATCACTTAATAAACCAGTATTGCCTACTGTAAACACCAAAAAAAATGTGAACATCCAAAAGAAAAGAATGATGAACCCATCGATTATGGCTGCTACTGCCCTTATCCAAAAACCCTTGAAAAAATCTGTAGCTAGCTGTGGCTGATTGATTGATTCCATATATTTATTGTAATCATTTGCATATTTAAACTTGATTCAGGAAATTGTATATCTATGGCCTAGCTTTTATTAATATTGATTTTAGTACCATGTCGAACAAAAATGGTAAGTCTTGAGGAGATGCGTAAGCAATATACTATTGATGAACTAAATCGGGATCAATTACTTGAAAATCCGACTGATATGTTTAGAAAATGGTTCGAGGAAGTTGAGGCTCTAGATGACATCGAACCTAATGCAATGGCTCTAGCAACTGCAAGTGACAAAGGTAAGCCTTCAAACAGAATTGTACTACTCAAGGAATATGATGAAAAAGGATTCATATTTTACACTAATTACGAAAGTGAAAAAGGTAATCAGATTGAAAACAACCCGTATGCTTCATTAAATTTACATTGGCCTAAATTAGAAAGACAAGTCAGGATTCGAGGCAAAATTAGAAAGGTATCAAGGGAGAAGTCCGAAAAATATTTTCAAAGTAGACCGCGGTTGAGTCAAATCGCAGTATTAGCATCTAACCAAAGTGAAATTCTTAGCAATCGAAAGGAGCTTGAGGACACTGTGATTGCTCTTGAAAAGAAATATGAAGGTAAAGAAATTCCCGTTCCAGATTATTGGGGTGGCTATAGGTTAGAGCACAAAGCTATAGAATTTTGGCAAGGTAGGAGAGATAGGATGCATGACCGATTTTTGTATACTCTTCA
>CESD01033658.1_pt1 | contig 11733 bp, 22 predicted proteins | sample 531191 | NCBI WGS metagenome assembly CESD01 (sample SAMEA2622021, study PRJEB7988) | marine metagenome | biome: marine biome (ENVO:00000447); feature: deep chlorophyll maximum layer (ENVO:xxxxxxxx); material: "saline water (ENVO:00002010), including plankton (ENVO:xxxxxxxx)" | depth 188 m
AGAGCATTATTCAAACATCCGAAAAACATTTTCTTTTTGTCGTTAGATGCTACAGGAACATTACCTGCTATGAGTGCTATTGAGAGAGACACGACAAGAGTTTTATTTGAAAATGGTTACACGAGCAAAATGCCTGGTACCGAAGATGGAGTGAATGAAATACAAAAAGTATATTCACCGTGTTATGGTAGTCCATTTATGCCATTGCCTGTTAAAACTTATAGTGACATGTTATTGAATTTAATTTCTCACAATGATTCAAATGTTTTTCTTGTTAATACGGGAATGAATAGAACAGGCAGACGTTTTCCTTTAAATGAGACCAGAGAATCGATTAAAAAAGTTTTGGATGGCGATTACAAAACAGAATTTTTAGAATGGACAAATCCTAGTCAACCATGTAAACTTGGAAGATTGAGATTGTACAGAATAACGTAGGAAAAAATGTGGTTTAATGATTTATTGATAGGCAGAAAATTTAATTACAAATTAGGTTTAACGCCAGAACAATCAAAACTAAATACCGAAGCACTATTAAAATGGTGTGAAAATAAAGATTATGTCGAAGGGATAAAAGATTATGCAAATCAACTCAAAGAAAAAAACAAGACATGAAGGTGATGAAAGTTCTGTAGCTTTTTGGATTTTTATGAAAGCATTATATAAGGATGAAAAATGAAAGTACAAAGAGTAGAGTGGCATAGTTATCAATTGGTATATGAATATGATATACCAGATGATGAGATAACAGATAAGTATAATACTTTAGAAGTATTTAAAGAATCAATAGCTAGTGATGATGAAGATTTTGATGATGCTTATGAATTTGTTATGGACAATTATGACCCAGAAGAGTGCTATGAATGGCAATACTCGCAGATAAAAGGTGGGTATGAAACAGATTGGTATACTGATGACGAATGTATTGAACCTCGTGGTGAACCTATTTCATAAAGGAGTAATATGACTAAAAAAGTTAGACTTAAAGTAGAAAATGCCCATAAAAAAGCATGGGTTGAGGTTTGTAATTGGACAGTTAAACTTGAAGATATTTTAGAGCAACTTAACGAAGATGATGAAGACCAAAAAGAATTAAAAGAAAATTTAAAATTAGAAGCAGATGATACATGGTTAGAGATGACTGAAGAAGTTGGTTGGCGATGGGGAACTGGTACCTTGGTAATGACCCGTGAGGAATATGAAAATTATGATTGGGAAAATAACGACCAGTTTGAATTATATGAACATGAAGAGGCAGAATTTTACGAAGCAAGTGATGGATGTTGGACAGACATATCTTTTTTGAATCTTGATTGCGATGTAGATGAAGATGAGTTATATGACCTGGTGAGAGATTATGGAGACGTTGAGGACTGTTCGCATGTCATCTGTGGACCAATTGCCGTAGAAATTGAAGAAGAGTTCGAAGAAGAATAATGGAATGGTTTTGGCTTGCTCTATCATTATATCCCATATGGGTTATAATTAATCTGATAACACCAAGACTTGGATTGCCGTGCCTTTGAGGACTTGCATTTACCTTGCGGTTTGCATGGGCACGAATTAAAAAGAGAGTGGATGTTAAATCTTAAAGAATCACACACGGCTTTGAACGGTAGACTTTCAAGAATGGAATATAAAAAACATAGAGCGAAAGCCCGTAAAAGAAGAGATACAGACATTGCCAATAAGTTACATGAGGTTCATCGACCATATTGGCAAAGATACGAAGAAATAAAGATGAACTTTGACTTGGATTAAATGCCATTCAAAGATTTTCTATTAATAATAATCATTATATTAGTACCATCATGGACTGTTGCTTATCTGACCGACAAGGTGATTTATGTAATACCAATGTTAGCCGTATCGACATTTGTGACGGCTCAATTGTTTCAGAATAGAAACAAAAGATTAGAAGAGGATGAGTTATTCATGAAAAAAGGTAAAGGTAAAGATGATACTGACTTTGAAATAGGAAAAGACCATGATTAAAATGAAATTCACGTACATGATTTATTCAATGTATGAAAACGATGATGAAAATTTACATGATGAAGTTACTTATGAATATGAAGGCAGAAATCTTAATGAGATTTTAGAGATGGCCGTTGATGATGAAATTGACTTTGACGATTCAATGGTCATGAATTATGATGCTCGTACAAGACTTATCGAAACCTCATCCGACTTGGTATACATACATGAATATGATGATTACTACAAAGAATATCAGCATGACATGACCGAAGAATTGAGTGATGCTTATCAAAAAATGTTTGATAAAAAAATGAACGAATTTTCAGGATGAGATATGATAAAGTTCTATGTGGCCGCACCGTTTGGAAACTATATTCATAGAAGGCGGACAACGCCCGTAATCGGTACTTTTACGTTGAAACGTAGAACAGGGTTGATTTCACAACTGATAAAAACACTTAGATATTCATTCCGTGACAAATGCTGGTACAATAGATTAGGGCTGAGAAACCCTGGTGTTCGAAAAGGTCTTGAAAGATACGATGACCTAGCATATAAGAATCCAGTACTGAGCATTGCCGCAATAGAACCAGAAGATTGGAGTTTACTCTATTCAATCATACCATTACATGTAAGATTAGAATTAAATATATCCTGCCCAAACATTGACCACATGGAAAACTATACAAAAGGTATAGAACAATTTGTAAATCATAATCCGATTATAAAACTATCTCCTCATATGCAGTTAAAACATATTCATGATTTCTACGATATGGGTTTTAGAAAATTTCATTCATGTAATACATTCCTCACGAATAAAGGTGCAAGGTCTGGTGAGTATCTAAGACCATATGCAATGAAACAAATAAGATATATCAAGACAATAGATGATAAGAACTTTTGCATTGCTGGTGGCGGAATACAGGACATGGTTGATGTCTACGAATATTCTGCCTCTGGTGCTGATGCTTTTTCATTAGGTACCGTATGCTTTAATCTATACAAATTAAATAAGTTATTATTACACACCGAATAATATTCACAAATATACACTATACCTTTTTATTTTTATCAACTCCCTTACCTGTGAGATTTTCTGTGAACACGCCGTATGCCGCCGCCCAAAAGTTAAGTCCGAATGAGTTAGCATTACGTGGAGAGTACGCAACACCTCCTCCACATATGTTTAGATGGGAAGTAATTACCTACTATGTGAAACTGTTTGGTTTTAGAATTGGTGCAGAGATAGGAGTCAGTAAAGGAGAGAATTTTATTCACTGCATGAAACTGAACACGTCCCTGAAGTTATACGGAATAGATTCATACGAGAGCGAAGGCAATTCATTAGAGAGATACGATGAGGGAATTTACGAAGGGCGAGAGAAGAATTCAATGATAGAACGAGCAGAAAAAATCGAGAAATTATTCACTGGTCGAGCCAGTATGATATACCTTGATTCTAAGGAAGCAAGTGAGTTTATACCAAATGGTCATTTAGATTTTGTGTTTATAGATGCTGACCATACCTATGAAGGAGTACAGAGAGACATAGAACTATGGGAACCAAAAGTAAAAGAGAATGGTTTGCTGATGGGTCATGATTTGAATTGGGGTTCAGTTGCAAGAGCAGTAGGAGAAAACTTTAAAAATTTCTGGATTGCTCCTGACAACGTGTGGGCTTCTCCAAAGATTTGGCTGAAAAAAAGACTTGACATATAAGAGAGTTTTGCTAGAATAAGGTCAAGAGAAATGATTCGTGAGAGAATATGCAAAGACCTTACTGTCAAGTTGCTGGTTGCGATAAGTTTGCTCAAAACGTCAATACCACTGCGAAACCTCGTTATCGAAAATCTAAGTGGGTAAGAGAGGAATTCGATGTAAATGAGGGTTACGTTTGTTGCACTCATCACTATGAACATACTGGTAAAAAACATGGGCTGAGTAGTGCAAGTGAATTTTCTAAAATGGTACTCAAAAAAGTTGCAGAGCGAAATGGCTATGCGAACACTACCGAATATCTGAATAGTAAACATCCTTATAGAAAGTTTCGCAAAGATTATTGTGAAAATCGAGATGGTAGATTAGGGTTTGCTTGTACTTACACTCCGCCTCCCGTAGAACTGATAGAACAACGTCTGAACAATTCTTATTACGAAGGTTGGTTAGACGTAGACCACAAAGACGGTAATCCTCTTAACAATACTGAAGAGAATCTACAGACTCTTTGTAAATGTTGTCATAACTTTAAGACTCTAGCCGAGGGCGACTATGCAACCGCTGGTCGTAAAACTTTGAGAAAACAAATGAAAGGTAAATATGAAAGTAATTGACATGGATATGACTGATGATGAGTTTGTTGATTTTCTTGTATCACTACCGCCTAATGCGAGTGGCGAACTTACTGAGAAAATGTATCGAGAATTTGAGAAGGCTAAAGCAAAAGGTCCTGTGTACGATAAAAGTTTTGCTGAGTTTTTAAAGAGATATGAAAAATGATAACATGTTTAAGTTGTGAAAAAACAAAAATCAAAGCCAATGGTTTATGCTATGACCATTATCATGCGAATCGATTAAATATTTCGTATGAAGAATGGAGAGAAAGAGAACGAGCAAGAAAAAGAGAATCATATAAAGCAGAGAGAAAAGACCCAAAACGTACAGAGCTTTCAAAAGAAAGAGCAAGAAGATATGGTAGAAAAAAACGAAGCACACCTCATGGGCGAGCCATTGATAATATCGCAAGAGATTTGAGAGCCGTGTGCAATAAAGTTGGTTCTAACTTAGCCAAGTCAAATCTTATGAAATCTCTGTATACTGCATCGGAATTAAGAATACATTTAGAGAAAAAATTCACAAAAGAAATGACATGGAATAATTATGGAACTGTATGGCATATAGACCATATCAAACCACGTAAAGCATTTCTTGTAGAATACGAACAAGGAAAATATGAGAGTATGGAAGATATGTTGAGAGATATGAATTCCTTGAAGAATCTAAAGCCATTAAATAAAAAAGAGAATATTAAAAAAAGTAGTTATTATAAAGGAAGAAAATATTAACATGAACGATATGAAATTTACAACTGCAGGAGATTACATGGCCGATGTTAACTTTGTTTCATCTGATATTGATGAGACTGCACCTTCAGGAGAATATCTGAAACGTTTGAATGAAGAAGCAAAACAAAAAGCAGAAAAGAATGGCTCGTTTCGAAATCCAGGAAGTTGGAGAGAGCCTGAGTTGAAGTCTGTCACAACTGTAGTGAGAAACAAAGAGCAAATCTACAACATTAAAGTAGAAAGAGAAGTTGCTGAGATAATTAATCTGATACTACTGAGAGAAAATGCTTTGATGCGTTATGAATTGAATATGAAGTTTCCCTGGGAAACCGAATAGGTAAACCCGTGGTAATGTGTCTAAAATTGTGATTTATTTTTTTACTTATCGTCCTGTATGTGTGCTGGATTTGAATAATCAAATTTCTGAATATATGGGTCTTTAAATATACAAATATTTGAATATTAAAAAAGGCGTTTTTTAATGCATTTTGTGTGTGAGAACGATGACACGGACGCAAAATTTTCTCTGAGACCACACGGAGTATGCAAGAAGTGTGCAAGACTTTCACGCAATGCAAGTATCGTGCAAACATGAGGTCTTATATAAGACATGAGAGTATATACAGAGTTTCGTATATAGTGTTTTTTGTATATACAAGAAACTGAATATATGCAATACTCATTCGATTCCACGAGGTTTTTTCGACACGCTTGACAAAGCGTGCTTGGAGTGTTATACTAGGTGTGTAGCACTTAGAAATTATGTGTATAGAGGTTAATGCTACTGTAGCTCAATTGGTAGAGCAATTGATTTGTAATCAATAGGTTGTAGGTTCAAGTCCTATCAGTAGCTCCACGAATAAAAAAACAAAAAAAATACAGAATACGCTTGACACATTCACTGAGTTTGGTATACTAATAATGTGAGTGAGAGAGAGAAGAGAAATTCTCCTTTGTCAACGAAGACATCGAACCTCTCATCGGTTAGCCTTCTGTAAGTCGCAGTTGATTGGGTGTAGTCCCTCTTTTGATACTACCAGTGAAGCAAGAGCCACAGCCCAACGAAACCGCCTGAGGGGTTACTGATAAAATCAAAGACAAAAGCTGATGTCTCTTTGAGGCCCGCATAAGGGGTCTAGACAAAATATCAGAGAGACGGCTACTTTTACTTCTATTAGAGATTGCTCAATGAGTATTGTTGACCAACTGACAATAGAGAGTTTAAGTGCGGGTCTGCTCTCCCCTAGTCACCTACACTATACGCAATGATGCGAAGTAGACGGCTGATGTGACGGGGAACGAAAATGGACAACACCTATGCGTAAGACATAGGGCAGGTTCAGTATGCACCTGTGACCCCAAAAAATACGAAAGGTAGCCGAAGAAAGAATCGGTAAGAGTTTACAGAAAGGTTCTCTGAAATAAAACCTTTGGCTGAGGTAGGCGGTGAGACCTCTACTCATCCTTCGTTACTGGGATGTCACCGCACTTTAACAGTCTTATTATGGAGCCCAGCAGACGGTGGCTAAAAACATCTGCCCTTAAAGTGAATCATATCAATTTCTAGTCAAGCACTGGCTTCGTTCTGGTGCTTGACTTTTTTATATAATACTGATATACTGTGAGTTGATTATGTGAATTGATTATTTGATTATGGGACACTCACCAGTTATGCTTCTGTAAAAAGCAATCGACCTCATGCCACTGGTATACCTCCGATGTGGTGTGGGGTCTCTCTGTATGTACCGTATAGGGGGGTGGGGGGCATATGACGCTTCGGCAAGTAGTGGGGGTGTGCGTGTTCTAGCAAGCCGGGTCATAAATAGAGTATAAACATTTTTATAAAAACCACTGGAAAAAATTTTTTCGGATATAAAAAGGAACCCCATGGCCACATATAATAACGCACGATTTAAATGGATGGTACACCCAGGAGAACCAGAAGTCATGACAGACCAGTTGCCAGAATGGATAGCAATGGAAGCAGATGGTGTCGCAGAAGCTAAGGCTCTGATTCAAGCATTACAAAGAGATGCAAATGATATTGAAAAGAATGGAGATACTTCTCACCTCTCTATCAAAATTAAATACAATAACGTAGACTACGACCCTGTGGAAGAAGTCATTTAAAAATTTTTTTTGGATATAAAAGGAGCCCCCATGGCTACACATTCGAATGTAACCTTTAGAACTATATGGGGAGAAGAGACTATAATCTCTCCAAGATATAACGAATTAACTACCGAGCAAGTAAAACATATTCTTATACAAGAGCAAATTAAATGGGCCACAATAAAACACATTGATAATGACTCACACAATGTCGTAGATGAATTCATCATGAATAATACAACTAAAGCATTTTCTGATGATACTGAGATAGTTGAATTATAAAAAAAATTTTTGAATATGAAAATCACTAAGACCTTTCTCAAGAAACAAATGATAGAGCATGAGAGAAATAAATCATCTAAGCATACTCTATACATTGAGAATGAATTATGGTCTAAGTTCGTGAAGATTCATAAGGAGGTGAGTGACTTTTCGAATAAGAATCAGAGTCATTCTAGATTATTAAATATCATATTGAGTGAAGTTCTTAAAAATGTAAAGGTGAATAATAAAACAACAGATATGAATTTACCTTGGGAGAAGTAATATGTACGAGAAGTATTATACAATAAAATATCACGAGCATGACAATACACCTTATGTGTGGTATGAAGAGGATTTATTTAAAGAGGCAGTAGAAACTTTTACTGAAGAACAGATGAAGGAACTTCAGGATGAAATAGCGGAGACTTTAAGTAACTTATAAGAGATTTGACAAGTGGCACATGTTGTGTCATAATATATGAAATATGTTCAGTATGAGAACATAGTAATCCTGTAAACGGAGAAGATTATGCAATTATTATTCGACTTAGATAGGTCGTTAAAAGTAAACCCACCAAATTACCCTAAAGGCATCAACCATATTCAAAGAGAAGCAGGTCGATTAAAAGACTTGATTACTAAAGATGAAAATGGTGTTTCACTTCAACCCAGAGAAAAAGAAAAAGAAACAGGTGCTACTCTAAAAAATTCTTTCATGGCTAATGGTGTACTCTACGATAGACAACCCATGGTAGCAGAACAAAGAAAGGATGGAAAAAAAGAATTGATAACAGGTTTCAATCGTCATCCTAATTTGTTAGATTTAAATGTTACACATTACTTCTGGGACTTGGTAACGTTTGATAGTCCATTAGATAAGGTTATTGCAAAGCGAAGTTTAAATGCTACGAATGACCACGTTGCAAAAGGTACACCTAATAATGATAATGATTATCTTTTAGGTTTGCGAGAAGCAAATAAAATTACTCCAAACTTAGATGATAAAGCTATGAGAAGGTTACTGCGTAATATGAGTAATGATACTCTGTCTAAGTATCAGATAGACCTAATATTAAAAAAGTTTTATAAAAGTAATTCTTTACATGGTAATGTTGTTGCACTAGATACTCCTTCTGCAAATAAGATTTTGAAATCTCTTGATTTACCTTACAAGGGTTATGTGAAAAATCTTTCATCATCATGTTATGGTCGCATAGGTTTTGCAAAAGATGTTACAAATCCTTTAAGTCAGATTCCATCATGGGTTGAATTGTATGACATGTATGGAGTACCAATTGAACTTTATTGTTTTGTACAGAATCTTAACCCTGCTAATATAAGAGCCCAGAGACAAGAAGTTGTAAATAAGATTGGTCTTGCTCAGAATTGGATTAAGAAATATTGTACAAAAAGGTTTAGAACAATGTTAGATATAAAGGGACACATTGCTCAGATTTCTACACCGAATCCTTTAGATGGTGGAAAAAGAAAGGAACGTGGTATTGTTGATATTGATGGTAATATCATCATTGATACACCTGATGGTCTGTAGTGAGAATCTATAAATTATGTAAAGACTTGAATGGGTATGAGTACGAGATAGCACTCATGAAAGCACGATACGTTTATCCCAAGCCTGATAATCCCGATGCAAACACTATAGAGAAGCACGCTCAGCAAATCTATGATAGTGAGATGTTAGAACGGGTTATCTGTGAGACTTGGGAGAACGAGTTTCGCCCATTGACTTATGCGAATGTGGAGCGGTTCTTTACAACTCCTGTGAAACGGAATAAGTTGTTGAGTAAACAACGACCGTATGTGCAGACGAAATATAAAAGAACCGTGGAGCATACCAAAGAAGTCTTTGAGTATACCTACGAGTTTCATGATATCTTTCATGTAAGCTCTGAGTCTGTGATAGAATGTAAAACGTATACAAGTGAAACCGGCTTAAAACGGCATAAGGATAAAATACGTGAACGGCGAAGTCTACGGCGTGAGAACTTAAATGATTATTATCTGTTATGTAAAAATGTAGAGAGTGATTACTTTGAGGTTGAACATTTCTTATCCTTGAACGAAAATAATCAGTTTATTAAACATGACTTTGAGGAGTTGATACCAAAATGAAAAGAAGAGTTGAGTTTTTCTGTACCGCTCCAGGATTGGTTGATGTCTTTCCTATAGAACCTACAACTAAGCATGTTCCTAGATGGGCTGAAAAAGCTAGGAGACAAGGAAGAAAACATAACCCTATAGACGGTATGCATCTTTCGAATTGCCCTGGCATATTCATGTATATTACTCTTGGTTGGGTGGTAAGGTCTTGGCATGATATCTTTTATAAAAAAGATGAAACCATAGAAAGTCTAGGATATAACTTTGCGATACCTTCTCCAGATTTAAAGAACATGTTAACTGGTAAAGATTGTATACAAGTACAGGGTATGAATAGCCCTTTATTCAAAGACCTTTTTCCTACACCTCCATGGGCTAACCCAAACATAATTAAAGTAAATACTCCATGGCATATGATAGCGCCAAAGGGTTTGAGATTTCTTATGTTGCCCATGCCATATCCAGATGTAGATAATCATGATTTTTATTCTACTTCAGGTATTCTAGACCCTGGATATAGTTCGGATATAAATGTTCAACTATATTGGACTTCAAAAAAGAAAGAAGGAACAATTAAAGCAGGTACACCACTTGCTATAATAGTACCTTTGTCGGAAAATAAAATTGAAATGGAATGTCGAGATGCGACTGTAAAAGATAGAAATTGGTTAAAGAAACAGACTGCAATTAAGTATCTTTCTTTTTCATATTTAAAAGAAAAATGTAAACACGCATATCATCAACATTTTAATAAAGATGCAAAGTAAAGAAGAATTAGATAGTTGGTATGATAATGTAGACCCTTGGCAGTATGAAACCCATCCTGACGATATCTATCGTAAAAATTTTTATTTAACAGTTCTTTCTGACTTGAGTTCTGATAAATGGAAACGAGCATTAGATATTGGAGCAGGCGAAGGTTTTATTACAAGAGACCTTCCAGCAGATGAAATTCATGCTATCGAATTAAGTGACCAGGCCGCATCTAGACTACCTAAAAATATAACAAGAGTGAATGAACCAAATGGTAAATATGATTTGGTTATTTCTACTGGTACATTATACAGTCAATATAATCATACAGAAATATATAATACTATAAAAAATTGTTCTTGTGAGACTGTTTTGATTGGTGGTATTGTTGATTGGTTGGTGCCATATAGTTTCGGTACCTTTATAAAAAGTTTTAAATTTCCATATAGAGAATATATTGCTTGTTTAAATGTTTATGAGATTAGCCCATAATATAGGAACAGAAAATCATCCAAACTATCATACTCGTGAACAAATATTATCATGTGAAGAACCTATAGGGTTTGATGGTGTATATAAAAGTGTATATGATAATCAAGATGTTTTAAAAAACAAATCAGGTATCATGTTTGTAATGGGTAATTACTTGGGTAAAGATAATTCATTTGATTTACAAAATGTACCTAAGTTAGAAACATATTGTACATTGAATGAGGTAAAAGAATTATGTGACAAGTATGATTTTGAAATAGGATGGCATACTTGGTCACATAGAAATTTATGTAATTTGACCGATAAAGAAATCCAACAAGAATTAGTTGCTCCCTTTAGAACAAAATATTTTAGATATCCTTACGGTGAGTTTAATGATTTAGTAATACAGTATGTGAAGAAAGAAGGATATAGTAAAGCCTATTCTGTTACTCAGGGAGAAAAAAATTCTGAAATGAAAGATTATTCATTTAAAATTTATAGTGACTATGTTTGATAGTATTAAGAAAAGATTTGACAGTACGGGTATAGCAGTAATACCTTTTGTATTTTCTGAACAAGAATGTGACGAAATAAAAAGACAGGCTTATGAGGTAACTGATGAACAAATTAAATCGAGTGGTTATCCTCATGTACCAAGTGAGCAAGCCTTTAATAAAAAGTCTTTGATATTTTTTCCTGCATTAGCCAATGATTATATTAATAAAATTAGAATCGATGATAGATTAAAAAGTATAGTGCAATATTTTTTAGGTGATGATGTTAAGCAAATAAACAATCAAATTTATTTTAGAGAACCTGGCGATGAAGATTCTTTTGCATGGCATAGAGATACTATCTTTAGAGAGAATAAAATATTTAATTCTCATCTTGAAACTGATTATTTACAAACCATTATAGCTATCGATAATATATCTGAAGAAAATGGTGCAGTAGAATTTATAGA
>CESD01095783.1_pt1 | contig 11721 bp, 8 predicted proteins | sample 531191 | NCBI WGS metagenome assembly CESD01 (sample SAMEA2622021, study PRJEB7988) | marine metagenome | biome: marine biome (ENVO:00000447); feature: deep chlorophyll maximum layer (ENVO:xxxxxxxx); material: "saline water (ENVO:00002010), including plankton (ENVO:xxxxxxxx)" | depth 188 m
GCCTCCGTCTAATTTAATTCCAAACATTTCAGAAGCTGAAACTGGAATAGTAATCATACCAAACGGTTGATAATATGGAAAACCAAATGGATCATTCGGATCGACACTAGATGCTTGGAAATCCAAATCTGAACTACCTGCTTTTACTTTGCTACTTAGCTCGACTTTAATATCCCATGTATAAGTTTGATCCGCTGCAAGTCCATTAAGAACGCCACCTTGAAATGAATCCCATGCCGGATCTTCACTGGATACAGTCCAGCCTCCTGTTACAGTAAAAGAAACGGTTATTGAATCCATGATATCTACAGATTGCGTACCGCCACCTGGTAGTTTTTCAAGTGCAATGTTTTCTACCATAATTTGGTAAGTAAAATTAGACCCAATATCATATGTATTTAGTGCTGGAGGTGCAGGGAAATTAGCCTGGTAAGCTATCCAATTTGTAACCACGATAACTGTGTCTGGTACATCAAAATTACTTCCATCTGCAATTATTCTAAGATTCATGTAAATAAATTTTGACATATCTATCTTTGCACCATATCCAACTACTGCATCAACAGTAACTTGGGCAATTGCCCCTGAAGCCAATGAACCTATGGCCATTTCTCCAGTTGCATTATTTCCTGAATAAGTAAATGTCACATTATCTTTCAACCAACTTTCATCATCAAATGAGGCATCTATAGACACATCTGTAAAATCAACATCTCCATCGTTTGTAATAGTTACCACAAAAGTTGCAGTTCCATTGACAGATGCAAATGAATTTTCATTATGATCTGCATTAACAACTATATTCAATGATGAAGCTGCACTAGCTGGAACGAAAACCAAAGCTGAAGCTAAGAGCAAAGAAATTGCGAACAGTGGTAGGAATTGCCTACTAACTAGCATTATTTTGCTCCTTAAAGCCTACGGCGTAGTAATAGTACTGCACCAATTGCTGCTATTGCTGAAAGGAATCCGAACCCTGGTAAACCACCATCATCATCATCAACTTCCTCTGTTGTTGGACCTGAAGTATCTGTTGATTTTTCAACTACTGTTACTGTAAAGTCCCCAGTGGTTGAAGTTGTGGAACCATCAGAAGATGTGGCAACTATTTGGAAAGTCTTAGCGCCTAATGCTCCTGAAGCTGGAGCCAATACATCAATTGTAACCGTAGATGTTTGACCTGGACCAACTAATACGGTATCTTGTCCTAAAGTCACCCATGAGGGATGATTTGCTAATGCTACGCCTACGTTGTCATTACCATTACCGTTATTCGTGACATTAAATTTCAATTGTAAAGACATACCTTCTTGAACTGAGGCACTAGCCATTGAGGCATTATAGTAGTAACCTGCACTAATATCAAACACTTGGTTTGAAGAAAGCTGAACTGAGGTATGTGCTTCATAATCACAATCTGTTGTATCTTCTCCACAACCTTCTGAATATGCATGAACCATAGCCATTCCGCTACTTGCTTCTGAACTTGAATCTGCTGGCACTGTCATACTAAAAATAACTTGACCAGTTGCACCAGAAGCTATTGTAGAATTCATTTCTGAAAGTGTTGGATTCCATGTTTGAGCACCCATTGTCATGTATGATACAGTATCTTCACCATTACCTGTGTTTGTAACTGTAACTGTGTAATCTGCAGATTCTCCTGGATTTGCACTATCTGTAGTCTTGTCTACTGTCATAGATATTCCATAACATTGCAATACAGTTGCACTAAATTCTTGCGTTTGAGTTTCTGTGGAATCACCTGCTGAAGTAACTGTCATGGTAAATCCATGCTTTGTATCTGCTGCTAATCCATTAGGAACTGTCATGGAAATTGAGTATGATTTTACACCGCCTTCTGCTTTAGGCGAAATACTTCCTGTATTTCCATCATCAGCTCCACTAACACTCCAACTTGCAGCGACTGCATCATCAGTGTTAAAGGTAACATCAAAATTATCTGCTGTATTACCCATATTCCTTACATCAACATCCCAAGAAACTGTCTTTTCTTGATCTGTACAACCGTTATCTACATCATGATTACCTGAACCTGTCACAAGAACACCAAAGTTATCTTCAACTAACATTTCGAATCCCATAAACCTCATTACTCCATTATCATCTGAAATTTGAAACATTAGCTCTGCATTATAGCCCAAATAGGAAGAGGCAAGAGCATTTTGACCCTGTAATCTAACTTCCATTACAAAATCATATGTTGCACCTGCATCAATGTAGCCAAGTGTAAATTCTCCTTTACCTGCATTGCCCATATCATCCCAACCACTGTCATCACTGTCTATATCCCAACCTTCTGTTACTGTGTTGAGTGCTATCCTTACTTCATCACTAAAGGCTACTGGATCTCCATTCTCATCTAGTTTATTATTGTGTATAGTAATAGTATACAAATTACAATCTACTGCTGAAGAACAATCCTCATCAATGACATCTGTTTCATCATATGTTTTTACATCTGTATCTGTTGTAGTTACAGCCCAATCTGAAACTACTACTTGGGCATTCACATCAAGCGAAGTAGAACTAGTTGAACTTGCAGAAACAACCATCTCTGAAGAATCTCCATTACTTACATCGCCTTGAACTAAAACCTCAATACAAAAATCTAAAGTTCCATCAAGAGTACCAAAATTGTAACTACCTGTGCCGAAATCATCGTCCTCTTCTACTGCACAAGAAGAACCATCCCAATTTCCAATCTTCGCATTGTCTGGTTCCCAACCCTCTTCTCCGAATGTTACAGAGATTGTCAAATCGTCATCTGCATCAGCTGAAGTGCTTGATACGCTTCCTGTGAAGCTGGCATGCCCAAATGCTGCACCGTATGAAGTTAATCCGTTATCTCCTACTACTGTTACGGATAAATCGCCTTCTCCTGCGCTAACATTAGGCATTACTAAAACAGATGCAATCAAAGCTATAGTAGCTATAAATGCACCAAATTTATTTATATTTTGTTCCATTTTTTCACCTTTTTTCGACCTATTACACCTTTAACTATCGGTACAAGGTAACTAAACTCATTGTAACACGTATTTAAAAAGCTTCTGAAAAAAAATAAGACATATATTAGTTTAATTATTTTACAAAAACTTAGTAAGTCTTTTATAGTTGGGCCACTAGCGAAGAATCTAATTTCTTAGTAACTAGGAAGGTAAAAAAATGCGAGAACATTCAAGATTTGAAAAAGCTAGAGTTATAGGTGCAAGAGCATTGCAAATATCAATGGGTGCGCCAGTAGACATTAAAGTGCCTGAAGAAATTATAGATCCTGTTATAATTGCTCAAATGGAATACGACACCAATGCCATACCTATTGATATTGTTGATCGAGAAAAGAAGTGATTATCAAAGACATTAATCTTAGAAAAATAATCGACTCTCGAGGAAGCCCTACTGTAGAAGCTGATGTTATAACAAATGATGGATTTGGTAGGGCTGCAGCACCTGCTGGCGCATCAACAGGTACTTTTGAAGCTCAAGCTTGGCCTAAAAATGATGTTAATTTAGGGTTAAGTAATGCAAAAGAAAATTTAATACCTTCATTAATCGGAATAAGTTCTAATGACCAAGAAACCTTTGATGATACAATAAAAGAAAAGGATGGAACTAGTAATTTACAAAATGTAGGCGGAAATATTGCTGTTGCACTTTCGCTAGCCTGTGCAAAAGCTGCAGCTGATAGCAAAAAAATACCTCTTTTTGAACATGTAAGTAAAACCAAATCATATTCCATTCCAGCACCTATGTCTAATGTTCTTGGCGGGGGTGCTCATGCAATAGGTGGCACCGATATTCAGGAATATTTGGTTACCTCTTTTGATAATGACGTAAACACAGCTATCGAAACTAATGCTGCAGTTCATAAAGAAGTTGCAAGAATATTAAAGACTAAATTTCCAAATATCGCCCTTGGTAAAGGGGATGAAGGGGCTTGGGTTGCACCTTTGGAGAATGTTGAAGCGTTAGAACTCGTAACAAAGGCTGTAGATAATGTTCAAAAGGAAACTGGTGTAGAAATAAGAACTGGGTTAGATGTTGCAGCTAGTGAATTCTACAAAAATGGAAAATATATTTACAAAGAACAAACTCTTACCCCTGAAGAACAGGTTGATTTTATGCTAGGTTTAATTGAAGAATACGATTTGCATTCTGTAGAAGACCCCCTAGATCAAAACGATTTTGACTCATGGGCCTCTTTAACTGATCAAACTGATGCTCTAATTATTGGTGATGATCTGTATGTCACGAATTCTGAACGATTAAAAGAAGGTATTGAAAAGAAATCTACTAATTCAATTCTAATTAAACCAAACCAAATTGGAACTTTAACTGATACTATCAAAACCGTAGAAATGGCTAAGAGTGCAGAGATGGCTACAGTAATATCGCACCGTAGCGGAGAAACCACTGATACGTCTATAGCTCACCTTGGAGTTGCCTTTGAATCTCATGCCATAAAAACCGGAATTATGGGTGGTGAAAGGATTGCAAAGCTTAATGAACTGGTCCGAATCAGCGAGAAATTCCTATGACTGAAGTCGAAGCAAAAGAACTGCTCATCGATGAGGATACTTTCCTCACCTGTGGAGTCCATATTGGAACCAAGCAAAAGAGTAAGGACATGGAACCTTATGTCTACAAAGTAAGAGATGACGGATTGAGAATACTCAACGTTAATATGACCTCGGAAAAAGTAGTAGAAGCTGCGCAATTCCTAAAAGATTTCGAACCCAAAGACGTTCTTGTAGTTTCTGCAAGACAATATGGATGGAAACCTGCAACTAAATTCGCAGAAAATTGTGGATTTGAGTGCATTGCTGGACGTTTTACTCCAGGTAGATTAACAAATCCTGAAATGAGATTCTTTATCGAACCTAAAGCTATTGTTCTTACTGACCCTGCTGCTGATGCTCAAGCTTTCCGTGAAGCTACAAATATTAATATTCCGGTAATTGCAATGTGTGATTCAAATAATTTAACTGCTAATGTAGATATTGTAATCCCTGGGAATAATAAAGGACGAAGATCATTAGCATTGATTTACTGGTTATTATCAAGAGAAATCCTGAGAATAAGAGGTGAATTAGGTGCAGATGAAGACCTTGAAGAAACTATTGACGATTTCGAAGCTCCATTAATTTAAACTAAGAGGTTTCTTTTTAACAACTAAGCCATAGGGTAAGCTATGTTGTTCAATGTATTGTATTTTATCTACATTTTGCTTCTACTTAGAATAGAAACTCAATTTTACAATCAAGAGCAATATAGAAAAATTGTCACATATAGGGCTAGAAAGTTAGTAAAACGTTACAATACCAAATTATATGTTCATGGAAAACCACAACCTGGATTTTTAGCTGCAAATCACACTAGCTACTTAGATCCTATTGTAGTCTTAGCGCTAAAGGCAGGAGGTGCCGTTGCCAAAATTGAAGTTAAAGATTATTTACTTTTCGGAGCAATAGGTGAAAAAATAGGAACTTTATGGGTTAAAAGAGAGAATCGCAAATCAAGAAAAGGCGTAATAAATTTACTAAACAAATGGGATGCTGTGAATGATCCTCTATGGATTTTCCCTGAAGGGACAACTTCATCATTTGGAAAACTAGATCCTTTTAAGTTGGGAGTTTTCAAAGCTGCTGAAAATACGGGTCACATGATTCAGCCTCTTGTTTTTTGCTATGATAATCCTCAAGTTGATTGGGGAAGTAATGGTACTGAGAAAGACTTATTCAGAAGTATTTTAGATTTTTACAATAACAAAGTAATGACTAATGCTTATTGCTTTTGGATGGAACCAATGAAAGTTGGCCCGGGGGAAGCTCAAATGAAAGCTGATGAATTACACCGAAAAATGATGATATATATTAGAAGATTTGAGAGGCCTAGAAATGGGTAAGAAAAAATGGGAAGATGAAACTCTGAAGCCAACTTTGGATAAATATCCCGAAAGAAAAGAAGCTATATTGGATGGAAGAGAAAGACTAAATGTTCCTGAAGATGTAAAAAATGCCAACCCCGAATTTCCAGGCTCTTTCCCATATACTCGAGGAATACATCCTACTGGATACAGAGGTAAAATGTGGACGATGAGGCAATATGCTGGTTTTGGTACTGCTAAAGAAACAAATAAACGATTCAGATATTTACTTGATGAAGGTCAAACTGGATTATCTGTAGCATTTGATTTACCTACACAAATTGGATATGATAGTGACGACCCTATGTCACAGGGTGAAGTAGGAAAAGTTGGAGTTGCAATCGACACTATAGAAGATATGAAACAATTATTTGATGGAGTTCCCCTTGATACTGTCTCAACTAGCATGACAATCAATGCCCCATCATCTATGCTATTAGCAATGTATATTGCCACTGGGAAATCTCAAGGAGTAAAAGAATCTCAACTCAGAGGAACCATACAAAATGATATTTTGAAAGAATACATTGCTAGAGGAACATATATTTTTCCACCTGAGCAGTCTATGAGATTAACTACAGATGTGTTCGATTATTGTAGCAAAAATATACCTAAATGGAATACCATTTCTGTTTCTGGTTATCACATAAGAGAAGCTGGATGTAGTACTGAACAAGAGTTAGCATTTACTATTGCAAACGGAGTTACTTATGCAAGAGCTGCTGTTGAAAAGGGGTTAGATGTTGATGATTTTGCACCAAGAATGGCTTTCTTTTTCAATGGCCACAATGATTTCCTTTATGAAATAGCAAAATTCAGAGCTGCAAGACAGATATGGGCTAGAATTATGAAAAAAGAATTTAATGCTAAAAATGAAAAATCAATGATGCTAAGGTTCCATACTCAAACTGGAGGGTCAACATTAACTGCGCAGCAACCACATAACAATGTAGTTCGAACTGCAATTCAAGCCTTATCTGCAGTTCTAGGAGGTACACAAAGTCTCCATACTAATTCTATGGATGAAGCATTAGGATTGCCTTCTGAAAAAGCCGCTAAAGTTGCTCTTAGAACGCAACAAATAATAGCTGAAGAATCAGGAATTCCATTTACAATAGATCCATTGGCTGGATCTTACACTATTGAAAGTATGACTGAAGAATTAGTATCGAATACTATGGAAATTATGGAAAGAATCGATACCAATGGTGGAATGTTAAAATGTATAGAAGAGGGATGGGTTCAATCTCAAATTATGGATTCTGCATACAAATACCAGAGAGAAATTGAAGAAAAGGAAAGAATCATTGTAGGCGTTAACAAATATCAGGAAGGGGAAGAAAGCAATGATGAAGTTACTAGGATTAATGAGAAATTAATTAAAGAAAAAATTGGTAAATTAAGATTGCTGAAGGAAAAAAGAGGAAATATAGACCAATATATCGATAAGATTGCTCAAAAAGCCACTACTAATGAAAATTTACTTCCTCACATAATTGAGGCCGTAAATGCAAAAGTTAGCCTTGGTGAAATTTGCAACTCACTACGTAATGTATGGGGTGAATATAGACCTAAGGATATTATCTAATTCTCAAGTAATTTTATGTAATGCCTTGCCAGTCATGAATATAGTGGCGAAGCTAGGCTAGTTTGGTTAAACTGGGGGATTGTGGTTCCCTCGTCCCGGGTTCGATTCCCGGGCTTCGCCCCATTTTTTATACTACTAAATTATAGGGGTTTTAGAATGAAAACTACATTGTACCAATTACACTTGACTGGGAGGCTAAAACACATGATTATTGAAGTCAAAAATAACGTGATTATTACGGAATGGTGGACATCAAAAGAAGACGAAGATGGTAAAAAACAAATTACTAAGGAAACAGTATATGGAAAAAATAAAGGCCGTAGTAATGAAACTAATGATAATGAACAAGCAATCCTTGAATATGAAAGAAAAATTAAAAAGAAAAAAGAAGAAGGGTATGTAGAAAACCGTGAAGATGCCATTTTAGGTGAAGAAATTGTTGTTAGCTCAACACTAACGCAATCTTTTGCACCATGCAAACCAATTAGTAAATTAAAAAAAGATGATGATCCTTACGATGGAGATTGGTTAGCTGAAAGAAAATTTGATGGTTCGTGTATACTTTTACATAATACAGGTACTAAGAAAATTGGATATACTAGACGAATTAAACCTATTACTGACATTCTAAGCGTTGTTAATGAAATAAAAAATGCTTTAGAAAAATTACCTGAAGAATCACTGATTATTGGTGAACTAATAGCATTTGACAAAGATGGAAAAGAGGACCCAAAAGTTTTGAAAGCTGTAACTACTGAAACTACTACTGAGGCTAAGGCAAAAAACAAATATAATTCATTACTTTCTGAGGGATATTCCTTCACTTACAATGTTTTTGATGTTATCTTTTGGTACGGTGAAGATGTTACAGATCGTACATTCCTTGAAAGATTAGAATTAACAAATCATTTTGGAGAAAGAAATATTGAAGTTTTTACTGAGGAAATGGCCAATCAAGCAAAGGAAAATGATTGGGAAGGATTTATTCTTAGAAAAGCGGATGATAATATTACATTCACTATGAATGGAAAACCAAAACGTAAGGGATCATACAAATTCAAGTTCATAGAAACAACCGATTGTATAGTTACAAAAGTATCAAATGGTTCTGGAAAACATGAAGTACGTTTTGCAAGGTTCAGATTAGCTCAATATGAAAATAGCCCTTTTTTCGATGAACCAGTACTTGTAGACTGTGGATGGGCTGGAGGTGGAAGACTCGGCGAAGAGAATATGGACCTTGTAACTTCAGAATTAATGGAAAAAGGATACAAATTAGAAAAAACTGAGCTTAAAGAAGAAGATTGGTTTGTTGTAGAATTGGAATACCAACGTAGGCAAGAAAGAAACAGTAAAGGGCAGCTATGCTTTGAATTCCCTATAATTATAAGAACGCGAAATGATAAACCTCTAAGTGAATGTGAAGTTGATACTAAACTATAGACGTCGTCGAGAAAAAAAGAAAAAAGCGCAGAAATAAACTATAGACAAACTAGAATGGAAAAAATTAAACTATATCACTCTGGGGAAAATGGAGAGTTTTTTTATTAAACTATAGACAAAAACTATATTTCTTCTAATGTTGTTTCGAATTCCTCGCCACTCTGTAAATCTTTAACCTTAATTTTTTGACGACTCCATTCCTCTGGAGCTACTAAAATTATCCTATTTGCACCAACACGTTCAGCGTGCTTAAACGCCCACTTCATCTTCTTATTTTCAAGAACTAGATCCACTAATCTATCTGAATCACGTAAAACTGAAGCTACTTTGACTGCAACATTCTTCAACTCAGGTTCTAATGCAATAACTACATCTTCAACTCCACTAAGTAATTGTGGAATTAAACTCTTATCTTTCAATAATTCCATAATTACCATATCTCCAAAGCCAAAACCTGTTGCTGGTAAATCTTTTCCTCCTAATGTGGATAAAAGTTTATCATATCTTCCACCACCACAGATTGCCCTAAAATTTCCTTTTCGATCGTTAACTTCGAAAACAGTGCCTGTGTAATATGCAAGTCCTCTAACTATGGAACCATCAAATTCAACCCAATCTGAAATACCGTAAGAATCAATTGCCTCGAATAATTCAGATAGCTCTTGCAAAGCCTTACTATCTGAGCTTAGTACCTTCTTTAATGAATTTAAATGCTTCAATCCTAATGTAGATTGAATTGTTGAAATAACCTTTGAGTTATGTCCCAAATCTGTTAATTGTTCATTAATTACTTCTGAAGAAAGCTTATCCATTTTATCAACAATAATACATGTTTTTGCAAAAAGATCTCCTTCAATACCCAATGAACCTAAAACTTCTTCCAGAACTTTCCTACTACTAACACGAATAACTACATCTTCTTCAGTTAGACCAACGCCCTCGAGAAATGTTGTAATAACTGAAAACAATTCTGCATCTGCTGAAATTTCAGTAGTGCCCCATATGTCTACATTCCATTGGAAATGCTCACGACCTCTGCCCTTTTGCATTCTTTCATAACGCCAGCACTGAGGAATTGAGAACCATTTAATTGGCATTGGAAGAACACCTGCTCGAGACATAACCATTCTTGCTAAGGATGGAGTCATTTCAGGACGAAGACTAACGTTTCTGTCACCTTTATCTTTAAAATTATACAACTGTTTTACTATATCTTCACCTTGCTTTCTAGTGTAAAGCTCTTCAGTTTCTAGCACTGGAGCATCGTATTCTTCAAAACCATGTAAAAGCGAAGCATATGTGAAATTATCAAACAACCAATTTCGAAGTCTCATCTCCTCTGGATAAAAATCACGTGTACCTTTGACGCCTTTTGCCACATTAGCTTACCGAGGGTCTATGTTAAGTATTTTGGGGAGGCACAAAGTTATAGAACTGGGTTGATAGGCCATTGATGGGGACATCTGACAAAATCAAAGAACTTGAGGAAAAACTCAAAAAAGTTTCAGAGGGCGACCAAGTTAGAATTGATAAACAGCATAAGGCTGGAAAGATGACTGCTCGAGAGCGAATTGATGCTTTACTTGATGCAGATTCCTTTGTAGAATTAGATGCAATGGTAAAACACCGTAGCAATAATTTTGGATTAGAAAAGAAAAGACCAGACGGCGATGGAGTTGTTACTGGCCACGGTACGATTAATGGAAGAACCGTTTATCTTTTTGCTCAAGATTTTACAGTTTTCGGAGGTGCTTTAGGAGAAGCCCATGCTCAAAAAATTTGTAAAGTCATGGATATGGCTGCAAAAACTGGATGCCCTATAATTGGATTGAATGATTCTGGAGGTGCTAGAATTCAAGAAGGCGTAGTCAGCCTTGGCGGATATGCAGAGATTTTCTATCGAAATGTTACTTCATCGGGAGTGATTCCCCAATTTTCCCTAATTTTAGGACCATGTGCTGGTGGTGCTGTATACAGCCCAGCTATGACAGATTTCACGCTGATGGTGAAAGATACAAGTCATATGTTTATCACTGGGCCTGATGTTATCAAAACGGTAACACATGAAGAAGTAACTTTTGAAGATCTCGGAGGTGCGGTAACTCATAATTCCGTTTCCGGTGTTGCGCATTTAGCTTGTGAATCTGAAGAGGACATGTTTGAATCACTAAGAGAACTAATCAGTTATGTACCTCAAAATAATATAGAAAGCTTGCCCATTCTTCCGTACACAAAAGAAGAATCTGATGGAATCTCTGAATTAGACGAAATTATACCTGACAATTCAACTGTCCCTTATGATATGTTGAATTTAATTAACTTAATTTGTGATGATGACTTATTCGAAGTGCAACCCCATTGGGCTAAGAACATAATCACAGGTTTCGGAAGACTGCGTGGACACCCTATCGGAGTTGTAGCTAACCAGCCATCTGTTTTAGCTGGATGTTTAGATATTGATGCTTCAACTAAAGCTGCACGATTTGTTAGATTTTGTGATGCTTTCAATATTCCTTTAGTCACATTTGTAGATGTACCTGGCTTCCTTCCAGGAACTGAGCAAGAACATGGTGGAATTATCAGACATGGAGCAAAATTATTGTATGCCTTCTCAGAAGCTACTGTTCCTAAGCTAACCGTAATTACAAGAAAAGCATATGGTGGCGCATACGATGTGATGGCGTCAAAACATATACGTGCTGATTTGAATTTAGCATGGCCTACTGCTGAAATTGCGGTT
>CESD01274000.1_pt1 | contig 11631 bp, 11 predicted proteins | sample 531191 | NCBI WGS metagenome assembly CESD01 (sample SAMEA2622021, study PRJEB7988) | marine metagenome | biome: marine biome (ENVO:00000447); feature: deep chlorophyll maximum layer (ENVO:xxxxxxxx); material: "saline water (ENVO:00002010), including plankton (ENVO:xxxxxxxx)" | depth 188 m
ATGTTAACATTAATATTTTACAGTGATAAATTATGGGGTATTGGACTAAATAAGTTATTCATGGATAATTTTGGAGAGTTGGGAATACCCTTAAAACTGTTATCTCTTATTTATGCAATTATTTATGTAATGATTATTTGGCTTCCTACTTTATTTTTATTTAAAAGAAAAATTTATATAAAACTATAATATATGTACGAGTACCATTCTGAAATTAAAAAATTACTTGATAAAGTTGTAAATAAAAATAATTTCATTTTAGATAAAGTAATAGAGCTTGTAAGTCGAACTGTTATAAACGACAAAATTATACATGCTTTTGGAACGGGACACTCTCATATGATTGGATTGGAACTATTTGCTAGGGCAGGAGGAATTGCTAACGTTAATGCAATGTTAGATTCTACTGTTATGACTTCTGAGGGAGCTAGAAGGAGTGCTGAAATTGAGAGAATAAGTGGCTTTGCAAAAGTTATTTGGGATCAGCATAAAATTGAAAAAAATGATATTTTTTTTATAATTTCTAACTCTGGAAGAAATGCTATGCCAATTGAAATGGCTCAACTCGCCAAAAATAATTCAAATAAAGTAATCGCCATAACCTCTATAGACCAATCAAGTAAGTATCCACCAAGAATAAAAAATCAAAAAAAACTATACGAAATAGCTGATTTTGTAATTGACAATTGTGTTCCTAGTGGAGATTCAATTATTCCAATTGGAAATGACTTTTCAGGGGCTGTTTCTTCAATTCTTGGATGTTTCATTGTAAATTTAATCGTTACAGAGTCATTAAAATTGGTTCACAAAAAAGGAAAAAAATTACCTTTATTTTATAGTCAAAATATTGATGGTATTTCAAATGAGGAATTATTCTCTAAATACGAAAATAGAGTAAAACATCTTTAGAAAAATACAATAAAAAAAGCCCTCTATTGGAGAGCTTTTAAAATTAGTCAATAAAATGACTTAATTAACTTTCATAGCAGCGGCCATAACACCTGTTGCATCAAAATAATCTCTCACCTCGTGGATTTGATTTTTATCATTGAATACAAAAGTATGAAACGCATTTACTGTTACTACATTTCCAGTAGCGACACTTTTGGCATTCCAATTACCTGAAGTCATTACTGATCCATCAGGTTTTCCAGAACTATCTGTACCTGGAAACCATTTTGAGTCAGTGTATGAGATATCGTCAAAATTATCCATCCATATTTTACTATTGGCAATCATGCCCTCCATTTTTGCAGGTTCACTTCCCAGAAATGGAGCATAGTGAGTAACTCCAGGACACAAAAGGGGTTTTTGACTTTCAATATCTTCAGTTGAGAATGATGCAAAGAACTTTTGAGCTGTAGCAAGATTTAAACTATATGATGTTAAATCAATTTTGGGTTCAGGTTGCACAGCAGGTTCACATGAGAATAATACTGCTACGATTAGAATTAATGGTAATGTTTTTAATGTTTTCATAATATGTAAATAAATTAAGAATAGAAACTTCAATTTAAAGTTTTTTCTTTATTAATTCATATCATAGTACTACATAATTTAATTAAATTTTATCTAAAGTATAATATTAACATTGATGTCAAAACACATATGCTAATGCCCCAGTATCTAACTGTTGGACTGAGTTTATAATCTTGGTGATATTTATAAGGTATTTTAACTGATTCTTTTTGAGGCCAAATTAGCGTGTAGATCGTAATAAATAATATTATTGATATAAAAGTTATTGCCTGGCTATGTAAAAAAGGTATCTCTGGCATATAAATAATTAAAAATCCATAGATAGGGAAATTAATTATCATCCCAATAAAAGCAGCTTTCCAGGAAATTTTTTTCCAAAAAATTCCATAGAAAAATGCTGCAACAACTCCAGATTGCATAAAACCCCAGAACTGATTAATAAAAATGTATACCCCACCCTCAAAAGATGTTATTACAGGAGCCCATAGACAAGCAATTAGAATTAAAATAACTGTTGAGAGTTTACCTATTTTAAGACTTTTTGATGAAGATGCTTTTTTATTTATAAATGGTTTGTAAATATCAACTGTAAATATTGTTGCGGCAGAATTTAATAGACTATCAAGTGTACTTAGGATTGCACCAAACAAAGCGGCTAACATTATTCCAATATACCCGACGGGTAATAGCTTTTTAATTAATAAAGGATATGCTGAATCCCCACAATTGCCCGTATCACAATTAGCTCTAATTTCATCTCCGAAAAGATCAAAAGCTATAATTCCAGGAATAATTATCATAAATGTAATCATAACTTTAAGAGTGGCTCCAAGAAGGACACCTTTTTGACCTGCCTCTATATCCTTTGCAGCCAAGCTTCGCTGGACGATAAATTGGCTAAAACCCCAATAAAAAAAATGCGGAATCCACATCCCTCCAAAAAAAACAGCTAACCACGGTAACTCTGGGTGATCTAATGGCATAACTACATGTAAACGATCACTATTATTTAAAATAAAGTTATCCCATCCACCTACTTTGTTAAGAGAAAGAATGAAAATTATTGCACCACCAATTAATAGTGTAATACCTTGAATTAAATCTGACCAAACTACAGCTGAAAGACCCCCATAATATGTATAAAAACCGGCTATAATACCAATACCCCAAATACCATAATAAAGAGGTATCTCAAAAATGGTTTCAAGTGTAAGAGCTCCAGAATAGAGAACAGTTGCCATTGATATAAAGGCATAAAAAAATAACATGTAAACCGACATTAAAGTTCTGACTGCTCTATTATAACGATATTCAAGAAACTCTGGAAGAGTATATATTCCGATTTTAAGATATTTTGGTAATAAAAATATAGCCATTATTACCATTGCAAAGGCAGCCATCCATCCCCAAGTTGCTATTGCTAAACCAATTCCATCTCTAAATCCCTGGCCTGCTTGACCTACAAAATGCTCAGATGAAATATTAGTAGCAATAATAGAAATACCTATCAACCACCAGCTAAGATTTCTGCCAGCTAAAAAATAATCTTCATCAGTTTTTTTCTTACCCGATTTATATAGAGAAATGATTATAACAAAAGCTATAAAACCAAAAAAAGATATTATGTCAATGACCTCAATTTTCATGAAATAGGTCAATTTGCATTAGAATTAAATTTTTATTTTAAAATTTTCATTCCAAAACCAGGCGCATCTGATACTTTAATTTTGCCGTCAAAAATTTTATAATTTCCAAAATCAATATCATCAGAAAAACACGTAACACCCTCAATGGTAATGACATTTCCAAATGCTGCTGCAATATGAGTGATATAATGGGTTTTCAGCATACTTCCAAAAGCATGAGGACTTGAAAGCATTTTATATGACTTTAATTCACTCATCAATTGTCTCCAACGTGTAAATCCAAATGAACGAATATCAGCAAGATATACATTCATAATATCTTCCTTTCCCATTTTCATGCATAATTCATGATCTCTATTTGCTTCACCGTCAGCATAAAGAGTATTTTTAAACCCATTCTCGTCCATCCATTTTCTTAGTTTTTTACCTTCTTCATAATTCTCTCTGAAAGGTTCTTCAACCCAAAGTAGTGGAATATCGCCAATTCCTATTAAAAAATTAATAGTGTCTTGAAGGGTGTATTTATCATTAGAATCAACAAGTAGTGTTATATTAGGGAAAGCATTATTAATTTGTTTAATGACTTCAATATCCATTTTCATTCCATCTGCGTGAGAATACCATTTTCCACTTCGCCCAATTTTAATTTTTAACTGTTGATAACCATATTCAGTATCCCAATTACAGTTTTCTAGAATTTTATCAATACCACCTACCTTTCCCTGGTGTTCTAGTTCATCAAAGTAGATCATACCACTATAGATTGAAGTATCTTTCATACCATTTTGACCAATTAATTGATAAACCGGTTTATCAAGTATTACTCCCATTAAATCGTGAAGGGCTAAATCCAAATAAACATTTAGTTCCTCACTTATACCAAATTCAGGGGAAATCAATTCTGAAACGAACTTTCCTTCAAGTTGAAGTAATTCGTCATCTCTTACATCTTTTCGTCCAAGTCCCCAACCAGTTGCTCCCTGGTCAGTATATAGTTTGAAAGCATCATCAGAATGGTATTGACCATGATTTCCTTTCCTGGCATTTTTTCCTACATGTCTTGGCCAATTATAGCTAAACTTCACTCTTTCAGCCCTAGTAATTTTGTGTTTTTTAAGCTCAGGAAGATTTTCACCATTAATACCTGAAAATAATTTAATGTATTCATGTGGAATCATAGTTCCAACTAAAGTGTTTTTAATAAAATTTCTTCTTTTCATGATGGATTTTTAATTTGATTTTATTAAAAAATAATTTATTTAAGTTAAAAAATTCTTACAAAAAAATGATGAAGATTGAGATAGTTTAAAAAAGATGATTTGGTATGTATTTTTTTTTATCTTTAAAAAATTAAAAACACAGAACAAAATTTCAATCAAAATGAGAAAATTATTTTTTGCCCTAACCTTTTTTGGGATTTTAATGACCCAATCATTATCATACGCAAATACCTTATTGTTAACCTCTCAAGAAGCAGAATTGCAAGAAGAAGCTGAATCAGACTCTCTCCAAGTTGATGAGACGGCTACCGTTGAACAGGTTTCCGAAGAAGTTGAGGAGGAGGCACCACCTGCAGAGGCTTCATTTACTCAAGAGCTAAAGAAAAGATTTATTGAGGGAGGCCCAGGCTTTATGGGAATTGTTTTGATTTGTTTAATTCTAGGTCTAGCTATAGCGATTGAGCGAATTATTTATCTAAATCTTGCAACAACGAATACACAAAAGCTTACCAATGGTGTGGAAGAAGCTATTTCCTCTGGAGGGATTGACGCTGCAAAAGACCTTTGTAGAAACACTAAAGGACCTGTGGCCTCTATTTTTTACCAGGGTCTTGACCGGGCAAATGAGGGTGTAGAAAGTGCTGAAAAAGCAGTTGTTGCATATGGTGGTGTTCAAATGGGACAATTGGAAAAAAATGTTTCATGGATTTCATTGTTTATTGCTCTCGCCCCTATGCTAGGGTTTATGGGAACAGTAATTGGTATGATTCAGGCGTTTGACAAAATTGAGGCTGCAGGGGACATGCAGCCATCTCTTGTTGCAGGAGGGATTAAAGTTGCACTTTTGACCACAGTTTTTGGTCTTATTGTTGCAATAATCCTTCAGGTTTTTTACAACTATATTATTGCCAAAATTGATAGTATTGTAAATGATATGGAAGATGCTTCTATAACTCTAATCGATATTCTTGTTGCCCAAAAAAAATAAAATATTAGATTCATGAAAATTCAAAACATAATCAAAATTATCAGCGCAACTATTGGATTATTGGCTGTTTTTTTCCTTATGAGGATAATTTTTGCTGGTGATGAAAGTATTAAAATGGCAGCTTCAATGGGTGAGTATGGTTCTGTTTCTCCTTTAGTTGAATTGGCAAGAGTTGTCCTATTTCTTACTATTGGTGTAACACTAATTTTCTCCTTTAGAGGATTATTATCAGATTTTAAAAAATTAAAGAAAGCAGGAATTTCCATTGGATTTTTTTTAATTGTTATAATGATCTCCTACTTTTTATCGGATGGTATTGAGACACCAATGAAAGATGGGGAATTACTCTCAGCAAGTGGCTCTAAATGGGTTGAAACTGGGATAAGAGTTTTTTATTTATTAGCCAGTATTGCTGTTGGTCTGATGGTTTACTCTGGTTTTATTAAAATATTAAAAAAATAACTAAACTATGGCCAAAAGATCTGCGCCTGAAGTAAATGCCGGCTCAATGGCAGACATTGCTTTTCTGTTATTAATTTTCTTCTTGGTTACTACTACAATTGAGACTGATAGTGGTATAAACAGAAAACTTCCACCAGATGAAGAACTTGAGGATCCACCAATTATTAAACAAAAAAATATATTTACTGTTGTAGTTAATAAGAATAACCAACTTCTAGTTGAGGAAGAGTTGACTGATATAGCAGATTTAAGATCACTTGCTGTTGATTTTCTTGACAATGGAGGAGGAATTGATGAGGAGACATGTAATTATTGTCAAGGCTCTAAAGATCCTAAATCCTCTGATAATCCTGAAAAGGCTATTATATCATTAAAAAATGATAGAGAAACTTCATACAAAGTTTACATTTCTGTTCAAAATGAATTGGTTGCTGCTTATAACGAACTAAGGGATCGTGAATTTTTACGAATGTTTCCAAATGAATACATGACTTTTGTTGAAGCAAATAAGAAGTATTCTGACCCAAGAACTTCGCCTGAAGAAAAAGAACGTTTGAAACCAATGCTTAGTGAAGTTAAAATAATGTTTCCTCAAAAGCTTTCTGAGGCTGAACCAAGTAAAACTAAATCTTAATTAGTATGTCAAAGTTTAAAAAGAAAAAAGGAGGAGATTTACCTGCGATATCAACAGCATCTCTTCCTGATATTGTATTTATGTTGTTATTCTTTTTTATGGTAGCTACTGTTATGAGAGATAGTACTTTAATGGTTAAAAATCAATTACCTGCTGCTGACCAAGTGCAAAAATTAGACAAAAAAGATCGTGTCATGTATATATATGCTGGTGAACCCTCCAGCCGGTACACCGATAAATATGGTTCACAACCAAGGATCCAATTAAACGACAAGTTTGCTTCGGTATCAGAGGTTGCTGCATTTGTCTTAGCAGAGCGCGCATCCAAACGTCAAGAACTTCAAAATGTTTTGACAACTGCGCTTAAAGTTGATGGTGATACTAAAATGGGCTTGATAAGTGATATTAAACAGGAGCTTAGAAAGGTTAATGCCCTAAAGATTAACTATACTACCCGTGTGGGGGGTTACTCCCAAAATATCGATTAAGTTTTTTAATAACTTTAAAAAAGTGCCTTTTTAGGCACTTTTTTTATACTGTTATTTTTGAAAATATTTTGAATTAAATAATCATATGAAATTAAGGTTTTTTCTTTTGACAATTATTTTCTCACTTGGAGACTTAATTCAGGCACAGAATGATCCTTATTCATTAAAATACCGAGAGGATCAATTTTATATTAGTTTCTCAATGATTTTTCAAAAGGAGTCAATAAATGGTTTCAAGCAAAATGGTTTTTCTAACAATTTCCAAATAGGATTTTTTAGAGATGTTCCTTTGAATAAAAAAGGGGGCATGGCTATAGCTTTGGGTTTGGGCTATGGTTTTGATAAGATTGTCTCTAATCTAAATTTAGATAATGATGAGCAAGGAAAACTTAGTTTTTCTATATTGAATAATAATCAGAATATTCAAAAGGTTTCTAGCCTTATTTTTCCATTTGAATTTCGTTTACGGACATCTACATTTAAAAAGACTGATTTTTGGAGACTATATGGAGGGCTAAAATACAAGATTAATTTAAACGCTCAATTAAAAAGTTTTACAGGCGGAAACCCTAAAGATAGCTTTATTAGGAAACGAAATAAAGCTGTTTATCTTTCACTTGGTTACAACACTTGGAATATACTATTTGAATTTGATTTGGATAGTATTTATAACCAAAATATTTCTATGAAAAATCACTTGAGTCCTGAAATTAGATTGATAAAAATTGGCTTAATTTTTTATATTCTATAGCTATATAGATTTGCGTAATCTTGCGACAGGAATATCAAGTTGTTCTCTGTATTTCGCTACTGTTCTTCGAGCAATATTATAGCCTTTTTCTTTAAGTAGTATTGAGATTATTTGATCCGTTAATGGTTTTTTCTTATTCTCATTAATAATTAAATCCTTTAAAAATTTTTTTATTTCAATGGTTGAAACATCCTCGCCATCATCTTTTTTAATTCCCTCTGAAAAAAAACTTTTCAATAATTTTACTCCATATGGAGTATCAATATATTTACTATTTGCCACCCTTGAAACTGTAGAAATATCCATTTTAATTTTATCCGCAATATCCTTAAGAATCATAGGTTTTAACTTTTCCTCATCACCTGAGAGAAAATAGTTTTTTTGATATTCCACAATTGCATTTATGGTTAAAAATAAAGTTTGATGGCGCTGTTCAATTGCATCTATAAACCATTTTGCTGCATCTAGTTTTTGTTTGATAAATAATACTGCCTCTTGCATTGACTTATTTTTTTCTGGTGCATTAGCATAACCTGAGAGCATTTCCTTATAACTATTTGAAACTCTTAAATCAGGAGTATTTCTTCTATTTAAAGTTACATTAAGGGCTCCGTTTTCAATGGTGAGAATAAAGTCCGGAACAATATGATTATTTTGACTACCCTCAGAAAGAGCACCTCCCGGTTTTGGATTTAATTTAGAGATTTCATCAAATACATCTCTTAGCTCATCTTCATTAATATTAAATCGGTCTTGAAGTTTTTTATAGTGTTTCCTTGAAAACTCATCGAATGCAGTATCAATTATTTTTTTTGATAAGCTGATTAAAGGTTTATCTATTTCTTTTCTTGACAGTTGAATTGATAGGCACTCCTGAAGTGACCTTGCACCCACTCCTGGAGGGTCTAATGACTGAATTTTATCTAAAACAGTCTTTAATTGATATTCATCAACAATTGTATTTTGTGTAAAGGCCAAATCATCGATAAGATCCTCTAACGTCCTTCTTAGATAACCACTATTATCAATACTTCCAATCAAAAATTCGGCTATGGGTCTCTCTAAGTCATTTAAAATTAAACTCTGCAATTGGGCTTCTAAATATTGGTGAAAGCTTACACCTCCAGATAAAGGAATCATTTTTTCCTTTTCATCATTAGATTGATTATTGGCTTGAGCTCTATAACTAGGAATTTCATCATCACTTAGATAAGCATCGATATTTATATCTTCAGCATTTATATTTTGATCTTTTTGATAATCATCAAATTGGTCAGATGAGATTTCATCATTTTCATTTTCAATTCCTTTTTCCAAGGCAGGATTTTCTCCAATCTCTGATTGAATACGTTGTTCAAGATCTAATGTAGATAGCTGAATGAGCTTCATCAGCTGAATCTGCTGAGGAGATAGTTTTTGGGAAAGTTTTAATTGAAGCTGTTGTTTTAGCATATAAACAAATACTTAAATAAAGATAAAAAAGTTAATTCAGCAAATTTGATTAAAATGAGGCATTCTGCGGAGTTCTAGGAAAAGGAATTACATCTCTTATATTACTCATACCAGTAGCGAATTGAACAAGACGTTCAAAACCAAGGCCAAATCCACTGTGAGGTGTGCTACCGAACCTTCTTAAGTCAAGATACCACCACAGTTCATCTCTATCAATTCCCATCTTTTCAATTCTTTTCTCGAGAACTTCCAATCTCTCTTCTCTCTGGGAGCCTCCCACAATCTCACCAATACCTGGAAATAAAATATCCATTGCACTTACAGTCTTTTTATCTTCATTTATTCTCATGTAAAAGGCTTTTATTTTAGCTGGATAGTCAAATAAAATAACTGGGGTTTTGAAATATTTTTCTACCAGAAACCTTTCATGCTCACTTTGAAGATCTGTTCCCCACTCTTCTATAATATATTTAAACTTACCCTTTCTATTTGGTTTGGATTTTTTTAAAATTTCAATTGCCTCAGTATATGAAACCCTCTTAAAATTATTGTCAACTACAAATTTTATTTTTTCAATTAATCCCATTTGACTTCTTTCATTTTTTGGTTTTGACTTTTCTTCATTTACAAAACGTTGATCCAAAAAAATCAAATCTTTTTCACATCTTTTTAAAATATAACTTAATGTGTATTTAATAAATTCTTCCGCAAGATTCATGTTTTCATCTAAATCACAAAATGCCATTTCTGGCTCAATCATCCAAAATTCAGCTAAATGTCTCGTAGTATTAGAGTTCTCTGCTCGAAAAGTAGGGCCAAAGGTATATACATTTCCAAGCCCTTGAGCATAAGTTTCGGCCTCAAGCTGTCCTGAAACAGTTAAACTAGTTTCCTTACCAAAAAAATCATTTTTAAAATCTACATTTCCTTCATCATTCAATTCAGGATTTTTAGGATTTAAAACAGTAACTCTAAACATCTCACCTGCTCCCTCAGCATCGCTGCCTGTTATAATTGGGGTGTGGACATAACAAAAACCCTTTTCATGAAAAAATTTGTGTATAGCAAATGAAAGCATAGAACGAATTCTCATAACTGAACTAAATGTGGCAGTTCTGATGCGCAAGTGAGCCTTTTCTCTCAAAAATTCAAAACTGTGCTTTTTTGGCTGTATTGGATATTTTTCAGGATTTGCTTCACCTAGAATGACTATAGACTTAACCAATAATTCTATAGATTGACCTTTTCCCATACTTTTAATTAACTCACCATCAATTTCTAGAGCGGCTCCAGTATTTATTTTTTTGATTAGAGACTCATCTGTTTGTTCAAAATTCACTACACACTGAAGGTTTTCTATTGTTGAGCCATCGTTTAGAGCTATAAACCGGTTCCCTCTAAAAGTTCTTACCCAGCCTTTAACTGTCAAATTTTTGTATTTATTAGGCTTAGAAAGTATGTCGACTAATCGGTAGCTTTTCATTGCATTTTTTTTCCCTATAAAGATAGGTTTATTTATAAAATTGGTTTAAGCTTTTTTATTATCCTCATTGGAGATGATGTTGATTTTAGGTTCTTTCAATACCTTTTCATTACTTATTGAATCCTCAAGAGAAATAAGTAATGAAGGAAGTAGAATAAGATTAGCAAGCATTGCAAACAACAGTGTAACTGATACTAAACCGCCAAGCGCTACAGTTCCACCAAAATTAGAAGTCATAAAAACTGCAAATCCAAAAAACAGAACAATGGAGGTGTAAAACATACTAATTGCAGTCTCCCCTAGTGAACTGTAAACTGCTGGCTTTATTTTCCAATTATTTGCCAATAATTCTTGACGATATTTGGCAAGAAAGTGAATCGTATCATCAACAGAAATTCCAAAAGCTATGCTGAAAACTAAAATAGTTGAGGGTTTAAGGGGGATACCAGTAAAACCCATCACTCCAGCAGTAATAATTAATGGAAGCAAATTAGGAATCAATGAAATTAGAATCATTTTAAATGACCTAAACATGTAAGCCATAAACAAAGCAATTAAAAGTATAGCAAGTGATAATGAGATGATTAAGTTTCGAATTAGATAATGGGTACCTTTTAAATAGAGTAATGCTTTACCAGTTAGTTTTACATTATAATTATTAGAGGGAAAAATCTTATTAATTTCTTTTAACAGGTCAATTTCAATTTCCTCAATTCTTTCAGTTTTGATATCCTTCATAAAGGTTGTAACCCTTGTAAATTGTGCAGTACTGTCAACATAATTTTTCATCAGGCTTTTTGATTCATCCACATTTTTCAGATATTGCAATATGAAACTATTTTCTTGTGCGGTGGGAAGTTTAAAATAATTTGGATTTCCATTGTAATAGGCTTGCTTGATAAACTTAATTCCATTAACAGTAGATATTGGTGAGGAAAGTTCAGGAACCTCATTTATATAAGCTTCCAATTTGTCAATCCTTTTTAGTGTTGCCAATCGATTGGTTCCTCCCTTACGTTTTGTGTCAA
>CESD01024110.1_pt1 | contig 11609 bp, 9 predicted proteins | sample 531191 | NCBI WGS metagenome assembly CESD01 (sample SAMEA2622021, study PRJEB7988) | marine metagenome | biome: marine biome (ENVO:00000447); feature: deep chlorophyll maximum layer (ENVO:xxxxxxxx); material: "saline water (ENVO:00002010), including plankton (ENVO:xxxxxxxx)" | depth 188 m
TTTTGAGCCGCAAGAAGATTTTCAGCTACAAGCTCTAAGCCCTCCTCGCCGTCTAAAGCAGACAATGAGGACGACAGGCAGTCCACACAGTCCTGCAAGCAAGTTACATGCCTCCTTCTAGAGAGGAGAACGGTCTCTTCGCCCACACCAAGCTTAAACAAGACCAAATCAACCAAACGATCCAGCCCAAGCCCCTTTTCAGACGATACAAAAACTTTAGATAAAGAGTCTTCAGGAAAGCAGTCCAACAGATCGCATTTATTAAAGACGGTGACGGTTTCTTTTTCAAAGACATCTAGTTTCTCTTTTTTTGTAACATCAAAAACCTGTAAAACAAGGTTTGATCCCTGGACTGCATCTAAAGCCCTTTTTATTCCTTCTTTTTCAATTTCATTATCTGGTTTTTTTCTCAACCCAGCTGTGTCTACAAACTCAACAACAACACCCCCAAGGTTAAGGTTTACACTAATGGAGTCTCTTGTGGTGCCCGCCTCGTCTGAAGTTATTGCTAAATCCTTTTTGGCCAAGGCATTTAGTAGGGTTGATTTTCCGGCATTGGGCGGCCCAACAATAACAACACTAAAGCCCTCTCTGACCAACACACCTCTTTTGGCAGAAGCAAGCGTTTCTTCAATAAAGTCAAGCTGCTTTTTAATTTCTGAACGAGTTTGAGCCAGCTCAGCCAACTCAACCTCCTCATCTGGAAAGTCTATAGAGGCCTCAACATAAACCCTGCTTTTCACTAGCGAATCTATGCATGAGTTTATGTCAGAAGAAAACTGACCCGATAGCGAGTTGTGGGCGGCCAGAGCCGCCTCTTCGGTTTGTGCTGAGATCAAATCAGCAACACTTTCAGCTTGTGCTAAATCTATCTTATTATTTAAGTAGGCTCTTTTTGTAAACTCACCTGGTCCGGCTATCTCGGCTCCGCAAGTCACGCCCTCTTCAACAATCAGGTCTACTATCCTGGGGTTTCCGTGAGAATGAATCTCAACTACATCTTCGCCTGTATAAGAATTTGGAGATTTAAAAAAAACCACTAAGCCTGTGTCTATAACGTTGCCGTCCTTTCTTTTGATTTTACAGTGTTTAAGTTTCCAGGGTTTTTCTAAGCGCCCACATAGCGCCTCTCCCACCTTAACTGCCAAAGGACCAGAAAGACGAATAACAGATATGCCGCCCCTACCAGGAGCCGACGCAGGTGCAATTATTGTAGAAGTCACAACCCAATTAATTAATTAGCTATAGAGGTTCTCGAATACCACCACTGTTGTATTATTTGAATGAGCATATTCATAAGCCAATACAGAACAAGGCCGGCAGGAAACCAGGCAAAAAGAACTGCAAACATAACCGGCATAAACTTCAACATATTAGCTTGCATGGGGTCTGAGCTTGGCGGGGTGGGAGTCATTTTTTGAGACAAATACATTCCAAGACCATTTAATATGGGCAATATAAAGTAGGGGTCCATGGCCGAAAGGTCATCAAGCCAAAGAAAACTAGAGTGCCTCAACTGAACGGTTTCGAGCAAGACCCAATAAAAAGCCAAGAAAAAAGGCATCTGAAGGAACATGGGCAAGCAACTTCCCAGCGGGTTGACCCCCTCTTTTCTATATAGCTCCATCATTTCTTGGCTTAACTTTTGCTTATCATCACCATATCTTTCCTGAAGGGCCAGCATTTTTGGTTGTATAACTCTCATTTTTCCCATTGAGGTGTAAGACTTTGCTGAAAGGGGCCAGGTTAAAAGCTTAACAATAACCGTTAAGAAGATAATAGCCATTCCCCAACTATTAAATAGGTCGTCCCCCTTCTCCAAAACCCAATACATTGGCTTACCCAACCAAAACAAGAAACCATAATCAACAGTTAAATCCAGGTTTTCCTGCACTTTGGAGAGGTCGCCGGGGTACTTAGGACCAACATAAAGTGTGTTGGTTGACTGAACGCTTTCCCCGGGAGCAAGAACTGAGTTTTGGGCCGTATAACCTATTATGTACCTGTTAGACGCCCCTCCCCATTGTCCTTGATATTTGTAAGTTCCTGTTTGGTCGGGTACCCAGGCCGTTAAAAAATAGTGTTGTATTAGGGCAACCCAACCACCAGGTGAGGTTTTTCTGAAGGGCTCATCATTTATGTCCCCAAAATCATATTTTTCATACACGTCTTCTGATGTTGAGAAAACAGGCCCCAGATAAGCAAACCTTTCAGGGCTCATGAAGCCTCCCTTTGCTTCGTTTACACTGTTTCTTTCTATTACAACATAAGGTGTAAGACTTACTTCAGAACCAAGAGCCGAAGTTATAGAGTCTTCAACAACGACAGAATAGCCGCTTTCCTGGAAAGTCATTTTTCTTTTGTGATATAGGTTGTCGTTTTCGCCGGTTAAAACAAATACCAAAGAACCGTCGGTGCCATTTTTGCTGCTTAGGTTAGAAAAGTTGGGTTGTAAATAGCCCTGACTCATTGAATAAAAACCACTATTTCCTAAGTATAGATTTCCTCCAACTTCACCAAACAACTTCAAAGTGCTTTCACCACCCAAAGACTCTTTAAATGTCTTTAATTGGGAGCCCACAATTCGACCACTTAAGGCATCCACATACAAAGATAGATCTTTATTTCCTGTTTCGTAAGAGGGCCCGGCGACTGTGTTTTTTTCTACCTGAACAACAGGACTATCCATGGGCGAAAGAGTACTGGTAAGTGAGTCTTCACTTTCAATTATAAGTTGATCTTTTTGGGTTACTTTTTCTTCTTCACCCAAATTGACAGGCTCATTTGGCCACTGCAGAAGCAGATAATATAGAGTTATGGCTATGGCTGTTATTAGTGCTGTTTTTGTAAAATCCATTTTATTTATTTTTGGGTAAGGGGTCTGATCCGCTCGGCCCCCATGGGTTGCATTTTAAGATCCTTTTTGTTGCCAAATAGCCTCCCTTTAATATGCCGTAAGTTTCGATTGCCTGAAAGGCATATTCAGAACATGTAGGCTGGAATCTGCACATCGGGCCCAACATCGGACTAAGGAATTTTTGATAAACTTTAATTAATTTTAAAATTAAAAACTTCATAGCATTACTGTTTAAATTTGCTCCAAAGATAGTCTAAATCTTTACTTATGCCTTTGTCTTTTATAGGTAGCTTCTTTTTAACAAACACAACATAATCCTTTTTTTGTAATTCTAAAACCTTAGAACTAAAACTACCTTTAATTTTTCTTTTTATTTTATTCCTTGTAACAGCCAATCGTATATCTTTTTTTCTAATTGCAACACCTAGTCTAGAGTGTTCCAAAGAGTTTTCTTTAGACAATATAAGAAAATTATCAGTTGAGTATTTTTTGTCTGGAGAAGAAAAGATTTCAGAAAAACCTTCTTTAGAGGGAATGGAGCGCTTTAACCCCATCTCAACTATACCGTCAAGGAGGCCCTTCCCTTCCTTCTTCTGTTATTCAGAACCTTTCTGCCGCCCAGAGTTACTCTTCTGGCCCTAAAGCCGTGGGTTCTGGCTCGTTTTATTTTGCTTGGTTGGTAGGTTCTTTTCATAACTTATCTCTATAGAACAACAAGGATGCGCATAATAGAGTTTTTAATAAGAATTAACAAGCAAAACATTGCAACAATATATCAACAAGTTATCCACAGAAAAAATCTGTGGTTATACTGTGGATAAGTGTGTTAATTTATATATAATCAGTCTGATGACAGAACTACATTTTTGGGGAGAGTGCAAAAAAACTCTAGAAAAGGATCTAACGGTTGAAGAGTATTCTACCTGGATAGCGCCACTAATGCTAGAGGAAAATAATGGCACAAACCCCCTGTCTTACAGTGTTTTAGCGCCTAACAAGTTTATATCTGATTGGGTTGAGGACAACTATGGAACAACCATTAAAGAGAGACTGTCTGCAATAACAAGCAATAGAGAACTTAATTTACAGTTTGAAATTTATGCAGATAAGGCTTACGAGAATGTTAAAGAAAAAAGCCTTCCTGCCAATGAGCCCAGTCAAAACTCAACCAAGACAAAAAAAACTAATCTAATCCAAGAATTCACATTTGACACATTTGTAGAAGGAAAATCAAATCATATCGCGTTGGCCGCCTCTAGACAGATAGGAGGAGGATTAAAAAACTCCTATAACCCTCTTTTTATATATGGGGGAGTTGGGTTAGGTAAAACACACCTTATGCATGCGGTTGGTAACGAACTGTTATCAAAAGATCCAAGCAAAAAAATAGCCTATGTTCATTCTGAGAAGTTTGTGAGTGATATGGTGAAATCACTGCAATTAGGAGCAATTAGTGAATTTAAACAATATTATAGATCCTTAGACGCGCTGCTTATTGATGACATTCAGTTTTTTGCAAAAAAAGAACAATCACAAGAAGAGCTTTTCCATACGTTCAACTCGCTATTAGAAAAGGGGAGTCAAATGATATTAACTTGTGACAGGTATCCAAAAGAAATAGACGGACTGGAAGATCGATTAAAATCAAGATTAGGTTGGGGCTTGCCAGTGGTAATAGAGCCACCTGAGTTAGAAACAAGGGTGGCAATTCTTTTAAGCAAAGCCCAATCATTAAATCATGCACTAGATGAAGAATCCGCCTTTTTCATTGCACAAAAGGTAAGATCTAATGTTAGGGAGCTTGAAGGAGCACTTAAAAGGGTCGTAGCTAATTCTAATTTTACAGGTAGAGAGATAACAGTTGACCTTATAAAAGACTCTCTTAAGGACCTTTTAGCTATTCAGGCCAGACAGGTAAGTGTAGACAATATTCAAAAAACAACAGCAGAGTATTACAACATAAAATTAAGCGATTTATTGTCTAAGAGAAGAAGTAGGTCTGTGGCTAGGCCAAGACAAATGGCCATGTTCTTAGCTAAGGAGTTAACAAATTATAGTCTACCAGAAATTGGGGAATCATTTGGGGGCAGAGATCACACAACCGTTATACATGCTTGTAAAAAAATACAGGAACTTAGGAATTTTAATTTAGATATAGAGGAAGATTATAGAAAACTTCTCAGGGTTTTAACTATATAATTAACACAATGAAATTCACGGCTGAAAAATCACAAATTGTTGATTCATTACAAAATGCTGCAGCGGTTGCTGAACGCAGGCAAACAATCCCTATATTAGCAAATCTAAGGCTAAAGGTAATTTCTGGCAAGCTTGAGGTCGCAGCAACGGATTTAGAAATACAAGTAAAGGCTTATTGCGAATTATTAAGCGTCGAGGAGGAGGGCGAAACAACAGTTTCAGCTAGAAAAATGTCTGAGCTCTGTAGGTCTTTACCTGATTCTGAAAATGTTAATTTTGAGCTAAAGGATGGAAAATTAACGGTTAGTTCTAAAAACTTTCATGGAGATTTTGCCACAATCTCAGCCGATGATTTTCCTGAATTAGAGGTAAATGAAGACCAAACCAACACTACAGTAATGTCTGGTGCGTTAAAAAGGATTCTTACAAAAACATCTTTTTCAATGGCCTCCCAAGACGTTCGCTATTATCTAAATGGACTTCTTTTAGAGCATTCCTCTGGTGAATTAAAAGGGGTGGCTACCGATGGGCATAGACTGGCTCTTTCTGTTTCAGAAACCAAAGGAGGAGGTCCAGAAATGAGGAATATCCTTCCAAGAAAAGCTGCTTTAGAGCTTGCTAAACTCCTTTCTCCTGATGAAACGCCCATAGAAATGCTTGTTGGTCCCACATATATAGGCATAAAAACAGATAATTTAAATTTCGCTTCTAAGCTAATAGATGGTAAGTATCCTGATTATGAAAAAGTATTTCCTTCTGGAGAACCACTACCAATGGTGGTTGGTAAAGAAACTCTTCAGTCTGCTCTTTCACGAGCCTCTGTGCTGTCTAATGAAAAATACAGAGGAGTCAGGTTTGAACTATCAAAAGGAGCACTAAAACTTACTGCGAACAACCCGGAACAGGAATCAGCAGAAGAAGTTTTGGAGGTAGATTACAATGGATCAGATCTAGAGGTAGGTTTTAATATTGGTTATCTAATCGACGTGCTTAGTTCTCTTGAAGAAGAAAGCGTAATGTTTGAATTTTATGGAGAAGATTCTAGTTGTGTAATAAAAGAACCTAGCTCTGAGAATGAGGTATACGTCATCATGCCAATGAGGCTTTAATGCCAATAAGCAGGGTCTATCTTGAAAATTTTAGACTTTTTAAGAAAAAAGATTTAACTTTTTCTGAACAAAAAAACTTTATACAGGGCCTCAATGGCTCAGGAAAAACTTCAATCCTAGAATCCATTGAAATGCTTTATAGCGGAAAGTCCTTTAGAACGCATAAAAGCAAGGAATGCATAAACCACAAGTCTAGCTCATTTCAAATTTCTTTAAAAAGCTCGTATCTAGAAAATAAAGCAGTTATGAGAGGTTCTAATAAAATTAATGGTAGATTAAGTTTTTCTAGAAAACTTAATGAAAGAAGATCAAAGAAAGAGGCTATTTTCTTTCTTCAAACAGTTCTTGCCAAAAACCTTAGAATGATAGAAGGGGAGCCAGAGTTAAGAAGAGACCATATAAATAACTTAATGTTTCACGTGAAACCCGACTCTTATAAAAAATACCTTGATTACAATAAAACTCTTAAACAAAGAAATAGTTCTCTAAAACAAAAGTTAAACAGGTCTGAAATTTTAGTCTGGACAAAGCAGCTCGCAGCTTTGGGTGTAAGCTTAAGTAAAGATCAGCACGACTTCTTTAACAAGTTTAGAGATATGTATATTCAAAGCTTGAAATTATTCGCAAATGATAAAAAACTAAAATTTTTGGACAATGCTGATGTTAGGCTTGTTAAGGGCTGGGAGCGTTCTAGATCTTTGCTTGATTGTTTGCAAGAATCTATCGAAAAAGACCTAGCCTTAGGTTATACAACTCAGGGGCCCCACAGAATGGATTGTTCGTATTATGTAAACGGAAAAAAGGCTTCCTCAATTTTATCTAGAGGTCAGCTCAAGATATTGATTTTATTAATATTTTTATTAAATCATGATCTTATAAACTCTTTTCTTGATAGTGATACAGTTTTGCTTATAGATGACCTTGGCTCAGAGTTAGATTTACAGAATTTAGAACTTGCTCTCAATGAAATCTCTAAGGCTCCAAACCAAATAATCTTAACGGGGGTACAGGGAGAAGATTTAGAAAAACTGGTATCAAATTTTAGTAATTTTAAAAGGATAAATTTATAAATTTATATTAAAATACGTAAATGCCAGCAAAGAAAAAAGCAGCAAAAACAAAAAGCCCCAAAGCCCCAAAGAAAGAACCAAAACCATCAGCAAAAAAAGCTTCCGCTAAATCTACAAATACCGCTACTAAAAAGAAAAAAGAAGATTCGTACGATTCTTCCAGCATAACGGTATTAAAGGGTCTTGAAGCCGTCAAAAAAAGGCCAGGGATGTATATTGGAGATACAGACGATGGCACAGGCCTCCACCATATGGTCTATGAAGTGGTTGATAATTCAATAGATGAAGCTTTGGCTGGCCATTGTGACGAAATAACTGTAAAAATTCTTTCAGATGATAGTGTTGTGGTTACTGATAACGGTAGAGGAATTCCCACGGATAAGCACGAAGAGGGAGTTTCTGCTGCAGAAGTAATTATGACCAAGTTACATGCAGGAGGAAAGTTTGACGACAATTCATATAAAGTTTCAGGAGGCTTGCATGGTGTTGGAGTTTCTGTTGTTAATGCTCTTTCTGAAGAATTAAAACTGACTATCCATAGGGGCGGCAAAACGCATGAACAGACCTATGCGGATGGAAAGCCAACAAGCAAGCTTAAAGTTACTGGCAAGACGGAGAAAACAGGCACAGAGGTTATGTTCGTTCCTTCCGTTACAACTTTTTCGAATATACTTTTTGATTACGAAGTCTTGGAGGCAAGACTTAGAGAGTTGTCGTTTTTAAACTCAGGTTTAAAAATAATTCTTGAAGACGAAAGAACGTCTAAGAAAAAAGAATTTATTCACAAAGGCGGATTAGCGGAATTTGTTGCATTTTTAAATAAAAAAAGAACCACCGTAAATTCAATTTTTCATTTTGTACAAGAATCCAAGGATGGAATTACTATTGAAGTTTCTTTGCAATGGAACGATGGCTATCAAGAAAACATACAATGCTATACAAATAATATAAAACAAAGAGACGGAGGCACTCACCTTGTAGGGTTTAGAACAGCGTTAACACGAACTTTGAATAACTATATGGATAGGGAGGGGATGAATAATAAGGAAAAGGTGTCCACATCAGGAGACGATGCGAGAGAAGGTTTGGTGGCTATTGTTTCTGTAAAAGTTCCAGATCCTAAATTTTCTTCACAAACAAAAGATAAGTTAGTCTCTTCAGAAGTCAGACCGGTTGTTGAGCAAGAAGTTTATAAAGCACTATCAGAGTTCTTATTAGAAAACCCAGCAGAAGCTAAATTAATAGCTACTAAAATTATTGAAGCCGCACGCGCCAGAGAGGCCGCCAGAAAGGCTAGAGAGCTAACGAGAAGAAAAGGTGCTTTTGAAGGAGGAGGGCTTCCAGGCAAGCTCTCTGATTGCCAGGAGAAAGATCCAGCTAAAAGTGAAATTTATTTAGTAGAGGGAGAGTCAGCTGGAGGATCTGCCAAACAAGGAAGGGATAGACATTTTCAGGCTATCCTTCCTCTAAAAGGCAAGATACTAAACGTTGAAAAGGCTCGATTAGATAAAGTACTTTCTTCTGAAGAAATAATTATTTTAATTACAGCTTTGGGTTGTGGAATAAAGGGCGAAGATTGGCAAGAGGAAAAGCTTAGGTATCACAGAATAATAATAATGACTGATGCTGATGTTGATGGCTCACATATTAGAACGTTATTGCTAACACTGTTCTATAGACAAATGCCGGAACTTATAGAGAAAGGATATATTTATATAGCTCAACCGCCATTATATAAACTAAAGAAAGGAAAGCAGGAGACTTATGTAAAAGATGATGCTGAGCTTCGAGAGCTTCTCGTAGCTGAGATTCTTGATGACGCTCAACTTGTTTTAAACAAGAAAGGAGAATCTATTAGTGGCGAGGCCTTGGGTAAATTTATTTCTCAGCATGAAAAAGTACAAGCGCTCGTCAAAGGCTTGACCCACGATTATCCAATAGAGCTCCTAGAGAGCGTGAAACATGTTGAAATATTAAAAGGGTTGGAAGACGATAAAGAAGTAAAAAAATGGTGTAAATTAATTGAGAAGTATTTAAATGAGAATGCTGAGCAAGGTTCTGCCTGGTCCGTTGCTGCCGAAAAAAATGAAGAGACTGGAACTATTGAACCAAGTGTAAAGCTTGTTAAGCATGGTACTTCTTCCTCTTGGTCATTGAATAAAGCTTTTTTTAGATCGAAGGCGTATAAAGACATTGCTGCTCATGGCGCAGATATGTCTGATTTGTTTACTAAAGAAAGTTACTTTGAGATTAATTCTAAAAAATTGCCAGTAGAAAATTTTGCTAATGCGCTGGAAGAGGTTCTTACAATCTCTGAGAGATCTTTTACCAAGTCTCGTTATAAAGGCCTTGGAGAGATGAATGCAGATCAGTTATGGGACACTACAATGAACCCCGACATGAGAATTCTAGGTCAGGTTAGTATAGAGGATGCGCAGGTTGCTGATGACCTTTTTCATGCTTTGATGGGAGATGAAGTAGAGCCCAGAAGAGACTTTATTGATGAAAATGCAAAGCTAGTTGTCAATCTTGACGTTTAATTTATAAGGTTTAGCTTTTGCTCAGTCCAAGTCCTTACTTCTTCAGCTGATTTTTTTGAATCCACAACTTCAAACGGTAGTCCTATATATAGCTTTATAGTTCCTGGCCGCTTTATAAATTTATGTGCTGGCCAGCAGTCACCTGAGTTGTGACAAACAGGAAGGACCCTAACTTTATTTCTTTTAGCCAACTCAAAACTGCTTCTTGCATAGGCTCCAACCTCTCCCGCCTTTACTCTAGTTCCTTCTGGAAATAGCAAGACAAACAATCCCTCTTTAAGTCTTTCAGAACCCTCATCTAAAGTTTGCACTATGGCTTTTTTTGGCTTACTTCTATTAATAGCTATGGGCTTTAATAAGCTCATAGCCCACCCCCAAAGAGGAATATAAAGCAGTTCTTTCTTTAATAAAGTACATAAAGGATGAAACAAGTACTGCATTGAAAAAGTTTCCCATTGACCTTGATGATTAGAGACTATGACACATGGTTCATTAGGAATATTCTTTTCACCTTCGATTATTAATTCAATTTTACAAGTTACATAAAGAAACCAATTAGCAAATCTGGGCCAAATAGAAAAAAATTTTAACCGACTATTTAATGACATGAATGGTCCAAATAAACACGCCAACAAACTTGCTAAAAAACCAGAACAAATATATCCAATGTAAAAAATAAAAGATCTCAAGAAGCTCATTTAGATATCTTGCATTAGGATGTAATTAACAGCACCATTTAAGTTGTCGAAGCATTGTTCTGTAGGTGGGCTATTCTTCGTTCCAAAAACCTTTTCGCCGTACCCACCCTTCTTAATTAGCAATGGAATACAGCCAAAATTTCTCCCTGCTGTTATGTCCGAGTCTTTATCGCCTACAAAATATTTTCCTTTTAAGGATACTTGTAATTCCTGCTCTATTTCTATTAATAGGCCTACTTCAGGTTTTCTGCACTTACAATTTGTCTCAGGTGCGTGCGGGCAATAGGCTATATAGTCTATTTGGCCTCCAAGCTTAGATAGCAGATCAATCATATGGTCATGCACTTTTTTTAGTTCTGCTTCAGAAATAATTTTCTTTTCAATGCAGGCTTGGTTGGTCGCAATAGCTACTTTATATCCGTTTTGAGTCAGTCTGGCTATGGCCTCGAGGCTACCCTCAATAGCTTCAAACTCTTTTGGGCTTGTGACGTAAGTCATTAGATCAACATTAACAACGCCGTCTCTATCTAATATAACTAATTTTTGGTCCTTCAAAGCTTACTTCAATTATTTAGAGCATTCTTAAAATAATCAGAAATAGATTTTTTTTCTAATCTTTCTTGCTTCATTGTATCTCTATCTCTTATGGTAACAGTTCCATCTTCAAGAGATTGAAAGTCTACAGTTATGCACATTGGCGTTCCAATCTCATCATGTTTTCTGTAGCTTTTTCCAATATTGCCCGAATTTTCCAGTAGAACCCTTCCAAGAGCAAGGCTTTGAAGTTCATTTTTAATATCTTTTGCCCTTTCAACCAGGTCTTTATTATTCCTTTTGAGGGGTATAACAGCTGCTTTTATGGGGGCAAGGTGTGGTTTTAGGCGTAAAACTGTCCTTTCCTTTCCATCTTTAAGTTTTTCAACATTATAAGCCTCATTTAAAATGGCTAAAAACCCTCTTTCAACTCCAGCTGAAGGCTCAATAACATAAGGGACAAACCAATCTCCGGTTTTTGTATCTTGAATTGCAAGTTTTGCGTTAGAGTGAGTATTTACATCTACTTTTGCTGTTAAATTAAGTTCAGATTGTTCTCTAGAATGTGATCCTAAGTCAAAATCTGTCCTATTTGCTATACC
>CESD01036439.1_pt1 | contig 11577 bp, 14 predicted proteins | sample 531191 | NCBI WGS metagenome assembly CESD01 (sample SAMEA2622021, study PRJEB7988) | marine metagenome | biome: marine biome (ENVO:00000447); feature: deep chlorophyll maximum layer (ENVO:xxxxxxxx); material: "saline water (ENVO:00002010), including plankton (ENVO:xxxxxxxx)" | depth 188 m
TCCATATCAGCTCTAAGTGCAATTGTTGGCCCAGGTTGACCTCCTCTGATTAACCCAACTAAACCTGTATAAGCAATGCCACTCTCAACTTCAATTCCAAGACTTTCTAAATGAACCTTTATTTTATTTGAAGTTCTAAATTCTCTATTTCCTAGTTCTGGGTATTGATGTATATCATGCCTCCACTCTATGACTTTTGGCATTAAAGTGTCTAAATCAGTTTCTAGCTTTTCTTTTAAATCATCAGTCGTATTTGCATATAGGGCAATAAGAACTAGTAATATAATGTTTAATCTCATATCTAAACTATAATACGACCTTAAACAGCTGAAAAGACCATGCAACTAAAAGATGAGTACAAGAGAATAAACAAAGAAACTGGAGAGCCCTTTGAGCAGGGCTATAAAGATGAAAATGGCAGAATCTTTTTTTCTTACGTAAATAAGATTGGTAATGATGGATGGTACCTAGAAGAATGGAAAAAAAATATAGATGTATTTAATGCAAAGAAAAATAAGGAGAAAACATGAATGATGCTTTAAAAAATATTACTCAGCGTAACTCTCATAGAAATCTTGTTATGCCTGCACCTTCCAATAAAGAGATGCAATATGTCTATCAAGCAGCTCTAAGGGCTCCGGATCATGCATGGCTCAGACCTACAAGCTTTATTGAGATTCAAGGCAAGGGTCTTGAAAAATTATCAGAGGCCTTTAAAAGTTATGCAAAAGAAAATATAGATAGCCTGTCTGAAGAACAATTAAAAAAATATACCGAAGCACCATTTAGAGCTCCAATGATAATTATTCTTATAAATACTCCCAAAGAACATCGCATGGTTCCTGAAATTGAACAATTAATGTCTACAGCTACTGCAGGACAGAATATCTTATTGGCTCTTAGCTCTATGGGTTATGGTGGAATTTGGAGGACAGGAACCTTTGCATTCAACGATAAAGTTGGCAAGTATCTTGATATAAAAAAAGGACAACAAGTTGTGGGCTATCTTTATGTGGGAACTCCAGAAGGAAAGTTAAAAAAAATACCAGAAATGAAAACTAAAGATTTTGTAACTAAATGGGATTGAAATGAAAAAACTTAGACCTTTTCATCTAGCTATTCCAGTGGGTTGTTTGGATAAAGCAAGAAATTTCTATGGCTCTAAGTTAGGTTTTGAAGAAGGCAGATCTGATAACCACTGGATTGACTATGATTTTTTTGGGCATCAACTTGTTTGTCATATCAGCGAACTAAATAAAAGCAATAATAATGAAGTTGATGGTAAAGATGTTCCTATTCCTCATTTTGGGATAATCTTAGAGTGGAATGAGTTTGATTCATTCAGCTCAAAACTTAAGTCCGAAAATATAAATTTTGTAATTGAGCCTTATCTTAGATTCTCGGGTCTACCAGGAGAACAAAAAACTATGTTTTTTAAAGATCCTTTTGGTAATGCTTTAGAATTCAAATCTTTTAAACAGGATTCTGAAATTTTTAACAAGTAACTCTTCGATGGCGGCCATAACAATTTCTGATTATCACAATAAAGCTATAAATGATTATGAGCTTAATTCAAGTTGGCCTGAAAAAGTCCTTATTGAATCTAAAATTATTGAAGATAAATTCATTGAAGATAATGATAAATTGGAGGAATTTCCCTTTATAACTATAGATGGCGAAGACGCTAAAGATTTCGATGATGCTATATATTGTTCTGCAACTAATAATGGTTTCCATTTAAAAGTTGCAATTGCTGATGTCTCTTATTACGTGAAAGCAGGTTCTTCAATCGATAAAGAGGCTTCTAAAAGAACAACATCGGTTTATTTTCCTCAAAAAGTAATACCGATGCTACCAGAAAATTTATGCAATGAACTATGTTCTCTTAAGCCAAATAAAAGAAGGCGGGCTTTATGTATTGAAATTGATTTTGATAAAGACGGAGTAATAAATAAATACCAATTTAAAAGAGGAATAATAAAATCTTCAGCCAGACTTACTTACTCACAGGTAGAAAAATTTTATTTAGATGAATACCAGGGTTTAGAAGGTCCTTATGTAGATTCATTAGAATCGAGCTTTTACCTTTGCAAAAAGTTAATCGTTCAAAGAAGGATGAGAGGCGCATTAGATTTTGAAATATCTGAACCTGCAATCAATTTAGATAAAGAGAAAAAGATAAAATCTCTGTATAAAAGGAAAAGACTCTTCTCTCATAAATTAATTGAAGAGTTAATGTTGGCAGCTAATATAGTTGCAGCAGATTTTATTGAAAAAAATTTTGATCATGGAATATACAGAGTCCATGAAATGCCTGAATCAGTGAAAATCGATAGGTTGAGTCAAATATTAAAGAGAAGAGGTATTAATTGGAATGGAAATGTCGAAGATGTGCAAAATTTATCTAATTTTCTACAAAAAATATCTAAAAGAAAGGACGCTTCTATTTTGAATACATTAGTATTGCAATCAATGCAAAGAGCTGAATATAAGACAAAGAACAAAGGACATTTTGGTCTTAAGTTTGATCGGTACACTCATTTCACTTCGCCAATCAGAAGATATCCAGATTTATTAGTTCATCGAATGATCATATCCATACTAGATAAAAAGAAAATTAATACTGATTTATTAGAAGAAGTTCTCGAATATTGCTCAAAAAAGGAAAGAGATGCTGAGTTTGCATCAAAACAAGTAATACAGAATCTTTTATGTGAATATGCTAATAATTTTAGAGGGAAGAATTTTTCGGGATTTATAACTGGTGTCAAAGATTTTGGTTTATTCGTTGATATTCCAGATCTATTTACTAGTGGACTTTTGCATGTCAATAATTTGCCAGATGACTACTATAGATATAATGCAAGAAATCAAACTCTGGATGGCAGAAGAAGAGGAAATAAGTTTTCTTTAGGTGATGAGATCAAAGTTTTTATTGAAGATATAAAAGAATTAGAAGGAAAAATTTCACTGTATTATTAAGTTATGAGCATACTAATAAAAAATATTCACTGTATTAAAGCTTTAATTGAGAGGCATCCAGAAAAGGTTATTTCATTAAAAGTAGATTCTAAAAAGGATAATGAAATTATTGCTCTAGCAGAATCAAAAAATATACAAATTGAATTAACTATGGGTGGTATTTCGGCTGTCTGTAAAGAGCCGCCCATTAAAGATATAAAATCTCAAGGCTATGAACTTGGCAATATGGTTCTCATAATGGATGAGATTCAAGACACTAGAAATTTAGGCTCTTGTTTGCGATCTGCTTCATTCTTTGGGGTGAATTCTGTAATTATTCCAAAAAATAATTCTGCTGATTTTTCAAATCCAGCTGTGATAGAGACCTCTACGGGAGGGATATACGATTTAGATCTATATAAAGCTACAAATATTGCGACTCTTCAGGAAAACCTAAAAAAGAGTGGTTATTGGATTAGTGGATTTTCTGAACATGGAGAAATCTCGTTAGAAGAAACAGAATTTACAGATAAAAATGTTTTAATTCTTGGAAATGAAGAAAAGGGAATTAGAAAGCTCGTAGAAAAAAATTGTGATCAAGTTTTGAAAATTAATAGACATGGCCAAACATCATCTTTAAATGTTGCTGTTGCTACAGCAATAGCACTTTTTGAAGTTCAAAAAAAACTTCGATACTAAAATTAATGCTAATAACTTAAAATACAGAATCATGCTTGCACAAAGAACAATCAGAAATAAGACTTCTGCTTCAGGAGTCGGCTTACACACGGGTAAAAAAGCTACATTAACACTTCACCCCGCTGATCCAAATACAGGAATTATTTTTAGAAGGATTGAAGGTAAAAAAATTACTGAGATTCCAGCTCAAGCTAACAATGTTGGAGACACAACATTATCTACAACTTTAGAGAGCAATGGAGCAGAAATTTCAACTATTGAACATTTAATGTCTGCTTTAGCTGGCATTGGTGTTGATAACTGCATTATTGACTGCAATGGTCCAGAGATTCCAATAATGGAAGGTAGCTCAACTAAATTTGTATTTCTTATTCAAGCTGCTGGAATAGTTGAACAAGAAGTTGTTAAAAAATTTATTTATGTCACTAAATCGGTTCAGGTACAAAGAGATGATGCTGTTGCAAAAATTAAGCCATATAAGGGATTTAGAGTTTCTTTTGGTCTTGAGTTTGATCATCCCGTTTATAAAAAATATCCGCAGACTGCAGCAATAGATTTTTCACAAACATCCTTTATAAGACAAGTAAGTAGGGCTAGAACTTTTGGTATATATGATGATCTAGAGATGCTTAAAAAAAATAATAAAGCATTAGGGGCTAATCTAAATAACGCCATTGGTATTGGAGATGAAGATATTCTTAATGATGGTGGATTACGCTTTGCTGATGAATTTGTGAAACATAAAATGCTTGATGCAATTGGGGATCTTTATTTACTTGGACATAACCTCATAGGAGAGTTTTATGGGTTTAAATCCGGGCATGCTCTTAATAATCAACTTCTTAAAAAAATTGAAAGTGAAAATGCATATAAGATTATAGAAATAGATGAAATTAAAGATGCTCCGATAAATTATCTAAGACCTATATCGCAAGAGTCAGCCTGATGTTAGGTATATTCCAAAAAATTTTTAGCTCCGCAAATCAAAGGCTTATAAGTGCTTATGAAAAAGTAGTTAAAAAAATTAATGCTCTAGAAGAAGAAACTAAAAAACTTAGTGAAGAAGAATTTAAGAATATTGCCTTAAATGAAAATGAAGATAGCAATGATTTAATAAAAATCTTTGCTGCAGTTAGAGAGGCTTCACAAAGAACATTAGGTCTAAGACACTTTGATTGCCAATTAGTTGGAGGATTAGTTTTAAATGATGGAAATATTGCTGAAATGAAAACTGGTGAAGGAAAAACTCTAGTTGCTACACTCCCAGCTGTACTCAATGCCCTGAAAGGGCAGAAAGTTTATATTGTCACAGTAAATGATTACCTTGCAGAAAGAGATGCTAATTGGATGCGGCCAATTTATGAATATTTTGGCCTAAAAGTTAGTTCTCTGACATCGGCTCAAAGCTTTAATGACAAAAAAGAATCTTACGATTCAAATATTATTTATTGCACAAGTAGTGAACTCGGCTTTGACTATCTTAGAGATAATATGGTGCTCTTCAAAGATCAAAAAACTCAGAAAGATTTAAACTTTGCTATTGTTGATGAAGTCGATTCTATATTGATCGATGAGGCAAGAACACCTCTAATAATATCAGGCGCTACTGATGATGATGCTGCTGCTTATCCTGTATTTCTTAAGCTTCTGCCCACAATGAAAAGACAATTAAAACAAGGAACAGAAGAAGAGCCACTTACTGAACAAGAAAGAGGAGACTTCATGGTTGATGAAAAACTAAGGAGTGTTGATTTAACTGATGATGGCTTTGAAAAAGTAGAATCTTTTCTGAATAACAGAGGGATGGTCAAAGAAGGTGAGAGTTTATATACGACAGAAAACTTAAAATTTTTAAAATATATCCAAGCCACACTGAAAGCTAATCTCCTTTTTGAAAAAGATATACATTATGTAGTTGAAAACAATAAGGTTGTACTAATTGATGACAATACAGGCCGAAAGCTTCCTGGAAGAAGAGTTTCGGACGGTGTAATGCAAGCACTAGAATGTAAAGAGAGAGTACCGATTCAACAAGAAACACAGACCCTTGCATCTACCACTTATCAAAACTTCTTTAGATTATTTAGCAAAATATCTGGGATGACAGGTACAGCTGATACTGAAGCTGCTGAGTTCAAAGAAATTTACGGTATGAATGTAGTAGTTATACCAACAAATCAGGCAATGGTAAGAGAAGATGTTAATGATGTCGTATACGTAAATGAAGAAGATAAATATCAAGCTCTTATAAATGAGATTAAAGAAATAAATAAAAAATCTGCTCCCATTCTTGTGGGGACAGCATCAATTGAAAGTTCTGAAGAGCTTTCTGGTAGATTGAAGAGAGAAGGTATACGTCACCAAGTATTAAACGCAAAGTATCATGAAAAAGAGGCAGTCATCATTGCTGAAGCTGGCCGGCCTGGTGCTATAACTATAGCAACTAATATGGCAGGTCGTGGTACAGATATTGTACTTGGAGGTAAAAAAGAAGATGACGACTCAGAATGGGATCAAAAACATAAACAAGTGTTAGATGCTGGAGGCTTACATGTTATCGGAACAGAAAGACATGAATCTCGTAGAATTGACAATCAGTTAAGAGGAAGATCAGGCCGTCAAGGTGATCCAGGTTATTCTAAATTCTTTTTATCACTTGATGATACGGTTTTACGACTTTTTATTGATGAAAATAGAAAAAAACTCTTTTCAAGATTAAGTGATGGTATGGATGATTCAAGTATTGAGCATCCAATGCTTAATGGTGCTATTGCTAATGCCCAGAAAAAAATTGAAGGTAGAAATTTTGAGATAAGAAAACAAATTCTTGAATATGATGATGTTTCAAATGATCAAAGGCTTACTGTATATAAGATTAGAGACTACTTTCTTGAAGAAAATGATTCTGAAAAATTGATCTTTGAATACCTTGATAACCTTTTAGAAAAAACTACTGATCGCTTGTTACCAGAAGAGCAAATTGCAAACTGGAAATTTGATGATCTAGATAAGGCATTGACACAATCTTTTGGAGTCTCACCTGATTTTAACTTTCTGAGCAAAGATGGTTTAACTTTTGGTAAAGTTATCGATTTTTTAAATAATTTTTATCAGAAATACTATTTCGAAAAGTTTGAAAAACTTAAGGATAAGAAAAAGGAATTAGAAAGACAAATAGCTATACAAGTGTTAGATGCTTCATGGAAAAGACATCTGCAAAATATTGATTCTTTAAGAAGTAATATCGGATTAAGAGCTTATGCTCAAAGAAATCCAATTAATGAATTTAAAAAAGAGTCCTTTCACCTATTTGATTCTATGATTGAATCTTTCAAAGATGATGTTGTTAAAATCCTTTTCAATATTAAGATTCAAGCTATGAGCAAAGAGGAATATGAGCAACAGCAAAAAAGAAAAGAGAAGAATAATTGATTCCAAGTAAGTGGTCTAAAACTCTTAACTCAAATCCTATATTTTTAATTACAGGCGAGTTTAAAAAAATTTCTACTTTAAAAAATAAACTCAAAAATTCTTTATTTTATAAACATAAGGTAATAGTGCTGAGAATAAAAAATACCGAAGTGGATATTGATGAGGCGCTAAATATTACTTCAAAATTTTGTAAAAAAAATGATATCCCCCTTATTCTGAATGTTCCAAATAAATTTAATTTCCAAGCAGACGGCTACCACCTGCAGACTAACGAATTAAATGGGACATATTCTTTTGCACACAATAAAATACTTGGTGCTTCTTGTCACAACAAAGAAGAAATATTATTAGCCAAAGAATTAGGTTGTGATTACGTCTTTCTGTCTCCAATCATCAAAAAATATTATTCTGAGCCTCTTGGTTGGGATAATTTTTTTGAAATAAAAAATATTTTTTCTGAAATAAAAGTTATACCTCTTGGAGGGATAAGTGAGAAAAATTCAATGCAAGATTCTTTCGCTGGTATCAGTCATTGGTGGGATCTTCAAAACCCTTAATAGAAACTTCTTCATTGGCCCAACGTAAGAAATCTACACTCTTACATCCTTTTGAGCAAAAAGGTTTATATTTTGAATTAATTTCAATAATCTTTTTGCAATTAGGACAAATAAGATTAATTTTTTTCTTCATTTGCTAGCTTTTCGTAAATTTGAAAATAAAACTCTAATTTTTTCTCAAAATTTTCTAAAGAATCATCATTTATCAATAAATCATTACTATATGAGATTCTCTCATTTCTATTCATTTGATTTTTAATAATACTTTCGGCTATTTTCTTAGTGCTTTTATCTCTGTTAGCAATTCGTTCAATTTGTAAATTCTCTGGTGCATCTATAACTAGAACTCGATTAAATTTATTTCTTGGCCCCCAAAGAGGTGCACTATAAATAGCCCACTTAGAATTAATATTGCCAAATGCTTCTAGTATCTTTTCACGTATGAGTGGATGCATCAATTCTTCTAGCAACTTCTTATCTGCTTGCTTTTTAAAAGCTATTTCTCTAAGTTTTGTTCTATCTAGACTTTCATCAGCCATTAAAACTTTAGAACCATATTTTTCTACTATTGCTTCATAGCCAGCTTGGCCCTTTTTTTGTAGATTTCTAGAAATTTCATCGGCATCAATAATATCAATACCTTTTTTAGCAAAAAAATCTGTTGCTGTACTTTTTCCAGTAGCTATGCCTCCAGTTATTCCAACAGTGAACATAGTTATATATTACTGGATTATTGCTTGGTTTATCTGGTATAGGAAAGTATTTCTATCAAAATATATCCCGATGCCCATAGCATTAGGTAACGTTATTGGTACGTTCACTTCGCTATTTAGATCTCCTATTCCTGACAATACTCTTTCTCCAGTTGTGATCCAAGGGTAATACAAGCTATTGCGCACAATTACCATGTTCTCTTCAAAATCAATAATAATATACTGGCCATCGAATCCTATAGCTGAATAAATTGGATAAGTTGGGAATACTGTTCCATCTTGTTGAGTTATATCTGTTGAAAATGTCCAAAATTGCATCCCATATGCATATGTAACGTTTCTTTCTGTAGGTATAAGATCAGGGTATATGGATATAATTTTATCTATATAATCACTAGAAACAATTTGTTCGTCTCCCCACATTCCAAAATTTAAAATAAGTTGTCCAAACTTTGCAAAATCTCTTGGTGTTGCATCTAAACAACAATAGGCAGTATTATCTCCGGTCTTATCACTCCACCAATAGTTGTCAAAACCTATTTTGCTAAATAAATTTATTTCAGCAAATGTTTCTACATCATTACCAGTTGCTCTTTCTAATATCTCTCCAATGACTTGAGTGTCACAATTTATATATAAAAAATATTCATCTTCCCAAGTAAATGCACTTGTAAACCATGGCTGTATTACTCCAGTTTCAGCAATCTCCCTATCTATGCATACTTCACTTAAATTTGAAACAAGAAGTAAATCTCCGCCTGAAGACGGGAACGAAGGACAGATTATTGGAATTGGATTACTGTAATCTTCATTATCGCGACATATTGGCACTAAACCACTTCGCATATTCAAAAGATCTTTAATTTTGATCTGAGATCTATCATCATTCTCCCATTCATAGATATAATTTGAAGCAGGCTCTTCAATAGAGTCTATTAGACCTTTATCAATTGCGATTCCAACTAATATGCTTATGAAAGACTTGGCTACTGACCATGAACTTGCAAGACTAAATGAATCTCTGAAATCATACTGTTCTATGATTTCATCAGGTACACCATCATCAATGAGAGTTTGTTTTTCTCCATCAGCAATACCCCTATATTCTTCATAAACTATTCTTTCATTTCTAATAACTAATGCTGCTTGAGTAAAAGAACCATCTGAAAAACCATTAATAAATGCTGTCTCTAAAAGATCAGGATTCATTCCTTCTTCCGCTGGACTAGAAGTTTCCCATTGCATGCTCGTATAAAGAGTATTTGTTTGAGGTGTTGGTGGTGGTGCTATGTCTTCTTCATTTTGTTCATAAGAATCAGCACAAGATAATAATAAAAAGAGTATAAAAATCGGTTTTAGTGAATTAGAAAAATAATTTTTCTTCATTTTTAATCATTCGTTCAATGATCCTATAAGTATAAGCGTTTTCATTGAAACGTGTTTTCTATAGACCTAAATGACTGGAATATCTACAATGAAAATATTAATATTATTGAGGGGAGAATTTTAATGAAATTATTAGAAAATATTTTTGCAATAGCTCTAGTTGCATTTCTTGCATACGTGGGCATTGATTTTAACGCTAAAAAAGACGTTCCTGTTAAACCAAAGACTCCAACATTTTCACAATTTATGACTTGCGATATAGGTGAAAATTGGTCAAATCGATATGCAATGGTTGATGAATGGAATGATATAGAAGTAAGTGGTATGTCTGGTGCATTAGGCCATAGAGTTTATGCAGGAGATGACGGAGCTAATGACGGCACTGTGTCTTGGCAGTTGCTTTGGGATTCAAAACAAAAAGCTGATGCTTTTTGGAATAACGGACCAACCGATGAATTTAAAGCCTGGGCTGACAGACATAGATCTGTAATGGTTTGTGACGGTGAGGGTAGAAGAAATTATGATGTTGATTTCCCAAGACCTGAAAATAAGCAAGGTGAATGGGATGGAGATGGTGCATTTGTCTCTGTTGTTTATCAATGCAATTTCACTACTAGCACAGAAGATGGTCCAGTTCCAATGGAAGATAAAGAAGAAGGTAAAAGACTAATGCGAGCTTTATATGGTGAGTTTATGGATTACGTAGACAAAGAGGATAAAGATGCAAGCTGGCATATTTGGTCTACGACTGGTAAAAGAGGTCCATATAGTTTTGGGGTTTATACTCATAATGGTGAAAACCCAGAACCTTTTATGGATTATGATTTTTACTGGATGAATTACTATGAAAGTGATGCTGAAGCTAATGCAAGATTAGGTAGATGGTTAGAAACTGGTGCAGATCTACAAGCTAAATTTGATGAATTTTCTACATGTGAAGAAAGTCTCATCTATACAAATAGTGCAGTACTTTTTCCTGATCTAAGCGACGAATAGTAGTTTTTATTTTAAATAAAAAAGGCAGATTTTAATCTGCCTTTTTTTTGTGCTGTTTTTAATTATTCTGGTCTTTTTATGACTCCGAATGTAGCTAGTAACATTACAATTGCAGCTAACATAGTTAGCCAGACACCGATAGCAAGTCCTTGTAGAGAACCAGTATTAATAAGTCCTATTAAAAAACCTACTACTGGGAATACTCCAGCTGCTATAGCTGCATAATGAGCTACTTTCTCATCTGACTTAAGATAGTCAGTAGCCAAAACACCAATAGCAAGCAAAGGCACTAGATACACTAAATATACAGAGTAATAAGTATCTCCTTGACCACTTTCACTAAAAGCTGCACTCAAATTAGTTAGCATTTCAGCTGCATTAGGAAGCTGGTACCCAGCAAATGAGAACATTCCACCTCCACTTACCCAAGGCAAAAAGAAAGCTACAACCATTACAATTGCACAAATATTTTCGATTCTTTTAAAATCAATCATTTTTTTTCCTTAAAAATCCATTTCAACGCCACATACAGCAGCAGAACCTAGCATCATGCCTACTACTTCCCATGGGTCACCAGAATATTCTGTGCCTTCTAGTTCACTTGAAACAAAACTTTCCCATTCATCTGCAGACATCACGTCTTTCATGTTTTTAAGCATACATCTTGCTTGTTTTTCATTAACTTCGCCTTCTGCAACCAAAGAATCTACCATTGCATCCATATCAGAGTCTCCTCCACAACCAATTAAAAATATAGCTGCCAAAGTCATAAAAGATATTTTTAAAATCTTACTCATATTATTCCTCCTAAAAATTTTAAAACTTATTGAAGT
>CESD01273999.1_pt1 | contig 11567 bp, 21 predicted proteins | sample 531191 | NCBI WGS metagenome assembly CESD01 (sample SAMEA2622021, study PRJEB7988) | marine metagenome | biome: marine biome (ENVO:00000447); feature: deep chlorophyll maximum layer (ENVO:xxxxxxxx); material: "saline water (ENVO:00002010), including plankton (ENVO:xxxxxxxx)" | depth 188 m
CCACCAACATATCTGTACAAAGGAAGCCCTAATTGATTTGCAGCTGCCTTTGCAGTGGCAAGAGAGAGCCCGAGAATGGCATTAGCTCCAAATTTAGATTTATTTGGTGTGCCGTCCAAATCAATCATAATCTGATCAATTTTTTTTTGATTAAAAACTGATTCACCAATTATATGTTTAGCCAAATTTTCATTAACATTCTTTACAGCATTAAAAACTGATTTGCCTAGGTAGTCATCCCCACCATCTCTTAACTCAACAGCTTCATGCTCTCCTGTAGATGCTCCTGATGGTACTGCAGCACGACCCATTATTCCATTATTAGTAATAACATCTACCTCAACAGTAGGATTTCCTCTTGAATCAAAAATTTGACGTGCATGGACTTCAATTATTCCGCTCATTTATTTTAAAATTAAATTGATTGTACTTTTTTTAGAGAATGATTTTTTATGTTTTTATAAAACTCATCAAACAAATAGGTTGCGTCGTTTGGTCCAGGCCCAGCCTCAGGATGGTACTGAACAGAAAAACAATTCTTATTTTTCATTCTGAGTCCAGCCACAGTTTGATCGTTCAAATGGATGTGGCTGATATCAAACTCTTTATTTGACTCCGCGATAGCTTTATCAACTGCAAATCCATGATTTTGAGAGGTTATCTCACCTTTTCCGGTTTTTAAGTTGATTACAGGATGATTAATTCCTCGATGCCCATTAAACATTTTGTATGTAGGTATACCATTTGCCAAAGCAATTATTTGGTGACCTAGACAGATTCCAAAAAGAGGTAAATTGTGTTTTATAATTTCTTTTGCAACTTTTTGTGCGTGGTGTAAGGGATTAGGATCTCCTGGTCCGTTTGAAATGAAAAATCCATCAGGCTCCCAATTTTGCATTTCCTCAAAACTTGTGTCAAATGGAAAAACTTTAATATAAATATTTCTGTCAGACAGATACCCTAAAATATTTGCTTTAACGCCAAGATCGAGTGCCGCTACTTTAAATTCCGCACCTGGATTACCAAAGAAATATGGTTCTTTTGTAGAAACTTTTGAAGCAAGCTCTAGACCCTCCATACTAGGCATATCGAAAAGCTCTTTGATTAAAGCATCTTCTTGATCAATTTCAGTTGAAATAACTGCATTCATAGCGCCGTTTTCTCTTATGTAATTCACTAAAGCACGAGTATCTACGTCAGATATGCCAAAAAGCCCATTTCTAATTAAGTATTTCTCTAGAGACATATCAGCCAAGGGTCGAGAAAATTCATAACTGAAGTTTTTACAGATTAACCCAGCAATTTTAATACTATCAGACTGGTCATCTTTCTTATGTACACCATAATTACCTATATGAGCATTTGTGGTCACCATTAACTGTCCATAATATGAAGGATCCGTAAAAATTTCTTGATAGCCAGTCATACCAGTGTTGAAACATATTTCACCAAAACTTGTTCCGTTTGGGCCAATAGATTTTCCGAAAAACTTTGTTCCATCAGCTAGAATTAGAATTGCTTTTTTTCGAGTTGTGTATGTCATAATTGAACACAAAATAACATAAAAAAAAGGATAAACTGAAAAGCTTATCCTTTATTATAATTTTAAATTATCAACAACTGAATGCTTTAGTTTTCAGCTTCTTTCTCAGAATCAGAAGAAACATCATTATTTGATTCTTCAGTCATTGGTTGAGAAGTTTCAGAAGCTTCAGATGCAATTTCCTCGGATACCTCTGTGGTTTCATCTAAAGTTTCAGCTTTAGGGTCAACATTTTTTGAAGAAATACCTTTTCTTCTCGAACGACTCCTTCTGGTACTTTTCTTTTCTTCAGATTTTTCAGCATTATAAACTTCATTGAAATCGACCAGCTCAATCATTGCCATAGCCGCATTATCTCCCAAACGATTTCCCATTTTAATTACTCGAGTATAACCACCAGGACGATCCCCAATTTTAATAGCCACATCTCTAAAAAGTGAAGCTACAGCATATTTGTTTCTGAGTAAACTAAAAACAATACGGCGATTATGTGTGGTATCAGTTTTGGATTTAGTAATCAAAGGCTCTACAAACTGTTTAAGTGCTTTTGCTTTAGAGACAGTCGTATTGATTCGCTTATGCTCTATTAAAGAGGAGGCCATATTAGCCAACATTGATTTTCTGTGGGCTACTTTTCGACTTAGGTGATTAACCTTTTTTCCATGTTTCATCTTTTCAATTTCTATGAAAATTAATCCTTATCTAGTTTGTATTTTGTTAAATCCATTCCGAAAGATAAACCTTTTAACACAACTAGTTCCTCAAGCTCGGTGAGTGATTTTTTTCCAAAGTTTCTAAATTTCATCAAATCATTTTTATTGTATGAGACTAAATCTCCTAAGGTATCTACCTCAGCAGCTTTAAGACAATTCAATGCCCTCACAGATAAATCCATATCGATTAATTTAGTCTTAAGTAGCTGACGCATGTGGAGTGATTCTTCGTCATAAGTTTCAGCCTTAGCTATTTCATCTGCCTCAAGTGTAATTCTCTCATCAGAAAATAACAAGAAATGATGAATCAAAGTTTTAGCTGCCTCAGTAAGTGCATTTTTGGGATGTATAGAACCATCAGTGCTAATTTCAAAAATAAGCTTCTCATAATCTGTTTTTTGTTCAACACGATAATTTTCGATACTATATTTTACATTTTTTACAGGTGTAAAAATTGAATCAATAGCTATAACGCCAAATGGAGAATTAGTTTTCTTATTTTCCTCAGCAGGAACATAACCCCTACCTTTTTCTATTGTAACCTCTAAATTTAATTGAACTCCTTTTTCGAGGTTACAGATAACTAAATCTGGGTTCAAAACCTGAAAGCCAGAAATGAATTTTTGGAAATCAGCAGCTTTAAGCTGATCCTGGCCCCCAACTAGAAGAGTTACTTTTTCCTCCTCTACGTCATCTATTTGACGTTTAAATCTTATTTGTTTTAAATTAAGAATAATCTCAGTTACATCCTCTACAATTCCAGGAATAGTAGAAAACTCATGTTCAATGTTATCGATTTTGACAGAAGTAATTGCAAATCCTTCAAGAGAAGAGAGTAATACTCTTCTCAGAGCATTTCCAACTGTTAGTCCATATCCGGGCTCTAAAGGGCGAAATTCAAATTTGCCCTCAAACTCAGAGGAATCAATCATAATTACTTTATCAGGTTTTTGGAAATTTAGTATTGCCATAGTTTTATGCTTGCTTATTTATTATTTAGAATATAATTCTACTATTAATTGTTCTTTAATATTCTCGGGAATTTGAATACGTTTAGGTATACTAACAAAATTACCCTCATAGGTTGAGCTATTCCAAGTCATCCATTCATAAATAGAGTTGTTAGATTCTAATGATGTAGAAATGGATTGCAAAGATTTAGATTTTTCTCTAACACCTACTATGTCTCCAGGATTTAAAGTAAAGGAGGGAATATTTACAATTTTACCATTTACAGTAATGTGCCTGTGAGAAACTAATTGACGAGCTGAACTTCTAGAAGGAGCAATTCCTAAACGAAATACAACATTGTCTAATCGTGACTCGCAAAGCTGAAGTAATACCTCACCTGTAACGCCTTTACTACTAGTAGCTTTTTCAAATATATTTCTAAACTGACGTTCTAAAATACCATAGGTGTATTTAGCTTTTTGCTTTTCTAATAATTGAACTGCATATTCAGACTTCTTTGCTCTTCTTCGATTATTTCCATGATGACCAGGAGGGTAATTCCTTTTTTCAAATGCCTTATCAGGACCGAAAATAGGTTCACCAAACTTTCTTGAAATTTTTGATTTTGGACCAATGTATCTTGCCATATATTTTTTTTATGTTTTAATTAGGGGCTAATCTTTGATTAAATATTAACATTAAACTCTTCTTCTTTTTGGCGGTCGACAGCCATTGTGGGGTAATGGAGTAACATCAACTATTTCAGTAACCTCTAGGCCGTTGTTATGTAAAGTTCTGATAGCTGACTCTCTTCCATTTCCTGGACCTTTCACATATACTATGACCTTTCTTAAGCCTAATTCAATAGCAACTTTTGAAACATCTTCAGCAGCTGTTTGAGCAGCATAAGGTGTATTTTTCTTTGATCCTCTAAAACCCATTTTTCCCGCCGAAGACCATGCGATGACTTCACCCTTATTATTTGTCAAAGAAATAATTATATTATTAAAAGAGGCTGTAATGTGTGCTTCACCACTTGGTTCTACAATAACTTTTCTTTTTTTACTCATAACTTTAGCCATAATTATAATTTATTTAGTTATCTTCTTTTTATTAGCAACAGTTTTTCTTTTTCCTTTTCGAGTCCTTGAGTTGTTCTTTGTTCTTTGTCCTCTAAGAGGTAAGCCAGATCTATGTCGAATACCTCGATAACATCCTATATCCATTAATCGCTTAATATTCAATTGCAACTCTGAGCGTAATTCTCCTTCAATTTTATAATTACCAACAGCCTCACGAATTCTTCCTGTCTCATCATCAGTCCAGTCAGATACTTTGGTCGAATCATTTACTCTGGCTTGAGCCAAAATTTGATGCGCCCGGCTCTTACCTATTCCATAAATGTATGTTAGTGCAATTACCCCTCTCTTTTGTTTGGGAATATCTACCCCTGAAATTCTAGCCATAGTTTAACCTTGTCTTTGTTTAAATCTTGGATTCTTTTTGTTAATGACGTACAACCTTCCTTTTCTACGAACAATTTTGCAATCCACACTTCTTTTTTTTATTGAAGCTCTTACTTTCATCTTTTATTTTTTAAAATCTATATGTTATCCTTGCCTTTGATAAATCATAAGGACTCATTTCTAGTTTTACTTTATCTCCCGGCAACAACTTTATATAATGTAACCGCATCTTACCTGAAATATGTGCAGTTACAACATGACCATTTTCCAACTCAACTCTAAACATAGCATTTGACAATGCTTCAATTATCGTACCCTCTTGTTCTATTGCTGCTTGCTTTGCCATATTTTAAATTGTTCCTGCTCTTCTATTTCTTGCTGTCTTTGACATAAGTCCATCATAATGTCGATTTAACAAGTATGAATTAACTTGCTGAATGGTATCAATAGCTACTCCAACCATAATTAATAGTGATGTACCACCATAAAATAATGCCCAACCTTGTTGCATTCCAATTAATTTTACAACTAAAGCAGGAAATACAGCAATTGCAGCTAAATATACAGAGCCAGGGAATGTAATATGAGACATCACTGTATCTAAGAATTCAGAGGTTTCATTTCCAGGCCTTATTCCAGGAACAAAACCTCCACTCCTTTTTAAATCTTCTGACATTTTGTTAGTTGGAACAGTAATAGCCGTATAGAAAAAAGTAAAAACTATAATTAATACTGCAAATAGTATATTATACCATAATCCAAAAATATCAGAAAAATTTGTTTGTAACCATTGCCCAACAGAAGAGTCTCCAAATGCACCGCCAACATAAGCAGGAGCAAACATCAAAGCTTGAGCAAATATAATAGGCATCACACCAGAGGCATTTAGTTTTAAAGGAATATATTGTCTAGAACCAAAAAGATTCTTTTCATTTGATCCTCCAGATGTTCGTCTAGCATATTGAATTGGAATCTGTCTTACAGCCATTACTAATAATACACTCAATAAAATAATTACCACCCACAAAACAAGTTCAATAGAAATCATCATAAGACCACCATTATTCTCCGAAACACGAGAAACAAACTCTTGGGTAAAAGAGAGTGGGAGGTTTGCAATTATTCCAACCATAATTAACAGAGAGATACCATTACCTATTCCCTTATCAGTTATTTTTTCTCCAAGCCACATGGCAAAAATTGTTCCAGTTACTAATATGATAACTGAAGAAAACATAAAAAGGGGCCCTCGGCCAATAACAAAAGCGCTATCTGGAACACCGAGTGCAGAAAGACCATATAGATATGCAGGAGCTTGAACAATACAAATTAAAATGGTAAGCCATCTTGTAATTTGAGTTCTTTTTTTATTTCCACTTTCTCCTTCTTTTTGAAGTTTTTGAAGGTAAGGAACGGCTATTCCCATCAATTGAACGACTATTGATGCAGATATGTAAGGCATGATTCCAAGAGCAAAAACAGAGGCGTTAGCAAAAGCCCCTCCAGTAAAGGCATTAAGTATTCCTAGAAGTCCCCCACCGTCTGTTCTATTAGACAGTTCAGCTAGCTGGACAGAGTCAATTCCTGGCAAGACCACTTGAGCACCTAATCGGTAAACCAATAAGAGTGTAAGTGTGGTAATAATACGTCCACGTAACTCCTTAATGTTGTATATGTTCAGTATAGTCTCAATAAACTTTTTCATCAGTTTAATTTATATCGTTATAGTCTCGCCTCCAGCTCCTTCGATTGCTGCTTTAGCTGTTGACGAAAACTTGTGAGCAAAGACCTTTAAAGGAGCTTCTAAAGTTCCTCTACCTAAAACTTTAATCAATTTATTAGATTTAGCTAAACGTAGTTCAACTAATTTGTCTAATGTAACCTCTTTTTTCACTTTCTTTTCATCAACTAAGTTTTGAAGTGTGTCTAAATTAATTACATTGTACACAATTCTATTTGTATTTGTAAAACCAAACTTTGGGACCCTTCGTTGTAAAGGCATCTGTCCCCCTTCAAATCCTATTTTTTTTGAGTATCCAGAACGAGACTTGGCTCCTTTATGGCCTCTAGTGGATGTACCACCTTTTCCACTTCCCTCTCCTCTTCCAAGTCTTTTAGAGGAATTGTTATTTGATCCCTGAGCAGGTTTTAAATTGTTTAAACTCATATTTATAATTCTTTTGTTTTAACCAGGTGTTTAACTTTATCTATCATACCAAGAATATTGGGTGTATTATCGTGAATCACCTCTTTTCCAATACCTCTTAGACCTAAAGCATAAAGAGTTCTTTTTTGAGACTTTTCTCTTTTTATGCTACTCCTGACTTGTATAACTTTAATCTTAGGCATACTTTTTATTTATCCATTAAAAACTTTTTCAAGACTTATACCTCTTTGTTTAGCAATAATAATAGGACTTCTGAGTTGTAACAGTGCATCAAAAGTAGCTTTTACTACATTGTGAGGATTTGAAGATCCCTGAGATTTTGATAATACATTTTGAACACCAACCGCTTCTAAAACAGCACGGACTGCACCACCAGCTATAACACCAGTACCCTCTGAAGCAGGCTTTAAGAATACTTTGGCTCCTCCAAACTTTCCTTTCTGATCGTGAGGTAAAGTACCACTAATTATAGGTATGCGAACCAAGTTTTTCTTAGCATCTTCAACAGCTTTTGCAATCGCTTCAGAAACCTCTTTTGATTTGCCTAGACCTTGACCGACTACACCATCTTCATTACCTACCACTACAATTGCAGAAAACCCAAAAGCTCGTCCACCTTTGGTTACTTTGGTTACCCTCTGAACTCCAACTAAACGGTCTTTGAGTTCTAATCCTGCTGGTTTTACCAATTCAATATTTTTATAATCTTTATACATATTAAACACATTAAAAATTTAATCCGGCCTCACGAGCACCGTCAGCGAGAGATTTTACCCTACCATGATAAAGATATCCACTACGATCAAAACTTATATTCTTAACACCTGCCTTAGAAGCTCTATCTCCAATTAGTTTTCCAACTAATTCAGCTTCTATAGTTTTATTATCCGATTTAGCATCTACAATCTCTTTATCTCTTGAAGAAGCAGAAGCTATTGTTATGCCATTAATGTCATCAATGACTTGGGCATAAATTTCTCTATTACTTCGATAAACAGACAAACGAGGTTGCTCTGAGGTACCATTTATTGTTTTTCTAATTTTTAAATGAATCTTATTTCTTCTAGATAATTTAGTTATTGCCATAGTTATATTATTAAGCTGACTTGCCTGCCTTTCTTCTTATTTCTTCTCCAACAAACCTTACACCTTTCCCTTTATAAGGTTCGGGTTTTCGAAAAGACCTAATCTTAGCGGCTACATATCCCAGTAACTGCTTGTCGTGCGAAGTTAGTTTCACAATTGGATTTTTTCCTTTTTCAGAAATAGTTTCAACCTTAACTTCTGGGGCTATATCAAAAAGAATATTGTGAGAAAAACCAAGGGCTAAATCAAGTCTTTGTCCTTGATTACTTGCACGGTAACCAACTCCAACCAATTCTAATTCTTTCGTAAACCCATTTGAAACACCTAAAATCATATTATTTACTAATGAGCGATACAAACCATGCTTAGCTTTATCATTTTTCGAATCCGAAGAGCGCTTTACTCTTAAGAAATTATCTTCAATTTCAAATTCAACCACGTCATATGATTGGGTTAATTCTCCTAATTTTCCCTTAACAGTAATTTTTTCAGACTGTATATCTACACTAACACCTTCTGGAATATTAATTGGATTGTTACCTATTCTTGACATTTGATTTTATTTTTTCAATATTAATAAACATAGCAAAGTAATTCGCCGCCTACATCTTTTGATTTAGCTTGCTTTCCAGTCATTAAACCCATAGAAGTTGAAACGATTGAAATGCCCAATCCATTTAAAATTCTTGGAAAATTTCCTGCAGATGCGTACTTCCTTAAGCCCGGAGTGCTAATTCTTTGTAATTTCTTTATTATAGGTTCTTTAGTAATATTATCGTACTTCAATGCTATCTTTATATTGCCCTGATTATTTTTGGTTTCTTCAAATTTATAACTTAAAATATACCCTTGATCATAAAGTATTTTAGTCATATCTTTTTTCAAATTAGATGCAGGTATATTAACAACTTTGTGACCAGCATTGTTTGCATTTCTAATTCGAGTTAAATAATCTGCAATAGGATCTGTATACATAATAATTTTTATTTTTTACCAACTAGCTTTTGTTATACCTGGAATTAAACCTTTGTTTGCCATCTCACGAAAAGTTACCCTAGAAATTCCAAACTGACGAATATATCCTTTTGGTCGGCCTGTCAACTTACAGCGATTATGCATCCGAACGGGTGAGGCATTACGCGGTAATTTCTGCAAAGCTTGATAATCTCCCGCTTCCTTTAATGCCTTTCTTTTGGAAGCGTATTTAGCAACTATTTTGGCTCTTTTTACTTCTCGAGCTTTCATTGATTCTTTGGCCATAATTAATTCTTTTTAAATGGTAATCCCAATTCGCTTAATAATGATTTTGCTTCTTTATCTGTCTTTGCAGAAGTAACAAACGTAATATCCATTCCTGAAATCTTATTGACTTTATCAATGTTAATTTCAGGGAAAATGATTTGTTCTGTGACTCCAAGATTGTAGTTTCCTCGTCCATCAAAACCACTAACTTTTACACCTTGAAAATCTCTTACTCTTGGTAAGGCAGTTGTAACAAGTCTATCTAAAAATTCGAACATACGTTCGCCTCTTAATGTAACTTTAACACCAATTGGCATTCCTTTCCTTAACTTGAATGCCGCAACATCCTTTTTAGAAATAGTAGAAATTGCTTTTTGACCAGATATATTTGTCAATTCATCAATTGCATAATCAATAAGTTTTTTGTCTGCAACTGCAGCTCCTACACCTTTATTTATTACAATCTTTTCTAGTTTAGGAACCTGCATGAGATTTTTGTAACCAAATTCCTCTCGGAGGGCAACAATAATACTCTCATTATATTCTTTCTTCAGTCTTGCTTGATAACTCATTATACTATTTCATTATTTTTTTTTGAAAACCGAACCTTAATACCCTCTTCGAACCTAAAACCTATCTTAGTTTTATGTCCATCTGCAGTTGTAAGAGATACATTAGAAATATGAATCGGGGCCTCTTTTTCTATAATACCTCCTTTTGGATTCTGAGTGCTTGGTTTAGCATGTTTTTTAATCAAATTAACCCCTTCTACCAAAACCTTATTTTTGTCACGAAGAACTTTGAATACCTTACCTTCAGAACCCTTATGCTCTCCAGCTATTATAATTACCTTGTCGTCTTTTTTAATCTTAATCTTACTCATAATTATATTATAATACCTCAGGTGCTAATGATATGATTTTCATAAACTGCTTATCACGCAGCTCTCGAGCTACTGGTCCAAAGACCCTAGTCCCTCTCATTTCACCTGTTGGATTTAACAATACACATGCATTGTCGTCGAACCTTATGTAGGAACCATCTGATCTTCTAACTTCTTTGGTTGTTCTTACAACAACAGCCTGTGAAACCTGTCCCTTTTTTACAGTTCCAGAAGGGGAGGCTTCTTTAACAGATACAACAATCTTATCTCCTAAAGAGGCATACCGCCTCTTAGTGCCCCCTAATACTCTGATAGTTAAAACCTCTTTAGCCCCAGTATTATCTGCAACGGTTAATCTTGATTCTTGTTGTAACATGATTACTTTACTCTTTCTATTATTTCAACTAAACGCCAGCATTTGTTTTTACTAATCGGACGAGTTTCCATTATTTTTACTTTGTCTCCAATATTACAATCATTTTTTTCATCGTGTGCAACATATTTTTTTGTTTTTAAAACAAACTTTCCATACATAGGATGTTTTACTCTTTTAACCTCGGAAACAACTACAGACTTTTTCATTTTATTACTTGTCACTATTCCAATCCGTTCTTTTCTTAAGTTTCTTTTTTTCATTTGCTTATGCAATAATTTCTTTTTGCTTCGCAGTAATTGCAGTTAATAGCCTTGAAATAGTTCTTCTAACTGTCTTAATCTGCATTGGATTTTCAAGAGGGCTAACTGCATGATTCATTTTTAAATCTAATAGCTGTTTTTGACTATCGGCAAGATTATCGGCTAGTTCTTCAAGGGATAATTTTTCTATTTCTGTTGCTTTCATATAATCTATTAATTAAGCTTAAAATCTCTAGCAATTATAAACTTAGTTTTTACAGGTAATTTCTGAGCAGCTAATCTAAGGGCTTCTTTTGCTATATCAAAAGATACACCAGAAACCTCAAACATAATTCTTCCAGGTTTAACTACTGCTACAAAATATTCTGGAGCTCCTTTACCTTTTCCCATTCTTACCTCAAGAGGTTTTTTGGTAATGGGTTTATCTGGAAAAATTTTAATCCATAACTGACCTTCTCTTTTCATGTATCGGGTAGCAGCAATTCTAGCTGCCTCTATTTGTCTTGAGGTAATAAATTTTGAATCTAAAGATTTAATACCAAACATTCCATTGGACAACTGATTTCCTCTTTGAGAAATCCCCTTCATACGACCCTTCTGTGCTTTTCTGTATTTGGTTCTTTTAGGTTGTAACATTTCAATTAACGGTTATTACTATTTCTTCTTCTCTGGTGGCGACCTTGACCTCCTCCTGACTTATTTATTCCGCTACCAGATTTTTTGGACATTCCTATAAGAGGAGATAACTCTCTTTTTCCAAAGACTTCCCCTTTCATTATCCAAACTTTAATACCCAAACGACCATATGTTGTATGAGCTTCAACCAAAGCATAATCAATATCAGCTCTGAAGGTTGATAACGGGATCCGTCCTTCTTTGT
>CESD01014622.1_pt1 | contig 11562 bp, 12 predicted proteins | sample 531191 | NCBI WGS metagenome assembly CESD01 (sample SAMEA2622021, study PRJEB7988) | marine metagenome | biome: marine biome (ENVO:00000447); feature: deep chlorophyll maximum layer (ENVO:xxxxxxxx); material: "saline water (ENVO:00002010), including plankton (ENVO:xxxxxxxx)" | depth 188 m
CAGTTGCAAGAGGTAAACCCAATGCTTGGTCGTCGCGGGTGCCGCCTTGGGATTTCATATCCAGAGGTTACAGAGATGCAAGCAGAAGCAATTCTGGGGGCTGCCCTGGAGCTTAAAAAAGAAAAAAAGAACCCAAGGGTAGAGATTATGGTACCGCTCGTTGGAAACCTAGAAGAGTTTTTACACCAAAAAAATATCATTACCAATACATATAAAAAGCTTTCCAAAAAACACAAACAAAAGCTTTCATATAAGATTGGAACTATGATCGAAATTCCTAAGGCCTGTTTTAGCGCAGGTGAAATTGCTAAACACGCTGACTTTTTCAGTTTTGGAACAAACGACCTAACTCAAACAACTTTTGGGTTTAGTCGAGATGATGTTGGAAGCTTTTTCCCGGGATACCTTGAAAAAGACATTTTAGCTTTTGATCCGTTTGAAAGCATTGACGAAAAAAGCGTTGGGGCCCTAATGGACGCCGCTGTAAAGGGAGGAAGAAAAAACAATCCAACTCTTTCTTTGGGCGTTTGCGGAGAGCATGGAGGAGACCCAAAAAGTATTAATTTTTGCAATAAGATTGGCTTACATTATGTAAGCTGCTCCCCTTTCAGGGTTCCTGTTGCAAGGCTGGCAGCTGCACAGGCAGTTTTATGAACAAGAAGTTTGACATTATAGTCTATGGGGCGACCGGATTTACGGGATCTTTATGTGTAAAATATTTAAAAGAAAACTATTCTGGCCTGACCTGGGGAATTGCGGGGAGAAACCAAGAAAAACTTGAAAACCTGTCAAGAAACCTTGGTCTTGATTGTAAAATTTTTATCGCCGACGGCGACGACCTTTCAGCTTTAAACGAAATTACAAAACAAGCGCGCGTTGTTTTGACGACCGCCGGACCTTTCCACCGGTATGGGTCAAAGCTTGTCGCCTCTTGTGTAGAAAACGCAACTCACTATGTTGACATTACAGGCGAAAATTTTTGGGTAAAACAAATGATTGAAAAACACCACGAAAAAGCAAAGAAAAAGGGTGTTAGAATCATTCCTTCTTGCGGATATGACTCCGTTCCATCAGACCTTGGTTCTTTTTTTGCGGCCAAGTCTTTCGGTAAAAAAATTAGATCTATTTACTCTTTTCACACCTGGAAAGGGGAGGCTAGCGGAGGCACAATTGAAACCATGTTTTCAGCAAGAAGTTCTGGCGCAGACAGGGCTTCCTTTGGAAAGTTTGCTCTAAACCCAAGCGGGGCTGTTTCAAAAAAACAAAAAGAACTAACAAGCGATAAGGTTTCTGTTCATTACAGCAAGGCAATTGGTGCTTGGGCCGGCCCCTTTGTGATGGCGATGGCAAACACTCGCGTTGTTAGGCGGGGAGCAGCTCTCTTAGAAGAGATTGGAGAAGGTTACGGTAAAGATTTTGTATATAAAGAGCATGCGTACTATTCATCAAAAGCGGTTGCCAGAAAAACCACCTTTTTCCTTGGTGTTTTTGGCATTATTATTTTAACGCCTCTTAGCAGGCTTGTTAGGCCGTTTCTAAAAAAGCCCGGCCAAGGGCCCAGCCAAGAGGCTATGGAGAGTGGGTTTTTTAAGTGCAAGTTTGTTGTAGACGGAGAAGATGGGAGTCAACAGGTCTATCAAATGCATGCAAGCGGAGACCCGGGCTACAAAGTAACCTCAAGACTTGTTTGTGAGAGCGCTGTTTGTCTTTTGGGGGATCACAGTCTTCTGCCTGGCGGAGAGCGCTGGGGAGGAGTTTTAACCCCTTCTTCAGGTTTGGGTGGCGCGCTAATAAAAAGACTAAAAGATGTTGGGGTTGTTTTTGAGTAGGCCTTTTTTTTGTTTGTTGTTATTTTTTTCTATTGGAACAACGGCGCTATGGACTCAATCAAGCGGCCCTCAAAAAAACTATGATTCTCTTGTGGATCTTTTTTATGAGTGGCGAGAATTTGAAAGCCCCCCTCTTTTAAACGGAGCACCAAACTACACAAAGAAAAGCTTTAACAAAAGGCACTCAGAGTTTAAAAGGCTTAAGTCTCGCTTAGAAAAAATTGATATTTCTGGTTGGGGAAAAAGCCAAAAAATAGACTTTAAAGTTGTTTTGGCAGAAATGAATGGGTATGATTTTAATTATAGGGTTTTAAGGCCCTGGCAAAGAGATCCCGCTTTTTACCAAACCGTATGGACCTATGAAAGCGACGTTCCTGCGCACGAGGGACCAACAAACCATGCTGTTCTAGAGCTGTGGACATATAGCTTTCCCCTTACAAAAAAAGAAGAGGAAAGACTAACAAAGGAACTGTTAGTGATTCCACCTCTTTTAAGGCAGGCAAAAAGGAACTTGGTTGGAAACGCAAAAGACCTGTGGGTTGCAGGCATTAAAAACCTTGAAAAACAAGAGCAAGTTTTAGTGGGTTTGCAAAAAAAAACCAATAGTGGTTCCCCTGCTTTAACTGCGGCGCTTAAAAAAGCAGAGCAAGAAACCTCTCTTTTTGTTGTTTGGTTAAAAAAAGAGGCAACAAAGAAAACTGGGCCGTCTGGTGTTGGAAAAGAAAACTATACGTGGTACCAACAAAATGTTCATTTGCTTCCCTTTACCTGGGAAGAAGAGGTTGCTCTTCTTCAGAAAGAGCTGTCTCGAGCGTGGTCCTCTCTTGCTTTAGAAGAACAAAAAAACCTCTCTCTTCCTCCTATGGTTGCTGCAAGCTCTCCAGAAGAGTTTAATGAAATGGCCGAAAGAGGAGTAAAAAGGCTTATGTCTTTTCTAAAAGAAAAAGAAATCATGCCTATCAAAAAAAATATGGAGCCTGCGCTAAGAAAGCATATGGGCCGGTTTGTTAAAGAAGAAGATAGAAATTTTTTTCTAATTGGTATGCACTATGACCCTGTTCCGCTTTATTCACACTTTTATCATTGGTTTGACCTAGCAGAGATAAGGGACAACCCTCACAAAAACCCAATCAGAAGAGGGCCTCTCTTATATAATATTTTTGATTCAAAAAGCGAAGGGATAGCAACCGGGGTTGAAGAAATTTTTATGCATGCGGGGCTATACGAAGATAGCCCACGGTCAAAAGAAATAGTTTGGATTATGCTTGCACAAAGAGCTGCAAGAGGGCTGGGCTCTCTTTATGCGCACGCAAACATGATGACAATGGAGGAGGCCGGACAGGTTCATGTAAGGTGGACCCCGAGAGGGTGGATGGAAACTGAGCCCCACCTTTTAAGGTTTGAACAGCATCTTTACTTGAGACAGCCGGGCTATGGAACCTGTTATATAACGGGAAAAAGCATTGTGGAAAAAATTTTGGCGGAGTATGTTGAACAAAAGGAGTCTGCTGGGGAGCCGTTTATAATGAAAGACTTTTTTGAAGAGTTTAATGGTGCAGGAAACATTCCTGTTGAGCTTGTTAGACAAGAAATGATAAACAAAGAAAGTGGAGCAAAATAGTTTGGCTGCTATAGAAATAGATCTTCACGGGTGGACATATGACGAAGTGAGGGAGCGACTGCCTAACATGTTAATTCTTTATCATAACAAGGGGCGGGGGCCAATAGAAATTATAACAGGAAATAGCGAAAAAATGAAGTTGGTTGTTCGTGAGGTTTGCAAAAAGCATCGCTTTAAAACAGACGAAACATGGAACACAAACCCTGGAACAATTGTTTTAAGAGAGCGGAGCGTTTTGGGTGTTTAGTTTTTCTAAAAAAAAGACAGAGGGTTTGGCTCTTTATCCTACCGCCCTTCAGCGGGCGGCACTACTACAAAAGACTGCTTTTGGCGGTCCCTTGGTGATGCTAAATCTTTTAAAATTTAAAAACAAAGAGGCGTATGGCGGGTATGCCAAAAGCGTAAAGGGGGTTTCTTCAAGTTTTGGTATAGAGTTTTTGTTTTTTGGTGAAGTCTTAACGACTGTGATCGGCGACACGGTTTCTTATCATGCTATTGCCCTGGTAAAATACCCGTCCATTAAAGCCTTTATTCAGTTTGCTTCTTCTGATTCAATGAAGGGGTTTAAAAAACAAAGAGAAGCCGGGTTAGAGGGCCAGCGCCTGGTTGCCATAAAAGAAGTTGAATTTTAATACTTCTAACATCGTTCTATAAAATTTCCTATATTTTTAATTATGCATCAAGAAAAGCAAGACCTCGATCACATTTTCAGAGAACAAACAAAAAATAGAGTTTCTGTTGGAAACACAACCTACAGAGAAAGAAAAAAGAAGTTAAAAACCCTTCTGAAAACCTTTCTGGAGATGGAAGACGAGGCTCTTTCTGCTCTACATAAAGACATGAAAAAAAGCAAGGCAGAAGCAACTATCACAGAAATAGTTGGGGTAAAAACTGAGGCGTCTTTTGCGATAAAAAATTTAAGAAAGTGGATGAAAACAAGGCGTGTTGGGGCCACTCCCGCTGTTAGCTTTACAAGAAACTGGGTTAAGCCTGAGCCAAAAGGAACTGTTTTGATTATTTCTCCATGGAACTACCCTATCATGCTGGTCTTAAACCCTTTAATTGCTGCGATTGCCGCAGGAAATACCGCCATTGTTAAGCCCTCTGAGTTTACACCAGCGTCTGGGGCATTTATCAAAAAACTTGTTGAAAAAGTTTTCCACGAAAACGAGGTTGCAGTGGTTTTGGGAAACCATGAGCCCGCAATTGAGTTGCTAAAAAAACCTTTTAACCATATTGTCTTTACTGGAAGCCCAAAAATTGGAAAAGCTGTTATGGAGGCCGCGTCTAAACACCTCACCGGAGTTACTCTTGAGCTTGGCGGAAAGTCTCCTGTTGTTGTTGATGAAACAGCAAACATTTCTGATGCTGCGTGGAAGCTTGCTTTTTACAAGTTTACAAACGCTGGGCAAACATGTACTGCGCCCGACTACATTCTGTGTCACAAAAGCAAGCAGGATCAACTGGTTGCTGGTTTGCGAGAAAATTTTAATCGTTTTTTTGAAAAAGACGGGACCAAAACCAATGAAGATTATTGTCAAATTATTAACCATGGACACTTTGACAGGGTTAAAAGATACTTGGACGCCGCTGTTGAGGGCGGAGCAACAATTGCTTTTGGGGGGAAGACAGACAGGGACAGCAGGTTTATAGAGCCGACGGTTTTGTGCAATGTTTCTTTAGACAGCGAAATAATGAACGAAGAAATTTTTGGGCCCCTTTTACCTGTTCTTTCATACGAGAACTTTGATGAGGTTGTTAGCTTTATAAACGAAAGACATCGTCCTCTTGCTCTCTACCTGTTCAGCTCTAACAGAAAAAACCAAAACAGGCTGTCAAACGAGACTTCTAGCGGGGGCTTTCTTGTAAATGACTGTGTTATCAATCACGCAAACCCCCACCTTCCTTTTGGCGGAATCAACAACAGTGGAATTGGAAGCTACCATGGAAAGTTTGGCTTTGACGAACTTTCTCACCACAAGGCTGTACTAAAAAGCACCTCCCTTTCCCCTTTTAAGCTTATGATTCCCCCATATACGCCTTTTGTAGAGAAGCTTGTCAGATTGACAAAAAAACTTGTTTAGCAAGTTCGTTTCTAAACTCGATGACCGTGTTCGCATAGTGATCAGACCTGTTGTATGTTCTAATTGCGTGCCACGCTTTTGACCTAAAAGAAAAATTGTGATATTTTGGAGGGTAGCCATTTTCTCTCAAATAGTAGGCCACGCTTCCAAGAACGTCTTCCCACCCATATGGTTCTTTTTTTCCGTTTTGGTTGTAGTCAATGGAAAGCTTGTTAAAGCTTGATGGAATAAACTGTCCAAAACCAAAGGCGCCCGCATAAGAACCCTCAACGCTAAAAGGGTCTATCCCTTCTTTTTTACAATAAACAAGAAACTCAAACATTTCCTTTGTTGCCCAAGTTCTCCTTTGTGGAAGTTTGGAGGCTTGTGTATAAAGAGAAACAAGCACCGAGTGTTCCGCAAACCTTGTTCCGTAGTTGGTCTCAATTCCAATAATTGCAACAATGATTAGGGGGTCTATATCAAAGTCTTCGCTGATTTTTTTAAGGGTCTCTTTGTGCTCAAAACAAAAAGCTACGCCCTTCTGTATTCTTTCTTCTTGTAAAAAAATGTTTCTGTACTCTTGGTATGTTTTGTTTTTTTCTGGTTTTCGTTTAAATCGATCAAGAATTATTTTTGACTCTTGAAGCATCGGGTCTTCAAAAAGAGCTCTGAGCTCATTAACGGTGTAAAAGTTTTCTATGTCTGTTTGCCTAATAAGTCGGTTGAACGCCCTATAGTTTTCCCCTCCTTGGCCAAAAAGAGGCACAAGAAAAGAAAAAAATACTATCATTGTTTTTATCGTCTCTTTCATCGTATTAAATTTAGCTATGTCAAGGATGTTGTTTAATGTTAAATAATAAGTTTTTTCTTTTGGCCATTGCTTTGCTTGCCGTCAGCTCTTCTGCTTGGGTTGTAAGGTTTTTGCCAGACACAAGTGCAATTACTCTTGCTTTTTGGAGAATGTTTTTGGCAAGCGCAATGGTTTTCATTCTTTCTTACAAGACTCTTACTCGTTTTGTTCCCAACAAAAAAATCCTTTTGGCAGGCATTTTTCTTGGAATTCATTTTGCTCTCTTTTTCAGGGCTGTACAACTAACCTCCATCGCAGAAGCCGCCCTCCTTGGAACAACGGCTCCAATCTTTACAGAGATATATGGTTTTTTGTTTAAAAGAAAAAAGCCCGTTGTTATGGTTTTGGTTGGATTGTTTGTTGCTTTTCTGGGAGCAGGAACGCTCGTGAGCCAGAGCTCCTTTAGCGAAACAAGTTCTTTGGGGAATATTTTTGCTGTTTTTTGTTCTGTGGCTATGGCTCTTGTTTTAATTCTGGGGAAGGAGGTGCGAAAAGAAACCCCTGTGTTTGAGTACACGCGCTGGCTGTTCTTTTTTGCTGCCACGACCCTTTTTTTTATTTCTTTATTGTTTGATGTCTCTGTTTTTTCTTTCACATTAAAAGAGTTTTGTTGGTTTTTATTCTTGGCCCTTGTTCCCACAATGGTTGGGCACAATATTTTTTATTATTTAATTAAAAACCTTTCTACCACAACTGTGGCGGCCGTTCCGCTGGGAGAGCCTGTTGTTTCTTCTGTTGGGGCTTTCTTTTTGTTTGGAGAGCCGGTCTCTGTTGCTGTGGCTGTCGGAGGAAGTATTACTCTCCTTGGGGTTTTTCTTGTTATTCGCTTTGGAGATTAAAGGTCTTTTTTTAACAACATTTTCCTTAAAGATCTCTCTAATTTTTTTGTTATTTGGTTTGGGCGTTCATCGCCGGAAGGAACAATAGGCACACCAAACTGAATTCCAACCTGGGCTCTTTGCAGTTTTTTTAATTTTTTGGCAATTGTGTTTGTTCCAGACAGGGCAACAGGAATGATTGGTATGTTGTTTTTTATAGCAAAATAAGCGGCTCCATCTTTAAGCGGCTTTAGTCCTTCTCCAATGCTGGTTCCTTCAGGAAAGATACAAATCGGCTCTTTGTTTTTAATTTGTTTTTGTACTGCCCTTATAGTTGAAGGCTTAAGAGCTTTTCTGTTTACCAAAAGCACACCATAAAGCCACGGAATCCAAAGCTCTTTCCATCCAAGGTCATCTAGGTCTTCCGCCATAAGATATGTTGTTAGCTTGTTGTGTCTTGAGTGTAAAACAAAAGGGTCTAAAAGGCTAAAGTGGTTTGGCGCTAAGATGTACGGGCCTTTTTTTGGGACGTTTTCTTTGTTTTTTGTGGTTGTTCGTATGATAAGAAAACAAACGATCACAGAAATCAAGCCCAGAGCCCTTCTAATGGTCTTATTTCTTGGTCCTGAAAATATCACTTCGCTTAAAAAGGAAGGTCGTCTTCTTGTGCTTGGCTTGTGTCTTCTTCTGAAACAGAAGGCTCTTGGTTCATTGGTTCGCTTCCTGAGCCGCTCCCACCAGATGGCCCAAGAATTTGGACTCCTCCAAAACGGTTTGCAACAACTTCTGTTGTGTACCTTGTGTTTCCGTCTTTGTCTTCCCAGCTTCTGGTTTGTAGTGTCCCCTCAACGCACACCAGTGTTCCCTTTGTTACGTAGGGCTGAATATATTTTTCAGCGGTGGCGCCAAATGCAACGCAGTTGTGCCAGTGGGTTTTTTCTTGTTGGTTTCCGTCCCTGTCTCTCCAGCTTTCATTTGTTGCTATGCTAAAAGATGCAATAGCGTTTCCATCTTTGCTGTGTCTTATTTCAGGGTCTTGTCCAAGCCTGCCTATTAATAAAACCTTGTTTAGTGTTCCTTTTGCCATGTTAGCCCAAATTTAACTCATTATGTATAATGTCAACACGTCTTTTAAATCTTTCGTCTTTTTTTAGCAGTTCTTCCACTTTTTTCTCTGCATGCATAATTGTCGTGTGGTCCCTGCCCCCCAAATGAAGTCCTATTGAATTAAGTGGCATGTCTAGCGTTTTTCTAGAAAGATATGCAACAACCTGTCTTGCTTCTGCTATGTTTTTTCTTCTAGACTTTCCAACAATTTCTTCTTCGCTGACAGAAAAAACTGTGCAGACCCTATTTATGATGTCTTGTATCGTTGTTTGTCCATATGCCTGGTCTCCAAGCCTTTCTCTAATTACAGCCTCCACAAGGTCTTGTGTAATTCCCTTTTCAGAAAAAGTGGCGTGAGCTAAAAGTTTTGTAACACAGCTTTCAAGGTCCCTGATGTTTGTTTTAACGTAGGACGCGATTGTTTCCAGAAGTTTTGGTTCAATTTTTACCTTGTTTTGTTTTGCCTTTGCAGCAAGAATAGCAACGCGGGTTTCAAAGTTTGGCGGCTGAATATCTGCGTGCAGCCCGGATTCAAACCTAGATAAAAGCCTGTCTTGCAAACCAATCATCTCTCCTGGGTATCTGTCTGCTGTCATAACAACCTGCTTTCCTGAGGTTAGCAGATCATTAAATGTGTGAAAGAACTGTTCTTGTGTTTGTTCTTTTCCTTGAAAAAACTGTATATCATCAATAAGGAGGACGTCTGCTTTTCTGTACACTTTCGAAAAATCTAAGGACTTATTTTCTTGTATGCTGGCTATAAAGTCGTTGGTAAACTTTTCAGAAGATGCCAAGACAACGTTCATTGGTTTTTTTCCTTCTATGAGGGCGTTTGCAATTGCATGCAACAGGTGGGTTTTTCCAAGCCCAACCCCTCCATATATAATTAGGGGGTTAAAAGCCCCGTCTCCAGGGTTTTGTGAAACTTGTGTGGCTGCCTTTTTGGCAAATTCGTTGTGAGGGCCTTCAATAAAGGCATCAAAAATATTGTTTGGGTTTATGTTGTGTCTTTTTCCTGCGTTGCTTTGTTTTGTTGGTTCTTTCTTGTTTAGCTCTTCAGACAAAATGCTTTGTGTTGACGGGGAGGCTATTGATATTTTGAGCTCTACTCCAGGGGCGTGTTCTTTGATCGCCTCAAAAAGAAAGTCATAATAATTGCTGTTGATCCACTCGTGGGCAAACCTGTTTGGTGCCTCAAGAATAAAGGTGTCATTTGTAAGGCCAACCGGAACGAGGGTTTCAATCCAGGCCTTGTATGCGTGTTCAGGCAAAGATGCTTTTAACTCTTTATTTGCATTTTTCCATATTTTTTTATAATCCATAGTTATCCACAAGTTATCAACATAAGTTTTGTTTTACACTATATTAGGTTAATATTCTTTTCTGCTTTCAGCAAGGGTTTGTTTTGTCTTTTTCCTGTTTTATTGTTTCACAAAATCAATTATATATCCTATATTTCGGCGAGGAAGAACTATGAAAAGAACATATCAGCCAAGCAATAGAAAGAGAAAAAATAAACACGGTTTTATGAAAAGAAATGCTTCTGTGGCAGGCAAAAGAGTTTTGTCCTCAAGAAGAAAAAAGGGCCGTAAAAAGCTTACCGTTTCTTAATTTTGCTATAAAATGAGTCGTAATACCCTTATTGGTTTTGTTTTAATTGGCCTTATTTTGCTTTTTTGGCCAACATATCTAGACATGGTTTTTCCGGAAAAAACACCTGAAAACCCCCAAGAAAAAACTGCTCCAAAAGAGGTTCTTGTTGCTCCAAAAGAAACCCCATCTCCTGCTGTTATTAAAAAAAACAACGAAGAGGCGCTGTTTTATATAGAAACCGATCTTTATTCTGCTGTTATTAGCAACAAAAACGGTGGTTCTATCTCTTCTTTTGTTATAAGAGACCACCTAAAAGAGGGGGAAGAAAAAATTCAACTTATAGACACAAAAAATCTCAACAACCTTTTAGTCTCGTTTATTAATTCTTCTGGTGAAGAGGTATTTTTGGAAGATTTTTGGGGTTTTGACAGGTCTTTGCCTACAAAAACCTCTCTAACAGAAGAAAAAGGTTTTCACAGGCTTTCTTTTTATGTGGAGGTTGGTGGGGGCCTGGCTCAGAAAAGCCTTACATTTAAAAAGGACAGCTATTCAATTGAAATAGATGTCAACATAGAAGATCTCAATACAGACATTCTTGATGGGAGATTTAGATTACAGTGGCTAGGAGGGGTTCGCCTAACAGAAGACAGCAGACAAGAGTCTTTATTTTTGGAGGGGCTTGTTAGTCAGGGCGGCAGCATTCAGTCTTATAGGGTTGGTTCTGCAAGCCTTTTTGGAGGGGGAGCGTCTGAAATATCATTTGACTCTAAACAATACTCTGGGAATACCGACTTTGTTGGATATAGAACAAAATATTTTGGTGTTTTCTTTGTTCCCCAAAGGACCGACTTTGTTGAAATAACAAAAGGCGGCTCTTCTGAGAGGCCTCAAGTTGGTCTTTCTACAACACAAGAGATAAACCTTAGAAAAACTACTCTGTTTTTTGGTCCTCTTGAGTATGAACAGGTTGCCTCACTTGGCGTTGGGCTAGAAGATAAAATCTTGGGCTGGCAGTGGCTTTCTTCTATTTCTTGGCTGGTTTATGCAACGATGGTTTTTTTATATGGTCTGGTTCCCAACTACGGTGTTGTTGTTATTTTGTTTGCTGTTCTTATTAAGGCAGCAACATACCCCCTTATGTCAAAACAGCTAAGGTCTTCAAAAAAGATGCAGGAAATTCAGCCAGAATTAAACAAAATAAAAACAAAATACAAACACGACCCTGCTCTTCAGCAACAAAAAATGGCGGCACTTTTTCAAGAAAGCGGTGTAAACCCTCTTGCCGGGTGTCTTCCAATGCTTATTCAGTTTCCTGTTCTTATAGCTGTTTTTATGGTTTTTAGAAATACAATTGAATTTAGAGGGGAGCCTTTCTTTCTTTGGATTGGTGACCTTGCTTCTCCTGATACCCTTTTTATGCTTGGATCTATTCCAATAAATGTTCTTCCTTTTTTGATGTCTATATCAATGTATTACACCATGCAAAGCGCTTCTGCGGGACAGGTGTCTGGGGATCCGGCCCAAGAAGCAACACAAAAAATGATGAAATATATGTTTCCCGGGATGATGTTTTTTCTTTTTTATGGCTTCCCGTCGGGGCTAAATCTTTATTATTTCTGTTTTAATGTAATACAGCTTCTTCAACAAAAAATTATAAACAACGAGAAGTAGCCGTGGA